>Ga0315909_10008577_pt1 | contig 11185 bp, 14 predicted proteins | sample LakEriMetagenome_11_FD_203527 | JGI IMG/M metagenome (GOLD analysis project Ga0315909, IMG submission 203527) | Freshwater fungal communities from buoy surface, Lake Erie, Ohio, United States - Buoy 2 MA125 | ecosystem: Environmental > Aquatic > Freshwater > Lake | place: USA: Lake Erie, Ohio...
GATAAAACCTAGATTCGTTCTGCTAGTTGCCCCGACTGCCGATGAGGAGAACTGCAAGCCACCCGTGAATGTCGGCGCGTTCGAGAAAACAAGCGACCCTGTTCCGGTTTCGTCGGTGACCGCTGCCGCCAAATTTGCGCTTGTAGGTGTGGCGAGGAATGTGGCGACGTTGGTGCCGAGATCAGAATCAAGCAAGATCGTTCCGCTTTTATTTGGCAGCGTCCAATCACGGTTTGCCGTGATGTCTGCGGTTTTGAGTCGTCCAGTGAACGTGTTGTAGAACCAAACGAACCAGCCACGAACGCGTTCGATTGCTGATTGCGTAACGCTTTGATTTTGATGCTCTACTGTATATGATCCATTTAATGAATCCGCAATAATTCCAGTGCTATTTGTAGATCGCGAAACAATAGATACTTGATTTATGCTTTCAGCAAAAACAGCAATTCCGTTTTGTGTTGCTATAGCAGAAACTGCCGTTCCATCTGATGTTGTAGCTGAAAGCGAATCAAGTGTTGATGATACTGTAATGCTTCCATCTGATCCGAATCTCACCAATTTATTCGCATCACTTGCCCCATTTCCACCATACGACGCCAAACCGTTGACTTTGACAATCACCGCGCCGTTGTTGGTATTCGATCTTTCAACGATCGCCACGGGTTGAGAATTCGCTGCTGGCGGTGTGCTAGTCCATCCACCGCCTGATGCCACGTAAAGCACCGAATTGACCGCGTAAGCGTTAGTATCAAGATCTGAGATCGTGCCAGTGATCACCATGTGACCGTTGGCGTTATTTGATACCGCTGCGTCCATCACGCCGACCGCCGGCATTTTTGCAGCGTTCGATGCGTCTGCTTTGCTTACGATGGCAATCAATGATGCACCTGTTCCGTGACTGCCTGAGATATACACCGGATCGCCCTTGGCTAGGTTCTCCCCAGCGCGAACGTGAGCATAGACAGACCCAGCGATGTTTCCGTGAATATGCGATGCGTTGAGCGTTCCTGTAACCGTTGCCGTTGCGGTTGTTACGTTTGATAGCGACAGATTCGCCGTTCCGTCGCTAGTAGTCGCGCTCGTCACGCTGTTCGGGCCTGCTGGCCCTGCTGGGCCAGTTTCAGCGAATACCGCTATGTCAACCTGCCCTTCTTCCGTCACGTTCACCGTTACGGATTCTTCAACTGTCGTCACGTCAAGTTCTACGAGTTCGCCCATGGTTAGCGTGTTTCAGGTTGTAAGATTGTGATGTTGCCGCGAAGGTAGTTTCTGATTCGTCCCGCGGAATCGGTGAACTTGAACGAGCAAACGTAATAGCCCGGATCCAGATTCAATGAAGCGATCCGGTTCACGGTGAATGCCCATGTTGTCGCATTCGTGATCGTTATCCCGTTCCCGTTGGATAGCGTCAATGATGTGACGCAGCTGTTCGCGTTATTCGGCCGGAAATCGACTTCGACGCTGACCAGTGTGGCCAACGACGTCGGTGTCCTGGTAACCGTGAACGGCGTCGCGTCCAGCGTGTCACCGCTGAATGTGTCAGGGAATGAATATGTGGCGAAGGTGGCCATGATTACAGTTCGATCGCGATGATTTGAACAAGGCAAGATGCGGTATCGGCTTTAGCGTAAACCGTGCCGCTGGACGGCTCAAATGCGCAACAGTCATTCGGGCGAAGTTTGATCTTAAACACCGTCAATCCGGAATCGCCGCCGATTTCGACGAAGTTCGTTTGGTCGAGATTCTTCACGACCAGCTGACGTGGTGCGCCGGTGATATCGCCAAGATTCAGTGTTTCGGCTGTGGTGCCGATGTTCTGAGTCAACTGCGACATGTCATTGCCGGCCATATTGAACCGTTCGCGGCTGGCAATACTAACGTCGGCGCCGCCTTTCGATGCGCTGATTTGGATGTTCTGCGTAATCTCGTTGGCCATGTCCTAGTGAGCGTGTCAAAATTAAGGCGGATCCGGTTCGTTGTAGTATGCGCCATTGTCGGAACCAAGTGTTATGCTGTTTCCAGCGTCACCGCTTACGATATCGAAACCAACGGGCCATGTCACAATGCCGGTGATGATGTCGGATTTGCGGAATTGTTGAACCGTTGCCCCACCGTTCACATCGAAAGCGACCTTGCCGAGATAGATAAAATCATAATCGTCGTCATACGTCGGTGTCTGCGTTTTTTCGATCGATGTGCTGGAAATAAGAATTTCGCATCCGGTTGTTGATCCAGCGTATGCAAGTCCAGTGTATGGTTCACTGCTAGCGTTCGGATTGTCAACCCCGCCAGTTGGTGCGCGTTTCACCTTCAACCATACGCCGTAGTCCGTGCTTGGCGCTGCGACGAAATACCCGACGTCTAGAATTGAAAAAGGATCGTTGAGAAGCGCCGTGAGTGCGACGGAATCAAAATACACATCCGCTTCCTTGTATGTGGGTTGATCGGTGTTATCCCATTCCTGATACGTCACCACCCCATGCGAAACATAAATCCGCGGTTCTTCTTCTTCGATCGTTGCTATGATCTTGAACGGGTGAACGTATTGCGGTTGTCGTGCCATCGTCGCCACCGGTGTTCTGTCGCGTAACCGTTGCACCGCCGTCCTGATACCGTTCGCCCATCGTGCCGTGATCGGATCGCCGACCTTCACGATGTCAGGAAGTTGTATTGGAGTGTCGCCGTTTCTAATCTTCATAAAGAAATTGATTCCATCCACCTCGTTCGCTTTGTGTCCATTCTAGGTTCGTCCGGTAAAGCTCACCCTGTTGACTTGAACTAACGCTTGTCAATAGCCAATCCCTCAATACTGGCGTTGGTGGGTTTCCTCTGGGTGTTGCTATTTTCCCGAGATTTGTCAATTGCTCAGTCGCTAGTTGATCGATGCCTTCAGTTGATTCTTGCCATGTTATACTTGTTTTTAAGTAGGTGGTTATTCCTCTGGCGATTAATGTCGCGAATTCGATAGCGTCTTCACCGAGTAGATATGGTAATGGCGTCAGAATAGCATTTTCGCCGACGCTGCAAATTTGACCAGTTGTAACATTAAAAACGACTTCACCACTCAATAGTAATTCAAGCGCCAATCGTTCATCCAGATCGAGTAATACATACTTTGGGTGATCAGATAATGGCGCATCAGTCAGTTGAGCGTTGAGCGTGTAAGTTGGTTCCGCGCCAGTGCCTAGACCATCTTCTTCGTATTGATTAACACCGCTTCCCGTCGCTGTGACTTGCAAGAAAATCAAGTCGCCTTCGGAACGTGAAAATTCGACTTCGGTGATACGTAGGAACGTAGAAAATGGATACGGAATGTCTGGATCCAAATCAGCCAGAAGCGTTCCTTTGACGAATTCTGATTGAAGATCATCAAAGTCTGCGGCCCGAATCGCGAACTCATGACTGGCCACCCATCCACCCTGTTCCGACTGCTTCGCTGAAAAGCCTGGTTGCGGTGATATTTCGCCGATTCCGAAAATTGTTGCTGCCATATTAGTTTGAGAATGTTGAAAGAAGTGGTTTCTTGGTGAATGCGCGAACAACACCTTCTGTTACTGCCGTACTCATGTTTTCTTGATTGAAAGGGTTTGGTGGCGCGTAGCTCATTGGTTGTGTTCCAGTGATTCCTGCCATGGTCGCTGCTGTATATTGACCAAATCCAGCGCCAAGATTTTGAGCAATTCGTGATGAACGCACATCTGATTCAGCAGATCTCAATGCCATTGCTGACGGGCTGTTTAATGCGTTTTCTATGGCTGATTGCATGTAAAGCGCGAGGCTTGCTGCGCCAGCTTCGACTTCTGGAAGTTCATTGCCCAACATCATTTTGCCCTGCATATACCTTCTGTTTGTACCAAGCGGATCTGTAATTTGTGGAAGCAATTTGTTTTGAGTCGCTGCGATTAATTCATCCAGTCCTTTTAAGTAAACCGCTTTGAATCCTTCGAAAATAACAGTTCCAATAAATGCGCCAATGTTAGCCAAACGTTCCGCATCACCTTGAACGGCTTTTGCCATTGCGTCACCTAGTATCAATCCAGCGGATTCAAACTTTTTCTCTAATTGTGGCAAGAATACATTCACCGCATCCAGCGCGACTTTCAAACCTTCATTCATTCCAGTTCCGAAGGCGATTTGCAGCTTGTCAACGTTGTCCTTTGTTTGAGCGATTTTTGCGCTTGTCGTATTCGCGCCAAGTTCGATTGCCTTGTAAAATTTCCCGCCTTCACTAGTTGCCGCGATGAATGCCTGTGTGACTTCTTGAGCTGAAATCGCCCCGTCTTCCATGCGGTTTTTTAACGTTGCCATGGATTCGCCAGTTTTTAGCGAAATTTGTTGAAGCGGGTTAAATCCAGCATTGACGAATTGCAAAACCTCTTGACCCATTAATCGACCCGCTGCGGTTGTCTGCGCAAATGCTAACGCGAGGGATCCGAATCTTTCAGAATTACCCATAGAAATATCAGCCAGCGACCGCATGATTGGCAATGAATTGTCGGCGCTCATGCCGAATGCCATCAATGTTTTTGCGGCTTTGGCGTAGTCTTCAGATGACAGTGGTGATTTTGCCGCTTCGTCACGGAAAATCTTGATCATTTCTTTTGCCTTCTTCATCGATCCAGCAAGCAATCCCATCTGGTTCGTCAAATCTTCCATCCCCGCCGCCTTCTCAGACGCCGATTGCAAGAATTCCATCGCCTTCGATAGCGTAACATAACCAGCCGCCGCACCTGCCGCCGCTGCGCCGATTGCGCCAATTTTCGATGACAGACCACCGACGGTCGCCTTCACCCCGCGCATCGTTTTGTCGAACTGCGACGCGTCACCTTTGATTTTTACGGTCAGACTCATTAAAATTCAATCCCTTCTAACTCTGGGTTCGTGTCAATTTCCATTCGTGCGATGCGTTCCGAAAGCGGTTCGTGTGCCGTTGTTGTGATCTTCCGACGATACGTTTTGATCCCTTTCCGGTAGAGAATCGCATGAAACAATTTCGCCGCTTCGTCCATTGGTAATTCATACTTAACGTAGTTCACCGACCACCCGTATTCACTGCAAAAAACATCGATGGCACCATACGATTCATCTGGTGCGTCGTGGTTTACGGCTTTCCCTCGGGTGTATCGACCTGAGCCGCCTCAGTTAGTCCCAGAGTGTCGTTGATGTAGTCGCTGATCGATTGCGCTTCGTCGTTCGTCAGCATTGATCCCATTTCGAGCGCCTTCATGTGCAGCGCATCGAAATCGTTGTGGTAGATGACTTCTTCGGCGATCGATTCCGACAGCGCCAGTGCCGCGAATGCAAAGACTGCCGAAACGCCAGCTTCACGTTGTTTTCCTTTGTCCGATTGTACGTAAGCGCGTACGGTTGCCCAGCGGAAATCCGTGAGCGGTTTCAATGTTTTACCTGCGATGATTTTCATTTTCTGTAGAGTAGTTTTTCGAGAGTTTCTTGCGTTTTCGTGTCGGCACCTTTACCGACGAAGGCCGTCCGGGTTCCGTGTTGCACTGCGATATATTGCGGCGCCGTGCATTCCGTAAGAAGGATTTTCCAGTTGAGTAACGCGCATTTCACATACGAAATCATCGCGCCTGGTAGTTTGACGTGCAGATCCCGATCCGACCACAGCGCCATATCTGACGCCGCGGCACGATCGAAATGCCAGAACAAACACCCATTCCCCCGGGTGTATCCGCGGCATGGATGGCCCAGTGCAATCAATGTTGCCGCCATTGCCGTCGATGCGTTGCTGATCGTATCACGCGGCATGATCAGATCAAAATGCCGCGATGACCCCTTGGCCGTGTCTGCGAGCTTAGACAGCGCGTCGAATGCGATCTTGATTCGCGTGATTTCGTGGTTCGGATTTTTCTCAATCCACGAGTCGTTCTTCCATGCGTTCGTAACGTCGGCGATCGAGTTCCCGTCTGGTGATTTCCCCTTGAAATGCCAGATCACCCTGGTTCCCTTGATTCCTTCACCGGCTGCGACCGTCCACGGGTTTTCGGCCATTAACGGAACATCCAACGCGATCGCTGCGGCTGCAATCTTCGCGTTGGATGTTTCCCCGTCTAGGGTTTCAAATCTTGGCTTGTTCATATTCTTTGGCTGGCGTTACGGAGCAATCAGCGGATGATATGCGCCGCTCAGTTCGATTCGGCGGTATTCTTCGCTTGCTTGCGTCGTTGTGATTGATTTTGTCACGTATAGACCGCCGCTCATGGATCCGATCAAGTGATCCGTCGGAGTAGTGGCGAGCGTGATCGATGCCGCGATCGTGCCTGAGAATGCACTGGCCGAAGGAATGAAACCAGAAAGCGAGAACGTCATGCGCTCATTGTAGAACGCGATCCCAGTGTCATCACCGGAAATGTTCTTCACCGTTTTTTCGTCTTGCTCGTAAGTCTGTGATGATCCGTCGAGCAGGAATCCAGTTTGCGCCGTAGCAATACCGAAAACCCCGTTTGCCGTGCCAAGTAAAGTTGCCATGTCTTTGCAAGCGTGTCAAAAATTCAAGCGACAGTGCCGCGCTGGGCGTAGCATTCGCCTTCAAACGTGCATTGAAACGTCGCTTCATCCCACGAAGGTGAACCACCTGAGAATTGCAAAAAATCCACCACGACGCCGTCATCGATCGCCGCGTTGATCGCCGTCTTGATTGCCCCGGGTTCGATGAGTAGATCGTTGATTACCGATGAGTAATCTTCCATCGTTTCGCGGTTCTCGTCGCCCTGATGTTCCCGATAAGTCACTTCAATGTTGATTGATTCGACCTTCGACAGCGCCAATGAAACCCGCTGCGATTGCGTGATTTTTACGGCTACGCATGGCAATTCTGATTCGTCGGTTGATTCGCTATCGACCACCGGGATGTTTACTTGGCCCGACAAGTAGTCGATGAGTGCGTTTTTGATAAAGTCGCTGGTCATATGCTTGAGAGTTTTTTCGTTTCGCGTTTGATGTGTGCGTCGATGCGCTTGTAGCCATTCAGCAATCCGGATTTCAATGCCGATTGAACGTGGCTATTCTTCATCGTGCGCCGGATGTAACTGAGTTTGTTAGTGAGATAGATTGTCAGGTTGATACCGCTACGGGCCAGTGTCGCCATCCCGTGACCCTTGTCCGCGTGTCGCATGATGACTTGCGTCACATTGATCTTTTTCAATGCCCTACGTGACCGGCTGGCCACCGTGACGAGCTTATTCCCTGCTTCGATCCATGCGCCTTTCGCCATGCCAGCATTGTCGGCTTTCCGTTTCTGCAATGCTGCGCGTTGTTGCGGATCGAATGGCGCGCTCGGGTATCGGCCCTTCGTCGTCAGTTCTTTGCTGACTTGGCCTTTCGAGTTTCGACGTGATTTGTGAGCGTTGGCAATGCTGCCAGTTGCGCCTTGCACGTTCGCATTTCTGATGGCCCGTTTGACCTGCGCTTCGATCGATACTTGGAATTTATCAATCTTCTTGAATCCGAACGGTTGAACCTTCGATGCCAACGCGCGCGCCGATGCCACACCGATTTCCTTCACGCCTGTTTCGATCCCGTTGCCAGTCAGTTCCGCGTATTGGCGCAATTTCGCCAACGCTTCCCTACTGCCTTCGATCTGGATCTTCACGTTCATCGGCTTTCGTTCGGATCGATCAGTGAGAAATGCACCGCGACCGTGCCAACGTCCACCCCGTGAACGCGGAATGATACGTTGTCAATTGTGCATCGTTTATTCAACATTCCGCGCGGATTCGACACATCACCTGGTTGAGCGGTGACCGTGGATTGCACAATTGGTTCCATGCCGCCCAGATCACCGTCGAGCGTTTTGTTGGCTAAGTTCGCGACTACGTTGAATGTCTGACCGTCGCAAATCATAACGCTTGTTCCCATCGTCGAATCGCATTCGTCATTGTGGGATAACATGAAATCATCCAATAAGCTCATGCCCTTGGAAGCGTGTCAAAATGGTTTGAGATTTGTCGCGTATGTCAAGTCTGGTTTGACCTATTGCGTCAAAAGTAAAGCCTGATGGACGCATCCACCAGGCTTTTGTCATGAAACACACACCGAAGAAAATTATTTGCGCTTTGCCTTCTTGGTCGCTTTGACCGGCTCAGTCTCTAAGGAAACTTTAGCAGGTCTCACGACATTTTCAACAAGTAAAGGTGGCAGTCGATAGATTCGACAAGGTTCGCCTGTTTCGTTTGCGATATCTTGTGCAGCGTTCACCGCTTCCCGGTAAAGGGAAGCGATGATTGCCGAATTTTTATTGCAAACGATGAAGTTCATTAGGGAGTAAGAACGGCCAGTTTCAATGCGGAACCGTCGCCTTTAGCAGCGCCGAACATCACATCGTAGGATGCCCAGAGTGCGCGGGTCGATGGGCTTGTCCACATATTCATCTGAACGGTCAGGCCAAGGTCAGGAATCACGATGTTCTCTTGAGAAATCATCGAGCTGTCAACTGGGCTGCTAACTGGCAGACCGGAAGCAACGGCGATAGCTTGAGGAGAGCAAGCGAAACCTTTGATCGTTGCACCAGCACCGTTCCAGCGGTTGTTGAAGGTGAACAGGTCGAAACCATACATGCCGACGTTCTTGCCACCGGAAGCGATTTGGAAGGCTTCAAGGTTGGAAGGAAGGAACTGAGCGTAGATGTCGCCATCCAAGATCACGTTGCGAACGTCGCCATCTTTCAAAGCGCCCCAGAGGGATCTCAGTTGAGCCACGCCGAAATCAGCAGCGGTATTCACGTCAACAACAGCAGCGCCGAAGTTGGTGGTCGTAACGGGTGTGAAAGCAACGTCGATGATCTTGTTCGCCAACTGATGCAGGTTGATCTTGGCGATGTTTTCGATACGGAAACCTTGGTTGATTTCGGTATTGGTCAGCGCGAAACTGTTGGTGTATTGGTTCACCGTAACGGCCACGTTGTCGAGCGTGCTGTCGCCGCTTTCAAAGTTAGTCGCGTTGGTTTGAGTTGTGCCGCCGGCGGTCGCGATCGGCACCTGAACAGTGCGACGAGGTGCGATGGTGTCAGCGGAGAAGTCCTGCGAAAACGCGTTGAGCGGAGCCAAGCGAGATTGCAGAACGGTGATTGCGGTGTCACGAAGGACATCGACGACAAGTGCGGAGTCGAATGTATTAGCCATGGTTGTAGATTATTGGTTGATTAGTTTGTCCCAGTGTTTCGCGCGGAATTCGTTGCGCTCCTGGGGAGATTTGAGAGAATTGTATTGGTCGCGGATCGACGGTGTGGATTCGGCGCCGACGTCTTCCAACGCAGGAACGCCGGCGGTGGCGAGAATTTCAGCAGCGCGGGATTCGACCGATGCCTTCACCGTTTCCAGTTCGCCTTTCAGCGTTTCAAGTTCGGCGGTAGCTGCGTTGAACGATGCTTCGAATTGTGCTTTCACTTCGGCTTCGGCTTTCGCTTCGGCCAGTTCGCTGAGTGCCACAGAAAGATCGTTTTGAGCTTCGGCGAGCGATGCGGTGATTTCGGAAATCTGATTTTCTGCATCGGCCAGCGATGCTTCCAATCCGGAAACCTTTTCCACGAGTGCCGCGTCGGGTTTGAATTTGTCGAGAATACTCATTGCACTAGTTTTCGTGTCAAAAATTTCATCTGCGAAACCCATTTCGACCGCGTCTTTTGCGCGGATCCACGTTTCGGCGAGCATCATTTTTCTGATGTCATCTTTGTCTTTTCCGGTGCGTTCTGCGTAGATTGCCGCGATGTCGTCGCTGATTTCGTCCAGCATATCGGCAGTCTTGCGAAGTTGCCCAGCGTTTCCATGTTGCCCAGCGCTTGCGTCATGAATCATGATCCGGCCATTGCTGGCGATCTGGATCCGATCGGCGGCCATGGCAATGACTGATGCCATCGATGCGGCCATTGTGTTGATCTTCGCCGTTACCTTGACCCCACGGGCCGAAAGTTCCTTCATCGCGTTGTAGATCCGGTAGCCATCGAATACGCTGCCGCCGGCGCTGTGAATTTCGATTTCGAGAGTATCGACCGCGCCGTCCGCGGATGCGACCACGTCCCCGAATGAATAGCATGCTTCGACGGCTGCTTGACCGTAAACCTTGTCGATCTGTTCGATCACTTCGTCAACGCTGAGTTTGTGAACGCTGTCTGTGAGTTTGACCTTTGCGGCCTTATTTTCAATTTCGATCATATTGTTTGCTTCGAGTTGTTTTTGTTTTGAGTTTGCCCACGATTGCCCAGCATCGCCGCCCCAGAGCGCCCATGCGATGCGGCCGGCTGACGGGTAACCGTCTTCACCTGGTCGGAATCCTTCGGCTTGTTTGTCCACTTCGTGCCGGGCGAAATATGAAACCATGCGCCCGATTGTGTCCGGGGATAGCGTTGCGCGGTTGCTGATGTCACGCGCACGGGCCACACCGACTTCAGTGCCGCCACGACCGAATTCACGCCGCCATTCAAGGCCGCGCGTGGCTTCCCGTGCCATTTCGTCAGTTGGTTGTAGGTTGACCGCCATCGGTTGCCATTTCGTTGGGTGTTAGCATCGCCATTTCGCGATCTTCGATGTATATGCCATCTGGAAGCGCTGAGTTCGCGTTTGCGACCTTGACCTTCTGCATGACCAAGTAGTTGATGCGCTCGTCGATATGATCTTCAGGCGTTTTGCCGAGATAGCCAAGAACGTCGTTCGGATTCAGGAACCCGGCTTTCCACATTTCGATGAGTTCTTTCGATACGCGGCCGTCGTCGATCGTGATCTTTTTTGGATAGCTGAATTTCCAGCGATACCATTGGTCATTTGCTGGCAAGTCACCGCGCTTGATGAACTTTGCCACCGCATATCCGACCATGCGCTTTGCTGCGTATTCGAGCAAATCCTGCCGATCTTCGACGGCCCGTTGCGCGCGACCAAGATCTGCCCGTTCCGCGGTTCCCTGTCCTGTGGCGTGCCAGATCATCGAATACGGCCAGTTCATGCCAGCGAGCGTCTTCCGATAAATGCGGTTTTGGAACGATTCCCACATGTCCCCTGGTCGATCGTTTTTGATCGTTTCGAGCTTACCGCCCGACTTGGCAGCAAAGTATCGAATCTGGCCGCCGCTGTAGGTTTCTTGAATCAGTCCCTTGTCACCGCATGATGCGGTCGATCCGTTCAATACGTTTGCTGGATCGTCAGGATCTGGCAATCCTGTGTCGTTGTATTCGATC
>Ga0315909_10008579_pt1 | contig 11184 bp, 11 predicted proteins | sample LakEriMetagenome_11_FD_203527 | JGI IMG/M metagenome (GOLD analysis project Ga0315909, IMG submission 203527) | Freshwater fungal communities from buoy surface, Lake Erie, Ohio, United States - Buoy 2 MA125 | ecosystem: Environmental > Aquatic > Freshwater > Lake | place: USA: Lake Erie, Ohio...
GCTTTTTGGTCGATAGCTGCTTTCGCAATAAAATACTTTTTCTTCTCGTAACTGATGCCTCAAGATATAAAGGACTTCGTAGCTGAGGTCAAAAGAAAGCTATGTGTATTCGATTCGAATAAATTTTTATTTGAGGAGGAAGACCATAGATACACGTATTCGGGAGAGAGGTTAGATTCTGTGACCACCTTCTTGAAAACTTTCAAAGAACCTTTCCTCCGGGATTATTGGGCTTCTAAGAAAGCAGCAGAGCGGGGTATTTCAAAAGATGCGATATTGAATGAGTGGAAGGAAAAAGCAGATGTCTCGACAAGACTGGGAACGGCTGTCCATAAATGGATAGAAAATTTTTGGACAGACGAAGAACAGGAATTTCCGGAAGACCAGGAGGTTGCAAAAAGAATCCACAAGTTCATGAAAATCCATGATGAAAAGTTGAAAATTTTCCACCATGTGGCCTCAGAACGGAAAATATTTTCCACTAAGTGGGGATTAGCAGGTACAATTGACGAGATTTTTGCTTTCCATGATGAAAAATTGGACAGGAATCTTCTTGTTATTGGAGACTGGAAATCAAATGCTGAATTCAAAACTTCCAGCCACGAGAAGGGACGTTATAAGAAATTGCTAAGACCTTTCAATGATCTTTATGAGAATCATCTGAATGAATACTCAATACAACTTTCCCTTTATAGATTGATATTAGAGCAATCTGGGGTAGAGACTCATTCGGGGTTTCTTTGCCACATAGGACCTGAAGGAGACGCTAAAATTTACAAAGCTGTAGATTTGAGAGAACGCCTTAAAATTTATCTGGACGAAAATAGAAAAAATCGAGACATTTTTAGTTTAGATTGAAACACTTTTTAGAATTCCCGGTATAGATCATATATTTTCAGACAAATGGCATCAAAACAACCTACTAAAAAAGCTATCAAGGAAGCGATCTCTTCTATCCCAGTAGATGAAATGGACGGTATCTTAAATCAATTAGATCAAGCCAGAATCGAAGATTTGATCAGAAGAATCAACGATAAGAAGGAAGAAATCTCGAAAAAAGAGTACGCTGTATCGATTACCGCAGAGGCATTCGGAAAACTTAAAAACTTCATGGAAAATGAAGCCGAGTGGAGTCAAACTGAGTCTTTAGGCGTTATTGAGGTTGTGAAAGTTTTGGAATCAATCCAGAAAGAAGGCATTAACGGAGGAACAGTTTTTATTCAAGCACTTCCTCTTGAGGCAATGCATTACTTCCTTTCTAAATCTAGAGGTAAGGGATTACAAGCCGCTAATGATTTCCTGGCTATCTGGAAACCTTTAGACCTTGCCTTGCAACGTACTAAGAGCGATGCTTCAGAGATTAAAGATCTCGAGAAGGAATTAGCAGCTGCACAGCAAGGAATTTCTATCGCATAAGAAAAACCCATCCATCAACTCCATATCACTAATCGGGCGTCGCAAGGCGCCTTTTTAGTGCTCATCGGATTGGTGAGGATATATAGGAAGGTTAAACACTTTATAATATGATAAACAAAATTAAAGAAAACTCAACCGTGATTATGATTGTAATCATGGTTTTATTGCTGCTTAAGCAGTGCAGTGTCAGCCGTGAAATTTCGAAAACCAGTAAAGAGGTAAAAGAATTACGCGCACTAACAGATTCATTATCTCATGAAACTGCTAGTAAAGAAGAGATCAGACAAGAATTGAGAAAATCGTTATTCGATTTCTTAATTTATGAAACCGATCTAGACGATAAGAAAACTTCACTTTCAGAAATCAGACGTAAGGTCGACGAAAAATAATTAATATGGGAAAGGCTAAACTAGTTAACTGGTTCATCATCGGTACTTTTGTATCCCTTTATTTAGCCGTATCGGTTATTTCGACCCTTCACGTAATTAAGTTTTTTGAACTCTCCAATCCATATTGGCTATCAGTTTCTCTAGCAGTTGCATTCGAATTGGGTGCAGCAGCTTCTTTAGCAAGTTTGATTGTATTGGATAAAATGAATAAAGCTCTGGTATGGGCTTTATTCATAGTCTTAACTCTTTTTCAAAGCATGGGAAATGTATATTATTCCTATGTTAATCTCCATGATTTCTCAGGCTGGGTTGAATTATTCGATCTTGTCGACGAGGAAGTGATCTATCAGAAAAGGATGCTTTCCATGATCAGCGGAGGAATTCTCCCATTTGTCGCTCTCGGATTTATCAAATCATTAGTTGATTACATAAAGCCTACTGAGGAAAAAAAGGAAGAAGAGGAGGAGAAAGTGGAAGAAAGCAAAGAGCTTGTACTTGATGGTGGAGAGATAGTAGATAGCGACAAGGACGAGGAATCTAAGGACGAAGATATTCAAACGGTAGATGCCGATGCAGACGAAGTTTTCTCTGCTGAAGAATCTTTGATTAGCGTTATGGAGCAGGAGGAGAAAATCGAGCCAGAAACTTTGATCGTGAATGTACCGGTTAAAGATTTTGAAACCGAAGATACTAAGACAGAAAAAAAGTCTAAGGTTGAAGAGATGAGCAAGGAAGAGGTAGCAAGCATCATAGGGATTTCCAGCGAAGAATTTATTGACGATGACGAGGAGGAATTTACCGAGATAGAAAACGCATCTCAAGAAACTGAACTTCTGGTAGATCCTAACGTTACAATCCCTATCATGAATAAAATACCAGGTCAATCATATTGACAAATAAATAAAATAAGAAAATAAGTTAATGTCTGCAACCGGAGCAAGTTTAGAAGATGCCCAATTTTATTGGGATGGCGGTAGTTCATCGAATGCCGTTGATCCCGGGTTTACCACTACCCTGTATGGTGGTAGTGATCAATATGCTCTGGCGCCTGGTGCATCAGCCAGCACCGATATCCGATATCGGAACGTAGCCCTTGTTAGGGAGCAGATAAAACTTGTCGGACTTACACTTCAGGATTATAACGATCCCAGAGAATTTAAGTTCTTCAACACTAGTTTCAATATATCTTATCAGGCTCAGACCGAAGAGAGGGTGGATGTTACCAACTTTTTCCATCCCCTTCAGAATTTTTCATCTTGGCAAAAGCAAACCGTGGTATTATCACCTCTGAGTTCAATTAACCTTGATCCTGGTGATTTTGATAATACAAAGGGTGAAATCAGTTTTATGCTTGTTAAGCCCATCTATTCTCCCGAAGCTGCTGACGACGAGAAGATCTGCTTTTGGAACTATAAGGGAACACAAAGATTCTTGATTGGATCCATTCTGGTACTTTCCGGAGCGATTAAAGATGGCTACAAATGGAAGGGATGGTCGGTAAGTCCATTCCCTGACGAACTTCAAGAAGGAGATCCGGATCCCACTCTAGGCGGATTTATTTTTTCTAATCCAACGAATAAATCTGTAAAATTAATAATACTAACAGCAACCTAATGGCAACAAGACCACCAGTTTGTCCGCCCACCCAAGTCCCTGGGCTGGCTTTTAACAGAACAGCTTTAGTCGAGGTTTCGTCTGATGGCAACTATGATCCCAATCCTCTTGTTGAACTCAAGGATTTTGGGATGGAAGTAAAATCATTTTCGCACCTTAGAATTTCACTAGCTGAAAGTAAAAGCTATCTTCTCTCACAAACAGATATCGGAGACGATTTCGGTTACGAAAGTTTTGTGTTAATCAAGGTAACCTATCCGGAGGACGTACCACAAACTAAACGTTATTTAGAATGGGAGTACAACGGAGCAAGTTTTTATATTGGGGAACTTATGATTCTAACCGGAAAAAGAACATCTTCAATTGATGCTAAACAGCTTGGTTGGAACATATCAGCGGATGATGTTTTCTATAAGGGGGGAGGTATCATCTTTACCAATCCACATTCCAATATCAAAGTTAAGCTAGAAATCCTAGTAGCTAGATAAAATTATCACTCCGATACGATATATAGTTTTAAAGTTCGATACGAACTAAGATATATAAAAACGAAAAAAATCTTCACAAATGAATCTAATCGATAAAATTAAACAACTCAGAGATGTTACTAAATCTCCAGAGGTAAAAGAAATTTGCGAAAATTTCCTTTCCGGAAATTCGATCCCGGTAAAAGACCACGATATGTTGATGGAATCTGTTAAAGAAATGGAATCACCTGCACAGCCACAAGTTTCTTCACAACATGATCTTCTAAGTGCTTTGCGCCAAGGAGAAATCGACAAGTCTAAAGGATTTGCAAGCAAATTAATGGAAAGCTGGGGCGGTTTGGACCACTCTGGAAGAGCTTACAAACAAGCCGGTGTTTATGGTTCCTATAAGGACGGATTCGATAAGAATAAGAAAGAGGATCAAAAACCTGAAGAGGTTTTATCATTGCTCGAAAGTCACTCAGAGACTGATGCACACGTTGCTTCTTTATTGGCTTCTCAGAAAACGGAAGATCTTGGCCTTAAAAAGACCTTGAGAGTTTTCGAAGGTGCTGGTATTTCTGGTCACCCTGCGGTAAAAAGCTTGATGCATAAATATTCATCTCTTTTAGAGCAGAATAGATTGCCCGAGTATATCGTTTTGGAATCTTTTGTGAATGAATTCGCAGGCTTTGACTGGGATTCAACAGTAAAGTCTGAATTAGGTAAAATCGCAAAAACAACTAGCTCATTGAAGAATGAGATTGAAGTTGCAAAAGCAGTATATCACATCAAAGCATCTGACCCAACTAATTTCTATGTAAAGGTAGTTGAGAGCTTGAATTCTTGGTTAATCTCTGAAGAGAAATCAGTAGGTTTGTTAACTAAGGATCTTTCAAGATGGCAGTTCAACCCGATCGTTCAGAAGTTGGTACACACTTTGAAAATCAACGAATCTGCTGGTGGATTACACCTCACTAAGAAGCAGGGAGAATCTGAAGTTAATAAGATTTACTCTCCTGTTTTAACTAGAGAAGGTAGATTAACTTTCCAAATGTCTGGTTCTATCTTTGAAGCTTCTGCTGAAGGAGTTAAAAGATTGAAGAGCTCAGAGATTGAAGCACTTCCTATCGATTACAAGAATTTGTTAGAAAGCTTCAATAAGGAATTCGTTAAATTGAACGAGACTGGAGTAAATTTCTACATTTCTAAAACAGCTATTAAATTGGTAGAAGCTGAGTCAGCTCCTGCAGTTTTCATGAACGGCGTTAAACTCCGTTTCAATGACATGAACGAATTAGGCAGAATTTTACATCTTGAATTCTCTTCTATCCCTGGAGTAAATGCAGCGGCTATCACAAAGGATGTGATCAACGTATACGAGTCTTTTGATAAGATTGTAGAATTGGACATCGCCAAAAATATTTCTTCTAGAATTTATGAAGGTTTATCAGTAAACTTGATCAAGTGGAAGAACCAAGTTTATGTACAGAGAATCAACGAAGGAATGAAAGAAGATTCTTTCTTGAAAACTACTGGCACACAAGCAATGAAAATTGTTAAAGATCTTTTGAGATTTGATATCTCTGAAGGTTTAAGCCAATTCTTGGAAGGCGAGAATAAATTGAGAGCAGTTATGGTTAACGACCGTAACAAGGTAATCGAAAACATTTCAATTGTAGAAAAAGAAATTAAGAAATTGGAAGCATTAGTTGCTACCAATAAACTTTATGAGTCATCTCCACAAATCAAAGCAGCTTATTCTCAATTGACCAAAGAATTAGATTCTTTGAAAGAGAAATGGTCTGCTATCAATTCAGAAATGGAGAAATTCGATAATGGATACCAAGAGTTGGATATGCTCGAAGAAGGAAAATACTCAATCGGAGATTACGTGAGAGTAAAAGAGTCTGGAGATAATGGTAAAGTTATCTCAATTGATTCTTCTTCAGGATCATACGTTGTCATGATGAATGACGGCAAAACTGGTGAATATCGTGTAGACGAAATCGAAGATATGGAATCAGCTATCAGCAAAGCTAAAGACGATAACGAAATTGCAGCTGATGAGGATCCTAACTACGATCCAATGCAGTTGGATGATCAGCCTGAAGAAGTTAAGGAATCTCAAGAAACCTACGCTAAAGCACCAGGCGAAGCTAAAATGGCTAAAGACGATTCAGCTACCGAAAAAAGAGCTGAAAAATTGATGTCTGATGCTCCAAAGGACGAAGAGGTACAAGATAAAACTTCAAAGAAAGATGTTGAAAATCAAAAGGTAGCTCAGTTAGCTGATGCTCCTGAAGGATCAGAAAAAGAAACTAAATACGAAGCATCTCCTGAAATTGGATACAATTTGAGAGAGGGTGAAGATATTTCTAAAGAAGATCCAAATTTGGCTGAAGCACCTAAATCTTCTTCTCAAGAAAAATCTGGTGAAGAATTCATCGAGAATGTTGCTGATCAGAATTTAGCTAAAGCACCTGGTAAAGAAGGTGATATCGGTTATTCAGTAGATAAAGAGAATGGATACAATTTGGATGAAAAGGCTGAAATCGCTGGTGATCCTCACTTGGCGGTAGCACCAGACCCAAAAGCTCCTGATATCTTCGGTGTTGAAAAAATCGGCGATCAGAATTTAGCTAAAGCACCTGGTAAAGAAGGTGACATTGATTATTCAACAGATAAAGAAAGTGGATACAATTTAGATGAAAAAGCTGAGATTGCTGGTGATTCTAATATGGCGGTAGCTCCAGAAGCTAAGGCTAAAAGCGAATCTGCTCCTGAAAAAGTAGGAGATCAGAATTTGGCTGAAGCACCTGGTAAAGAAGGAGACATCGATTATTCAGTAGATAAAGAAAACGGTTATAACCTTGACGAATCTGACGAGGTAAAAAAAAACTAAACCGTAACTTCGCATCTGCTCCTACAAACCCAGATCAGAATAAAAGTCCACAGCCTGACGTAGAAGATATCACAGGAAAATTTGCCAAAGCACCAGACGGGAAACCTAGAGTTGGTGTAATAGGTCAAGATTTAGGCGTTGATAATTCTAAAGACTGAAACTTAGAAAAATTTTAAACTATAAGGATTGTCCGGTTCAAAAAAAGCCGGACAATTCTTTTGCATAAAAAAACATATTAATGGCCAAAATCTACGTCAAAAATTCGGATCTTATGAGAGCAATCAAAGAATCCAAAGAAAAAGGTCATCTGACAAACGAGACAATTTCAATGTTTCTTCTTATGACGGATGGTATATCAAAAAAGATGGCTTATAAAGACGAGGAGGACAAGCAAGACTGCATCGCTTTCGCATTGGAAGACCTTTGTAAATATTGGGACCGATTCGATCCTAATAAGTCAAACAACCCATTCGCATATTTTACCCAGATCGCCAAAAACGGTTTTGCTAAGGGCTGGAAAAAGATTCACCCACCCAATGCTCCCAAAACCATACCATTCAGTTCTATCACTGGCGACGAAAACACCTATAATGTATAATAGGCAAATTTCTATATCGAGTATATAGAATATCATGTCGATTAAGAAAGTCAAGCCTAACGGATCTTTCATATCCGGTAAATTTATTCCGAAGAACCCGTCTAAGTATATCGGCGATATCAACAACATTATCTGTCGTAGCTCTTGGGAGACACGTTTTTGCAATTTTTGCGACTCGAACGAAAAGATCCTGAAATGGAGCTCTGAGCCGATCGGTATTCAGTATTACAGCAAGCTAGACAATAAAGTTCATACCTACTATGTAGATTTCTATATTAGAGTGGAAAGGCATGATGGGAAAGTGGACGAAATGATATTGGAGATCAAACCGCAACGGCAAACCAAAAAACCGATTCTTGAATCACAGAACCCGACAGCAAAAGCTCTTAAAGCTCATAACGAGCGATTAAAAGTTTGGATAACGAATATGTCAAAATTCGAAGCGGCAAAAGAATGGGCAGAGAAAAGAGGGTTTAGATTTGCTATTGTTGACGAAAATTTTCTATTTAAGAATAAATGATAGATTTCGAAACTGCCATCAGGGATTTTCTTTCCCAATTCACTTCAACATCATCTGCATCACAATCTGCTAATACAGATTTTGGAGCGAGCTATTATAGTGCTTCTAAAAATATAGGGTGGACAGAGGTCAAAGCTGGCAGAATCTATACATTTGATTATCCGATTAAATCACCAGAGGAATCGACATCGTCTTTCGTAGATCGTCGGCCTATACTTATGATAATACCAACACCAGCAAATTATCCGAAAGGTAAAATAGTTGGATTAGATCTGGTTTTGCTCAGACCTGATTTGAGAGGTAATCTTCTCAGAAATCTATCCTCTGTGGTTGGCCTGATGTTTAAAGACGGAACCGTTGCTAACGAGCAGGAGGTTTTGGATAAATTGTCAAGAATAAATATAAACTTCGCTAAAACACTTCTATCTGGGTTTCCGGTTGAAAAGATAGTTAAAGGTTATGATATCCGTTATATTCCAGGCCTGATCGAGATAAAAATCGCCGACTGGGTGAAAATCCCATACCTAAGCGATTTCAAAATTGATGGGACCACTCCCAATAGGATATATAATAGCTAAGAAGTTGGAATTATTTTGTTTATTGCAACTAAAATGTAACAACCCGAATGGCAGGATTTGTAGATAACTCAAGACAGTCACCGATTACTCAGAGAATTCGTGATAGCGTAAAATCATTATCGAATTTCGGAATGCGGTATGAGGACCTGGTGATTAAAAATTCACAGGCCATTGGATCGACCGAGGCGATATTTCTCAAGAAATATCCTATAGAGGATGAAGCTACTCTGTATTCACTTGCTAAACAGGATACACAAACAAAGCAATTCATTTCTTATTTCGATAAAGATTACAAGGGAAAAAGAGAATTTTTAAGAAAATTCGCCCTTAACTCTGAAATAGACTATGTGCTCGATCTGGTAGCAGATGAAGCAGTCACATACGATCCGCAGAATTTCTTTGCATATCCATCTTTCATCCACTTTACGGATGTATCGGATAAGCTCATGAATAGTGTGAATTCCTCCTATAAGAAATTGTACGATGTTTGGGGATTCACTGATGACATCTCAGCCTGGCAATTGTTTAGACAATTCCTCGTTGAAGGATTCCTTTCCTTTGAGATAGTCTATTCTGATAATGGAAAGGATATAATAGGATTCAAAGAGCTTGATCCTATAACTCTACAGCCCAGCGTCGAAAAACAACCTAATGGAACTTATTTAAACATCTGGGTCCAGTATCCTGAGGACGATAAGAAAAGAAGAATACTATACGATTCCCAGATCATCTACATCTCCTATGCAAAGGGTAATTCTGTTTCAAGAATTTCCTATGTCGAAAGATTGATCAGACCATACAACGTTCTCCGAATTATGGAGTACACCAGAATCATTTGGTCTGTGATGAATGCTTCTTTCAGACTGAAAATGACCATCCCAGTTGGAACCAAATCTCCACAGAAGGCCATGCAAACTCTTGGAGAATTAATGTCTATCTATAAAGAGGACATTAAGTTTAACGATGACACTGGAGAACTTTTGGTCGATGGAAGACCAAAGATTCAATTCTATAAGAACTATATGATGCCCTCCGGCACAAATGGGACTCCAACGATCGAGCCTGTTAATATTGCCGGTCCGAATCTTTCCGATACCCAACCAATCCAATACTTCTGGGAAAAATTCATAGAGGAAACAAAAATTCCGATCTCACGCTTTGCTGGTCCTGACTTTGTACCTCAAGGAGTTATTGGTACTGCTGCAGAGGGATTGGACAAGGATGAGATTAGATTTTCTAAATTCATCAACCGTTTAAGATCAGTGTTTCAGGACATTATGATCAAACCTCTTTGGCTACAACTTTGCCAAGAGCATCCAGCTCTGAAAAATGATTTCTCATTCAAATCACAGCTTGGTCTTAACTACGTAACAGAAAATCCATTCAGCTTAAATCAAGAAATCGAAGTATTAACTAAGAAAAAAGAAACGATTGTGGCAATGACTGGATTAACTGACGATTTCGGAAATCCTTACTTCTCTGTTGACTTCTTAATCAAAAACTATTTGGGAATGTCAGAGGATGACTTAAAGGAAAATAGAGAGGTTAAGAAAAAGATCGATAAGGAGAAGAAGAAATTAGAGAAAGAAGGAGGAGGAGAAGGAGGAGAAACAACGTCAGCAGGATTTGGTGAAGCACCTGTTGAGGAACCAGAAACGCCCACCGAAACAGCACCCGAATAACAATGGCAGGATTTTTAGATCAAAATACAGATAGAAGCTCGGTCTTCAGCCGAATTTTCCAGACACTTAGCAAACTGGGAAATCTCGGTATGGAATATGATGACATGATCATACGGAACTCCCAGGCTATTGGAAGAACAGAATCTGCTTTTTTTAATCAGGAGGATTCCGGCTACACTGACAATGCCGCTTTTCGATGGACTACTAATTATCAGGACATCAAAACGCGTAAATACATCGCATACTTCGATAAAGATTACCCAAGCAAGATAAATTTTTTAAGAAAATTTTCATTGAATGGCGAGATCGAATTTATCCTCGATACAATATGCGATGAGGCGATAGTTTACGACGACCGCAATTTCATAGCATATCCTCAGCTTCAGAATGTGGAGATGAAGGAAAAAGTACTGGATTCGCTTAGCGATAACTTCAAACAAATATACATGCTATTGGGATTCCAAAACGGGATAACTGCTTGGCAATATTTTAGGCAGTTTTTGGTTGAGGGATTTCTTGCTTTTGAAATAGTTTATGATGACAAGGCAAAGAATATAGTTGGATTCAAAGAACTTGATCCAACATCATTGGAGCCAAGAACAGCAACAGATCCGGACGGAACTTTCAAGCAGATCTGGGTTCAGTATCCTAACGACAATAACATGAGACGTACGCTCACAAACGAGCAGGTCATTTACATCTCTTATGCTAAGGGGAACACGATTTCTAGGGTTTGTTATTTGGAGAGACTGATAAGATCGTACAACATTTTAAGGATTATGGAGAACACCAGAATCATTTGGAATGTTATGAATGCTTCTTACCGTCTGAAATTTATTATTCCGGTTGGAAACCAGTCACCGCAGAAAGCTTTGAATACTCTTGGGCAACTTATGTCCGTATACAAGGAGGAGATTGATATTGACGACAATTCTGGTGAATTAACAATAAACGGTAGACCCAAGATACAATTTTACAAAAATTACCTCTTCCCGGATAAAAATGGACAATCCCC
>Ga0315909_10008580_pt1 | contig 11184 bp, 10 predicted proteins | sample LakEriMetagenome_11_FD_203527 | JGI IMG/M metagenome (GOLD analysis project Ga0315909, IMG submission 203527) | Freshwater fungal communities from buoy surface, Lake Erie, Ohio, United States - Buoy 2 MA125 | ecosystem: Environmental > Aquatic > Freshwater > Lake | place: USA: Lake Erie, Ohio...
AATGTGAACTTCTGATGCTGTGGCGATGTGGCCTAAATCTTGTAATAAGCCATCTGAAACATCAATCATGGAAGAAACAAAGTCTTTAGCAATAGTTCCAGCAAAGTAAGGAACTTTTGGTCTTCTATGTGCATCGCAAACTATTTTTGGTGATTTAAATCCTCTGCGCAATGCACTTAAACCAGCCTCTGCCCAACCTAATCTTCCTGCCATTATTACTAAGTTTCCAGGTTCTGCACCACTTCTTTTTAGTGGAGCTTGAGATAAACCAGCATCACTAATATTTCCTAAAGCAGTAATAGAAATTGTTAAACTTTCAGATTTGGTGGTATCTCCACCAACTACTGCAGCATTTACTAATGCTGCTTCTTCACAGATTCCATCAATAAGTTCGATTAACCAGTCAACTTTAGTTGTTCCAGGAATTGCTAAACCAATAAGTAATGCAGTTGGTGTTGCACCTGTTGCCACAATGTCAGCTAAATTTGCAGCAGCTGCTCGATGCCCAATATCTCTGGCACTTGACCAATCTCTTTTAAAGTGTTGACCTTCAACCAACATGTCAGTTGATGCCACAACTCGAGCAGAATCTAATTGCACGATGGCAGCGTCGTCACCTAAACCAAGGATTACTTGAGAAGCAGGAGCTAGACGAGATTTCAATAATTCAACAAAGCCAAATTCACCCAAATCGGCGATTGTTTGCTCACTCAACTTGATCTCCCCCTTTTCAATTATCCAACTTAAATGTAAGTTTATGCTCACTATTAGATAAAGAAAGTTGAAAAATAATGAGTGTTCAGGCCTACATCTTGGTACAAACCGAAGTCGGTAAGTCCGATGAGGTTGCTCAGGCAATAAATGCTATTTCTGGTGTTATGAATGCTGAACACGTAACTGGACCCTACGACGTGATTGTTAGAGCAGAAGCCAAATCCATTGACGAATTAGCCAAAGTGGTTTTAGTAAAAGTTCAAACTGTTAAGGGAATTACTAGAACTCTTACTTGCCCAATAGTTAACTTATAATTAGTGCAGGCCAATTGGTCTGTTCAAAGCTTCTTGAATCAAGTAATCAACTAATTCGGCATATTTCACACCACTTGCTTCCCACATGCGGGGAAACATGGAAATTGAAGTAAAGCCAGGCATGGTGTTAATTTCATTAACAATTATTTCATCATCTTTTGTTAAGAAGAAATCAACTCGAGCTAAACCTTCACAATTGAAGTAATCAAAGACTCTTGCTGCCAGAAGTTGTAAATCAGTTTGAATTTTTTTGTCAAGTTTGGCAGGAACAATTAGATCTGCTGAATCATCCATGTATTTTGCTTCAAAGTCATAAAATTCATGTCCTTTTTTGACAATAATTTCTGCAGGCAAAGAAGCCTTGGCTGGTTTTCTTTCTTCACCAGTAATCACAGCACATTCAATTTCCCGAGAATTTTCAATACTTGATTCCACAATAATTCTTTTGTCGTGAACTCTTGCCTCTTCTATGGCTTTTTCTACTTTTGAGAATTCTTTAATCTTTTGTATTCCTACTGAGCTGCCAGCTCTTGCTGGTTTAACAAAAACAGGCAAAGTTAGTTCTTGAATTTTCTTCAATACGTTTGATTTGTCATTAGTCCATTGTGAATCCAATATTGTGACAAAGTCTCCCACCGGAAACCCTGCTGCCTTCAATAAAGCTTTAGAAGTGGTTTTATCCATCCCAATTGATGAGCTCAAAACCCCTGCGCCCACAAAAGCTACGGCGTGTAAATCAATTAGTCCTTGAACTGTTCCATCTTCACCATATGGACCGTGTAAAACCGGGAAAATAACATCTAATGAAACTAATTCCTCTGGTGGAAATTTAGAAAAGATTACAGGTTTATTGTCTTGAATTCCTTCTTTTGTTACTTCAGGAAGTTCAGTTTTAGTAAGAGATAGAAAAGGAGTTTTATCTGAAAAAATTACCCAAGAATTATCCTTGGTTATACCGATTGGAATAACCTCATATTTTTCTCGATCTATGACATTAATGATGCTGTTTGCAGAAATACAAGAAATTGAATGCTCAGAAGATCTTCCTCCGAACAAAACCCCAACTCTTATTTTTTCCACAAAAACATTCTATTCGTGTTCTGCTGTAATTGGCTGATCCAACAAAGCAGACATCACATCATGAGCATCATCGCCATCGCGAATCACTCTTAATACTTGGGCTGCAATTGGCATATCCAAATCATATTTTGCAGCAATTGCCAAAAGTGGTGCCAAACTTTTTGCACCCTCCACCGTTCCGTGTGCTTTTAATTGTGCTTCATCAATTGTGGCCCCGTGTCCTAGAGCTTCACCAAAGGTTCTGTTTCTAGAAAGTGGTGACTGCGATGTTGCTATCAAATCACCAATTCCTGCTAAACCTAAGAATGTTTCAGTTTTGGCACCAAGTGCAACACCAAGTCTGGTCATTTCTGCTAAACCTCTAGTTATTAATGCTGATTGTGTATTTTCCCCAAGTCCTAGACCAACAGCAATTCCATTTGCAATTGCCACAATATTTTTGATTGCCCCAGCTAATTCTGTACCCACAACATCTGTGGTCCAAAATGCTCGAAAATAATTAGTAGCCATCGCATTTGCCACATCTGCTGCAACATCTTCATCAGCACAAGCAATCGTTGTGGCAGTTGGTTGACGATGGATAATCTCACCAGCCAAATTAGGACCACTTACAACTGCTACCCGATTTTCAGAACATTTGAAAACATCTGCTATTACTTCGGAAATTCTCATTCGTGTTGAATTTTCAATACCTTTAATAAGTGAAACAAAAATTGCTGTAGGTGAAACAAAGCTTTTCCAAGCTTCCAAGTTTTCTCTTAATGATTGAGCAGGTAAAGCAAAGAAAACTAGTTCTTTATTTTCTAGAGCATCTTTAGCTGATGTAGTGGCGGTGATACGCGATGAAAGTTTGACTCCTGGATGAAATTTTGAGTTCTTGTTATTTTCGTTAATGTCTTTAACAACAGCTTCATCTCTTGCCCATAGCAAAACATTGTGACCTGAATCTGCTAGAACTTGAGCACAAGCTGTAGCCCATGCCCCACCACCCATTACCGCAACAGTTTCTATGGTCTTTCCTTTGTCCAAGGCATTCTTTGCGCCGGAGGGGTTTGATTCCTAATGATTGCTAATTCATTAGTTATTGCATCCATGATTCTAGAGGTAGCAATTTTCAATAGTTCTCCGGTGATTTCCTGGTCATAAAGATCAAATAACTCAACGGGTTTTCCTGCGGCAACAATCATGGTTTTGCGGGGAAAAAGTTTTAATTTCTTTGAATATGGGGCCAAAACAAATTGTGCTCCCCAGTGCGCAACCGGTATAACCGGAGCTTTTGTTGCAAGAGCAATTCGCGCTGCACCAGTTTTTCCATCCATGGGCCAAAGATCTGGATCTCTAGTTAATGTTCCTTCAGGACTTAACACCACCGCCTCACCTTTTTCAACAGCTTTAATAGCACCTCGAACAGCAATTTTTGCATGACGTGATTCGCGATAAACAGGAATTTGTCCCGCTAAATAAACAAGTTGACCAATTACTGGAATTTTAAATATGCCAGATTTCGCTAAGAATTTTGGAGGACGATCGTTGTCCCACATAAACTGTGCCACTACAAATGGATCAAACCAAGAATTGTGATTCATAGCTGCAATAATTCCTGAATCAATTTTAAGATTTTCCACACCACGATAATCGCGTTTAGTTATTAAAACTAAAAGTGGGCGAAGTATAAAAACAATTAATCTATAAACAAATCCCAAACGAGATTTTTGCGAGATCCGGGCCATAACCTGTATCCAATCAGCATGATGCCCGGTAGCAGAATCTGCGACCGGGCATCAACTTAAAAATCAGCGATTTAGCGCTTCTTTTTTGCTTTTTTCTTCAAACCAAGAATTGACTTGCCTTTAGAAACTTTTTTGGTTTTCTTGGCAGTAGCTTTTTTGGCTTTCTTGGCTGCTCTTTTTCCACCAAGCACGATTGCTTTGAAATCTGCTGCTGGACGGAACTTGGCAACTGTTTTGGCAGGAACTTTTACTGGAGCACCTGTCATTGGGTTACGTGCCATTCTGGCTGGGCGGTTTTTCTTTTCCCAGATACCAAATCCTGCGATTGAAACCTTGTCACCTGATGCAACTGCATTGGTGATCGTGTCAAAAAATATGTCTACGAAATCTAGAGCTTGACGACGATTGGCTTCAAAATGTTGTTGCACTAAGTCTGCTAAGTCTGGCTTCTTCAACTTTTTGAACCTTTCTAAAGTTCTTTAGCTTTTTATGGCTAGCAACAAAAGATTTTTATTGCTAGGGATAAAATTACGCAATTAAATAAGGGTTTTTTGCGCGACACACCCCAAAAGTTCTTATTTTATAGGCAAAATTTGAATTGATATTCGAAAAATCGAAGTTTTACGGAACAAAAATGTTACTGGTGTGACTTACAAGGTGACAGGTTTATAACTAGGACGAGACTTTTCAAACTCAGTTATCTTGGATTCGTGGCGAAGAGTTAAGCCGATATCGTCCAGACCTTCCATTAAGCGCCATCTGACATAGTCATCTATTTGAAAATCTGCGAGTAAATCTCCTGCTTTTACTTGTCTTTTATCCAGATCAACAGTTATTTGGGTGTTGGGATCTTTCTCAATCATCACCCAAATTTTTTCAATCACATCTTGGGGAACTTCTGCTGTGACCAGTCCTGCCTTGCCTGAGTTTCCACGGAAGATATCTGCATAGCGAGATGACAAAACCACTTTGAACCCGTAATCCATTAATGCCCAGACGGCATGTTCCCGAGAAGATCCTGTCCCAAATTCAGGACCAGCCACCAAGATCGTGGCATTTTTGTATTCAGGTTTGTTTAATACAAAACTTGGATCTTCGCGCCAAGCTTTAAACAAAGCATCTTCAAATCCGTGACGAGTAATACGCTTTAAGTATTCGGCAGGAATGATTTGATCGGTATCAACGTTACTTCTTCTTAAAGGAAGTGCTGAGCCTGTGTGAGTTACGAATTTTTCCATTATTTGATTTCATCCGGTGTTGAGAGATGTCCAGTAATTGCTGTAGCAGCAGCTACTAAAGGTGAAACTAAATGAGTTCTACCCCCTGGGCCTTGTCGGCCTTCAAAATTTCTATTTGAGGTAGAGGCAGCGCGCTCTCCTGGTTTTAATTTGTCAGGATTCATTCCCAAGCACATTGAACAACCAGCACTTCGCCAATCTGCTCCTGCTGCTTTAAAAATGGCAGGTAAACCTTCATGTTCTGCTTGGATGGCAACTTTGGCACTTCCCGGCACAACCATCATGCGCACACTGGAGGCTACTTTTTGGCCTTTCAAAATTGCTGCAGCAGCTCTTAAGTCTTCAATTCGTCCATTGGTGCAGGAACCTAAAAATACGGTGTCAACTTTGATATCACGCATTTTTGTTCCAGCTTTTAGGTCCATATAAACAAGTGCTCTTTCAGCAGCTGTCTTTTCAGTTGGATCTGCAAATGAATTTGGATCTGGCACAACATCATCAATTGATACACCTTGACCTGGATTTGTTCCCCAGGTAACAAATGGTGTTAATGAGTTGGCATCAATTACGACTTCGGCATCAAATTTGGCATCGTCATCAGTTTTTAAAGTTTTCCAATAAGAAACAGCATCTTCCCAATCTTTTCCTTTAGGGGCATATTCGCGACCCTTCATGTATTCAAAAGTGGTTTCATCAGGGGCAATCATTCCGGCTCTTGCTCCTGCTTCAATACTCATGTTACAAATTGTCATTCGTCCTTCCATGGATAAGGAACGAATTGCTTCACCGCGATATTCCAAAACATAACCTTGGCCACCACCTGTACTAATTTTGGCGATCACAGCCAAAATAATGTCTTTTGCAGTTGATCCTTGGGGAAGTTTGCCATTAACAGTGATGGCCATTGTTTTAAATGGTTTTAGTGGCAATGTTTGAGTAGCAAGTACATGCTCAACTTCACTTGTACCAATACCAAAAGCTAAAGCACCAAATGCACCATGAGTTGAGGTATGAGAATCTCCACAAACAACGGTCATTCCTGGTTGCGTTAATCCAAGTTGTGGTCCAACTACGTGCACAATTCCTTGATCAATACTGCCTAAAGAAAAAATCTTTAAGCCAAATTCTTGAGCATTATTTCTTAAAGCATCAACTTGTGCTCTGGAAACTAAATCTGCAATAGGTTTATCAATATCTTTTGTCGGAACATTATGATCTTCGGTCAAAATTGTTAAGTCTGGTCGACGAACTTTTCTGTTTGCTGCTCTTAAGCCATCAAAAGCTTGTGGAGAAGTAACTTCGTGAACTAAATGAAGATCAATAAAAAGTAAATCTGGTTCGCCACTTGCTTGGTGCACAATGTGTGCATCCCAAACTTTTTCTGCAAGTGTCTTACCCACTTTTTATTACTCCTTTACTTTTCTTTTGCCTCGTGTAGCCCCGACGGGATTCGAACCCGCGCTACCGCCTTGAGAGGGCAGCGTGCTAGGCCGCTACACAACGGGGCTGTAGGAAAATCCGTTACCATAATTCTAACAGCGCAAAGAAAAACTTAAATTCTTAGTTAGCGAATTCTCACACGATCAGGAGTTAGTTCATCCAACTTTGTGATGCCCAGAAGTCTCATTGACATTTCTATTTCAGCTTTAAGCAATTGCACAACTCGATCCACCCCTTGTTCGCCACCCGCCATCAAGCCATACAGGTAAGCACGACCAATCAAAACAGCATTTGCACCCAAACCAATGGCAGCCAAAATGTCTGTGCCCGCCATCACACCACCGTCAATTAAAACTGTGAAATCTTTACCAACTGCTTTTCTAACTTCTGGAAGAAGTTCTAAGGGCACAGGTGCCTTATCCATTTGTCTGCCCCCATGAGTAGAAAGAATTATTCCATCAACTCCTGCTTCTTTAAGCATTAATGCATCTTCAACAGATTGCACACCTTTAATTAATAATTTTCCATTCCAAACAGATTTAAGCCATTTAATATCTTCCAAAGTAATAGAGGGATCAAAAATCTTTGATAATAAATCAGCAACTGTTCCGCCACTATCTTTCATATCAAGAGAGGCAAAAACAAGTGGTTCAGTGGTTAAAAGATTCATCCACCATTTTGGGTATCTGGCCATGCCAATTAATGTCTTTAAGGTCAATTTTGGTGGAATTGTTAAACCGTTTTTAACGTCTCTATATCTAACGCCACCAACTACTGTGTCAACTGTCAAAACAATGGTTTCATATCCTGAAGATTTGACTCTTTCAATTAATTTCTCGTTCGGTTCTCTTTCACGTCTTACATATAACTGATACCAGCGACGCACATTTGGTACTTGTTTAGCTAAATCTTCAGGTGAAGTTGTACCCAAAGTTGATAAACCGTAAAGAATTCCATATTTTTCTGCCACCCGAGCTACCGCTGGTTCACCCTCGTAACCCATCATGCGCGTAAACCCAGTGGCAGCAAATGCAAAAGGTAGTGCGTTCTTTTTTCCTAAAATGTCAACGGATGTATCAACATTTGTCACATCTCTTAACACGCGAGGAGAAAATTCGACATTGTTGAATGTTTCTCTAGCTCTGTTAAGACTTGCTTCAGAACCTGATGCGCCATCGGTGTAATCAAAAACTGAACGAGGGGTTCTTCTAGATGCTATTTCTCGAATATCCCAAATGTTGGTGGCTTTATTAAGTCTTACTTGTTTTCTATTTAGATTGGGCCATCTAAAACCAATTAATGAAATTACTTCTAAGGGGCGAGGAAACCTGCGCTTAACCATGAGGTCCTATTCAAAAAGTTGTTAAAACAGAAATTACTACATCACTAATCTTGCTGGGGTACTAGGACTCGAACCTAGACAAGCGGATCCAGAAACCGCTGGGCTGCCAATTACCCCATACCCCACTGGCTTACTTCTTTAGATGTTTTTCAATTCGTGATAATACTTTTTCTTTACCCATTATTTCCATAGATTCAAACAATGGTGGAGAAACTCTTCTTCCTGTCACAGCTACTCGAAGAGCTGTAAAAACTATGCGCGGTTTTAATCCCATTTCTGTTACTAAAACTCTGTTTAATTCATCATGCAAAGCTTGGGTTTTAAATTCTTTTAACCCATTGATAACTTTCACACTTGCTGCAAGCGCAGGCAAAATATCAGGTGTTAAGGACTTCTCGGCATCATCTTGATCAACTACGAAGTTCTTTTCTTCCACAAATAAAAAGGACAACATTCCACGAACTTGAGAAAGTGTTTCAAGTCTTTCTTGAACCAATGGAGTTGCGGCTAGTAGTAAATCTTTTTGACCTTTGCTTACATCTGCAGGTAATACTTCATCCTCGATAAGTCTTTTTTCCATGCGATTAGCTAGCTCTTCAGTGGAAAGTTTTCTGATCCAATCAGCGTTGATTGCTGTGCATTTTTTGATATCGAATCGGGCAGGGTTTGCACTTACTCTACTTAGTTCAAAATTATCAGCCATTTCTTTCATGGAAAAAAACTCGATATCATCACCAAATGACCATCCCAGAAGGGCTAGATAATTCAGCAAACCCTCTGGTAAGAATCCTTCTCTTCGATACATCAACAAACTAGATTCAGGATCTCGTTTGGAAAGTTTTTTATTTCCTTCTCCCATCACATACGGAAGATGACCAAATTCTGGGGTAACACCTTTTCCAACACCAATTTGTTTAAAAGCTTCATAAAGAGCAATTTGTCTGGGAGTTGAAGATAACAAATCCTCACCTCTTAAAACATGTGTTATTTCCATAAGTGCATCATCTGTGGGATTTACCAGTGTGTAGAGGGGATCACCGTTTGCTCTTACTAACACATAATCAGGAATATGTTCGTGCTCAAAACTTAATTCTCCACGCACCAAATCATTCCAAGTAATGGTTTTGCTTGGCATTCTAAATCTTAAAACTGGTTCGCGACCCTTAGCTTTGAATTCAGCAAGTTGTGAATCAGTTAATTCACGACAATGCGCGTCATAGCCAGGTGTTTGACCTTTTTCTTTTTGAGCTTCTCTTCTTTCTTCAACTTCTTCTTGTGTGCAATAACAGTGATAAGCAAGACCTTTTTCGTGAAGTTTTTTTGCAACATCTTTGTAAATATCCATACGCTCACTTTGGCGATATGGACCAAATGGTCCACCAACTTCTGGCCCTTCATCCCAATTAAGTCCCAACCAACGCATTGAATCTAGAAGCGCTTTATAAGAATCTTCGCTATCTCGTGCGGCATCTGTGTCTTCAATACGAAATACAAATGTTCCGTTGTTGTGCTTAGCGAAAGCCCAGTTAAATAAAGCAGTTCTCACCATTCCCACATGGGGATCCCCAGTTGGTGAAGGACAAAATCTAACTCGAACTTTATTTAACATTTGCTTTCAACAATCCATAAGTAACTGCATCAGAAATTGCATTCCAAGAGGCAGCAATAACATTTTCGTGCACACCTAAAGTGTCCCATTGAGAATCACCATCAGTAGTTTCAATTAATACCCTGGTAACAGCCCCAGTACCTTTCACGCCTTCCAAAATACGAACTTTGTAATCGATCAATTCTAAATTCGCTAACTCTGGATAAATCTTTTCTAAAGCAGCTCTTAAAGCCTTATCAAGAGCGTTTACTGGGCCATTTCCTTGTGACGTTTGCTCAAGGTTTTTTCCTCCAGCAGTAACTTTCACTATGGCTTCTGTTACTACTTCGCCTTTTTCAGATTGTTCAACAGTTACTTTCCAAGAATCAACGGTGAAATATTTTGGATCTGTTTCACCTAGTTCATTTCTGAGTAGTAACTCAAATGAGGCATCTGCTGCTTCAAAGGTATAACCGCGTGATTCCATTTCTTTAACTTTTTCCACAACTGAAGTTAAAACCTCTTTGTTGCCTTCAAGGTTATAACCCATTTCTTTACCTTTTAATTCAATTGAAGCTCTTCCAGCCATATCAGACACTAAAGTTCTCATATCATTTCCAACTAAAACTGGATCAATGTGTTGATAAAGCATGGGATCAATTTTTACTGCACTAGCGTGAAGTCCTGCTTTATGAGCAAAAGCTGAGAAACCAACATATGGTTGATGTTGATTTGGATTGATGTTGGTAATTTCACTTACTGCGTGAGCAATTCTAGTCATTTCTTTTATCGCATCACTTGGAACTACTATTTTGCCTTTTTTCAACTGCAAGTTCGCTACAACACTAAATAGGTTTGCATTACCACTTCTTTCCCCATAACCATTTGCTGTTCCTTGTACATGTGTTGCTCCAGCATCAACAGCAGACAAAGTATTTGCCACAGCACAATTAGTGTCATCATGACAATGAATTCCGATTCTTGCCTTTGTTGCGCTTAGTACTTCATGAACAACTTCACCTAACTCATTAGGAAGCATTCCCCCATTGGTGTCACAAAGTGCAACTAGTTCAGCACCTGCTTGAGTAGCAGCATTTACTACTTCTAATGCAAAACTCTTATTACTTCGATATCCATCAAAGAAATGCTCAGCATCAAGAAATACTCTTCTTCCCTCAGATGTTAAAAAAGCAACAGTGTCTTTAATCATGGCAATGTTTTCATCCAGTGTTGTTTTTAACGCTAATTCAACATGGTGATCAAAAGATTTTGCCACCAAAGTTATAACTTGAGCTTTTGAATCAAGTAATGCTCGAACCTGTGGATCATCCTGGGTTTTAACATTTGGCCTTCTTGTGCTTCCAAATGCAGCTAAAGTTGCATACTTTAGTTTTAAATCAGTGTGAGCTTTAGCAAAAAATTCTGTATCTTTAGGGTTTGCTCCAGGCCATCCACCTTCGATGTAGCCCACACCTAATGAATCAAGATGTTTAGCAATATTTAGTTTGTCTTGCACTGAAAGGTTTAATCCCTCTTGTTGTGCACCATCTCTTAAAGTTGTGTCATAAATATGAAACTCAGCAGCATCTAGAGAAGAATTGTTTGACATTTTCTTTTCTCCTTTATCTTTCTGGTTCCAGTAAACAAAAAACCCCTCGCTCTCGCGAAGGGCATCAGCACACTTGGTTTGGGTTTCTATCCCCAGTTAAGTGCGCTTAACTAATAATTTCCTGGTTCT
>Ga0315909_10008581_pt1 | contig 11180 bp, 9 predicted proteins | sample LakEriMetagenome_11_FD_203527 | JGI IMG/M metagenome (GOLD analysis project Ga0315909, IMG submission 203527) | Freshwater fungal communities from buoy surface, Lake Erie, Ohio, United States - Buoy 2 MA125 | ecosystem: Environmental > Aquatic > Freshwater > Lake | place: USA: Lake Erie, Ohio...
CATCTTCAAATCCTAACAAGAATAGGTGAATGATTGCAATTTTGTTTAGTTCTGCAATCATAGATTTTTGAATTCTATTAATTGTTCTAGCAAACCTAATATCTAATAATGATAAATTTTTACCATCGCCTACAGCCTCTTCAAAACCAAGATATGCTTTAGGAATTCTTAATGCTGTTACCAACTTCTTTTGGATATATTCAATATCTGCAATTTCCGCTAAGTTAGTTCCACCTGGTAGTGTTTCTATAGGGTTTGTTGCTGCAGGGTCACGAACAGGGATAAAATAATCTTGGTCTACTGCCATTTGATTATACCTCATATCAACATTACCAGTTGAATGGTCAACAATTTGGTCCCTTTTAAATTTATTTGCAACTCTTTGTACATAAGGGTCAACATCTTTGTCGTCCATGTTTCCAACAAAGACTTTAAAAACCCTTCTTTCAGGCGCCCTGGATACACGATATATTAACATTGCATCTTCAGATAATAAAAGTTGTTTCCAAATACGTCTCGCCTTTTCCAACATAGAAGTTCCATAAGGAAGTTTTCTATCATCACCTAAAATCCTAAAGTGTGCTATTTCCCAAGTATTGAATTCCATGTTCTTTTCTTTCCAAGTAAATTTCAAAGCATCGTTTTCCATTTCTTGTGAATACTTGTCAGGCTGAAATCTCATACCTTTTTCTAACCTTTCTATTTGAATGTTTGGTAATTGTTGGCATCCAACAATACCCTTTTCAGGGTCTAACTTTAGATAAACAAAATTATCACCGAATTTACATGTATTTCTCGTCCACATTGGTAGATTTGTATTGATGTCTAATTTGTTAACGAATAAGTCTATCAATACGGATTTTATTCTTTTGGACTCTGAATAAACTTTTAATATTAATCCATCTTGGTCTGGTGTTGTTGATTCCTCAGAATATATGTCAAGTGCTGCAGATATTTCAGGTGTATACTCCATAGACTCATAATCATAATATGAAGCCATCCTTGTAGGTTCATAATAAACAGCTTGCTGATAAAGATTATTCTCAACTTTTTGCCACTGTTGACCAATGTACATAGTTTGTTGGGACTGCAGTTTTTCTTTTTCAAACTCAGTTTTGTCTGTTGTTTTGAGTAATTCTTTTTTATCAAATTTGAATACGGGTGATTGTTGGTCAAGGGTCGCATTAGGACCAAATGTCCTACTCAATCTTTGCCACACCGTTAGTTTTTGTTCTGACATAATTTCTTTTATTAAAAAATAATATGGTTAATTATAAATTAAACCCTTTTACCACTGAATAACCATAAATACTTTTCATAATCGCTTTTAGTTAAGCTATTTCTTTGGTAACTGTTGTGGTCTCTTGTTGATGCAGGTAATCCAGGATTAAAACTAGTGTATTCATTTTGATAACTATTATTTTCAACAGACCATGATTCTAACATTGCTTTTGTTTGTTCGGTAACTTTTTCTAATTGAGCAAAAGACGTTTCGGCTACGTATACTGCCATAGCAAAAGACATTATTAAATCATCGTGTTGACCTTTTTGGTGGTCGGGTCTACCGTTTACGTAAACAAACGTATTCAACTCATTAAATAATCTTTGTGATCTTACTGAAAAATCATACCTTAACGCTTCCTCAAACGCTTGTATAATCAATACCCTTTTAGCATTAAAGTTAATGCCAGGTATTTTGTCATTAGCTTTAGGATTCCATTTCCATTTGTCAGCAGGATTAACTCCATCAACGTATAAATTTTTATATCCTAACTCCTGTAATTTTCTTGATGTGGATACCCCCATACCTCCAGTGATATCTGTTACTATTAGAGCACCGTACATAGTACCCCATTTATATGCGATTTCCGCCAATACATCGGGAGGTATTTTTCCAATATATTCTAAAACTTGTTCTCTATCATCAAAATCTATTATTGATATTGTGCTAAAGTCTTCACTATCACCTCTTGAGACATCGACACCCATAATATACTTGTGACCTATAATTGGTTCTTTCCACTGCCACAAAGCGCCTCCCATAAATTTGTTTACAGGTTCTTTAATATGGTTTTCTTTAATTTTTTTCATCGTTTCAGGTGGTATAACATTATCCCCTGAACCTAAAAAATTACACTCTAGCTCTTGTGATATTTTTCTTTTATCAAACTTTAATTTTTTTGCCATGGCTTCAAACCATGAACTATATGCCTTATACCCCTTTTCTATTTTTTCTTTAATATCCTCAAAATTTCTATCACTTACTTTAATTTCTGAATAATCTAAGATAATCTCATTATCATTATAGTCAGCTCTATTTAACATGTAATGAACAATATCATCACATTTTATTAGTTTTAAATCTTTAGAATATCTTGGGTCTCGATACCAATACATTTCAGTTATTCTAAAATCATTCATACCTTTAATTGCCTGACTATATATTGAATAATAAATTGGGTCGAATCCATTTGGTGTTGAAATTACGATTACTTTACCTCCTGTTGAAAGGGATGCCATACACGCAGACCAGAAATCTTCATCCGCATTTATATATGCAGCCTCGTCGAATATAAGAATAGTAGGAGTGTACCCCCTAAGGGCATCTTTTGATGTTGCAACAGCCTTAACCTCACATCCGTTTGTTAATTTAAAATGTCTTTGTGAATTTTTTTCGTTAGAAAATGTTACCCCTAACCAAGATGGCCACTGTTCAACGAAAGCCCTAACTTTATTTGCCATCTCAACAGCGGTATCCATTTTGTTTGCAATAATCAAAATCTTTTCGGGTTTTGACTTTTTAGCAAAAATTAACCTTTTTGATGCCCAAGCTGAAGTTACTGTTGATACTCCTGCCTGTCTATATTTTAACGCGATGTTTTCTTCGCATTCATCATAGTCTTTTACGAGAGTTACTTGGTCATTGAATAGTTCTAATGGAACGTATTTGGATTGTGTATTATCGTAAGTTTGTAAATATGTTTTTAGCGCATAAGGTGTGTCGTTTACACACTTAGCATATTCTAATAATATTTGTTCTTTTGATAATGACATTCATTTTATTTTCTTCTTCGAATTACCTCAAGAAGTTCACCTTTAGTTGTATGTGGTGGTAAGTGGTTTTCTAATATGTTAAGTATAGACTCCTCCAATTTTTTAACATCCTCATCAGTTTCCTTTTTCTTTGGTAACCCTTTGTGTTTTGTTGATGCAAAGTCCTCAAGTTCTTTTTTTGACATTTCTTTTGCCATTTTTTCTACTTTCTTAGAAACTTTAGATTTTGGTGTATCACCTTTTTTAACGGATAATGCCAACCCCATAATTTTTTGTTGTTGTTGAGAAACTGATTTTTCCTTTACTTCGGTTTCCTCTTCTTTAACCTCAACATCAACACCAGAATCTGTCATTTTTTTAAGGTCAACAGTCGGTAACTTATCTGAAGATACGGTTACCTTACCTTTTTCTTCATTTATTCTTTTGAAAAGAATATTTAACTGGTTTTCATTTAGATTTTCTAAAGTACTCATCGAAAAACCTTCATGTAAAAGTTTTGCTATTTTAGGATTCATATGTTTCATCACTTACTAAATTTCTTTCCCATTTTAATACGATATCTTTTTCGTATAATTTATTTTCTATAATTTCAATACTTTCACCATACTGAAAAACTAATCTTTTTCCTTGGAAGTTATCTGGTTTTTCCCAACCTAAAGCAATAACACCATCGATTGCATCATACATCCCAAAAAAATCTGAGTTTTGTATTAAATCTAACTCAATCTCAGAATTTTTAAGAACTCCAACCTTTTTTATAAATTCAACATGTGGTGGTGTTGGTTTTCCATTTGCGGTTTCACTATCCCAATCCTCACCATATACATCATCCAAATCTGAAAAAATAAATTCGTAAATATTATCTCCTCTAAAGTTTGGACCCAATTCGTTTATAAAAACTAAATTCATATAATAGAACCCGTTGGTGTTACTTTAAATTCTTTTCCTTCTTTTATGAAAACTAAGTTAGATTTGTTAGTTTTACCTACAAATCTGTATCCTTCGTTTTTCTCAATCAAATTAAAACCTGTTTTATATTGTATATTACTTTCGCTTAAATTTCTTATTTCTCTTGCAGTGTCAATTTTATTTATTTTGGATCTTAAATAATTTTTTTTGGATTTTTTTTCTAACCCTTCTTTTTCTTCTTCTTTAATTACAAAATAATTTGATAAAACACTTTCTACAGATTCTTTAAACATATACGATTCTGTTGGTTCGGACATTCCCATTTCAGGTTCCATACCTTCAGGTTCACCCATTCCCATATCAGGTTCCATACCTTCAGGTTCACCCATATCAAATTCATCTTCACCAGAGATATCAAGGTCACCTTCATCACCCATACCATACTCACTTTCCTCATCAAACTTTGATAAAATATCTTCTTTATCGTCCTCGTCAAGATTTTCTAAATCCATAGCGGAAAGAATTGAGTTTATCACATATTTGATGTCTTGTGAATCTAAACCTTGGTCTTTATCAAAAGCTCTAATTTTTTGACTTAATTTACCTGTCAATCTTTGAATTGATTTTAACCCAACCGGTCCTTCTGGTTCTTCTCCACCAGATTCAGGTTCCATACCTTCAGGATCACCCATTCCCATATCAGGTTCCATACCTTCAGGTTCCATACCTTCAGGTTCATCCATTCCCATATCAGTCCCCATACCTTCAGGAGACCCCATACCCATTTCATCACCAGCTAACGGTGCTTCTGATGCTGGTGGTTCAGGTGTTGGTGTAGTTTCTGCGGGTAATTCTGCAGGTGGTTCAGGTGCGGGTATTTCTTCAGCCTTAGGTTTAGGCGTTTTTAAAACATATTTTTTTTTTGCCTCTTGTTCACCAATAAGAGGAATTTCGAAATCATTACCTGTTACCCTATTCACTTCAGCGGCAACTAAATTAAGTTTTTTCATTGCTTCAGAATAGGATCTAAAGTACTTTCTTTGTCTCATAGGTTCGTTGTATTCCATTTCAGATTCATTCAAACCTTTTTTAATGATATAACCTGATTTTTCTTTTACAATTCCATAAGTCATACCATCAGCTAAAGTAATACTATAGTTGGTCGTAGAAAGTGGATTAATTTCAGATTTTGGAGCCTCGTTGTAACGAGCAATTTCCATAATTCTTTTTAATTTATCAACACCTTCTAATTTTTCACTACCAAGAGGTCTTAAATCTCCCATTTTTATATTTGTTTTAATTGTTTAGTCCATTAAATCCGCCTAAGGCAACTGCGTTACACTGTAAAGAAACGATACTTGGTCCGTTTTGTATGTTGTCATTCCAAACAGGTTTTGGTGTATTGAAAGTAACAACACTACCCACTGTAGTACCTGAAGCAGGAACATAACCAACTACGGTAGTTGTATAATAAGATGTACATGCAGTTGTAGACATAATAATTTTTCTATATAAATATATTGTTAATTGGTAATTTTTATATTATTTAGATTTTTCTTGCTCTAAGGATAATTTTTTGTCTGCTAAGGTATTTTTATAATCCTCGAGTTTGTTGATGTACCCACTTCTTCTAAGGTATTTGAAAACTAAATTTTCGTATGAAAATTCACCCTCTTTTTTTAATCCGCAAGTCCTATATTTTCTTAACTTATCTTTATATTTTTTCAAAATGTTAAGTCCGTCCTCTAATGTCTCATCCTCAGCATTTTCGATTGCACCATCAATAATATTTTTCCATTGATCGATTTTTTCTTTTAAAACCTTTTTATCAATTGAAAACTTTTCTTTATTTGGATATCTTAACCATTTATCGGTTAAGATTGAATAGGACCCCGCACTTTCTTCTGGATCGGTTGTTGCTTGTGCGTAAACCTCAACCTCAAAACCTTTTATCGTAATATCATGTTTAGAGTTAAAGATTGTTTTTTTTAACCTAAACAACTCTTTATATAATTCAGTGTCTCCTTCTAATTTATCTATGTTATAAATAATGTGCAAATCGAAGTCAGAAAACTCAGACCAATTATAACCTGTTAAAGAACCGATTAGTACCACATCTTCGATATATAAATCTACATCTAAGTAATCTATAAAAATGTTTGCGATTTTTAATAATCGATCTCTTATTTCTGGTTTTAATTTTTGTTTTTGACCGTCAGGGTCACCCATATATTTTTCTTTCGGTAGGTACCAAATTTCGGGGTTTAACTCGTCTTGGAGATATAGACTATTAATGATTTTACTATCACTTTCCATACCTATAAATACATAGGTTATTCTGTTTCTTCTATTTTTTTATACTTATACTGTTTTGCAATTTCAGAATTGAAGTATTTTCCTTGTGATTCTGCTAGTCTAAATTGTGCGTAAATTTTGTGTGGTACTTCTTCATATTCGTACATCATACCGTTTTTAAACGTCGCAATTAATTTACTTGTCTCACTGTCATATTCGGTTCTAATTAAATTAGACGATTCAATTTCACATATAATTCTTGTTCCAAGTATATCTGTTTTCTTTATAGCCATTTTATCTTTATTTTTGTGGTTATGTTATTGTTAAATATAATATAAACATTTAAGTCTTTTTGGTCAACGATAAACCAATATAGATAAATAATGACAGTTACAGATTGATTATTAATAGACTTATGTTTAATTTTGATTCAAAATATAAGTTATGATCGAATCGATAGACGGAAATGAAAAACCAAAAAACACATCTAAAGACAAATCATCTAAAACTCCGGTTCTAGATAATTTTTCAAGAGATCTTATTAAAGCCGCGGAAGACGGTAAATTAGACCCTGTGATAGGTAGAGAAAATGAAATAAATAGAATTGCTCAAATTCTATCAAGAAGAAAAAAGAATAACCCAATTATTTTGGGTGAACCAGGTTGTGGTAAAACTGCAATTGTGGAAGGTTTAGCAAAAAAAATATTTGAGGGAGATTGTCCGCAAAATTTAGCCAATAAAAGAATTGTATCTCTTGATATGACTTCTGTAGTTGCCGGTACGAAATATCGTGGTCAGTTTGAGGAAAGAATGAAAGTTATTATGGAGGAGTTATATGATAATCCTGATATTATTATTTTTATTGATGAGATACATACTATGATTGGTGCCGGTAATTCATCGGGTTCTATGGATGCTTCAAATATATTCAAACCAGCATTATCCCGTGGCGAATTACAGTGTATTGGTGCAACCACATTAGAAGAGTACCGTAAAAACATTGAAAAGGATGGTGCACTCGAAAGAAGGTTTCAAAAAGTGGTTGTAGACCCATCCACAAAAGAAGAGACATTACTAATATTACAACAGTCTAAAGAGAGATATGAGAATTATCACAAAGTAATTTATAGTGATGAAATCATGAAACTATGTGTTGAGTTAGCCGATAGATATATTACTGATAGAGAATTTCCTGATAAAGCATTTGATATAATCGATGAGGTAGGTGCTAGGTCTCAGGTTGAAATTAAACTTCCCGAAATTATCGAAGACCTTAAAAAACAGGCTTTAAAAATTAAAGAAGAAAAACTCGATGTGATAACCAAACAAAGGTATGAAGAGGCTGCGAACCTTAGGGATAAAGAAAGAAAAATTTTATCTGAGTTAGAATTAGAAAAAGAAAAGTTTGAAAAAAATAGAGATTTATACAAAAGGGTTGTTACCGAAGACGTTGTTTATGATGTGGTTTCTTTGATGACAAAAATTCCAGTTAATAAAATATCAACGGACGAAACACAACAACTTGTTAGTCTTAAGGAAAACTTGGGTACTAAGGTAATTGGTCAAGAAGACGCAGTAAGTCGTATCACAAGAGCAATCCAAAGAAACAAAGTTGGTTTAAATGACCCTAAAAAACCAATCTTTAGTGGATTGTTGATTGGTAACTCTGGTGTCGGTAAAACTGAGTTAGCAAAACAATTGGCAAAACACATGTTCAATAGTGAAGATGCGTTAATCAGATTAGATATGAGTGAGTTTTCTGATAAGATTTCAACATCAAAATTAACAGGAACTTCACCAGGTTATGTTGGATATGAAGAGGGGTCCCCTTTCTTAAACAAAATCAAAAACAAACCTTACTCTGTAATTTTGTTAGATGAGATTGAAAAAGCACACCCGGATATCTTCAATGTGTTTCTACAAATGTTAGATGAAGGTATGTTAACTGATGGACATGGAAGAAAAATTAATTTCAAAAACTGTATCATTTTGATGACATCAAACGTGGGTACAAAAGTGGTACAAGATTTTGGTTCGGGTGTTGGTTTTTCCACTTCTGCGAAAACTGAAAGAAAAGATGAAGAAATTAAATCTTTATTAGAAAAAGAATTATTTAAAAAGTTCGCACCTGAATTCATCAACCGTTTTGATGACATCGTTTACTTCAAAGATTTGAACCAAGATGATTTATTAAAGATTGTTGATTTAGAGTTAAATAAATTCTATGAAAGAATTGAAAAATTAGAATATACGGTTGATGTTGATGATACTTTGAAGAAACACTTAATCGAGGTTGGGACTGACACAAGATTTGGAGCACGTATTTTGAAAAGAACGGTTCAGAAGTGGGTGGACGATGCAATTACAGAAAAGATTTTAACTGACAACCCTGAAAAAGGTTCTAAATTTATCCTTACTTATAACGACAAAGAAAAGAAAACTGACGTTAAAATAAAAAAACCAACAAAAAGAAAGAAATAATTTTGCAAATGTTGGAAACTTTTGTACATTTGTAAAAAACAAAATAATGGACCTACAAAAATTTAAAGAACTCCTTTCAGTACCATCAAAAACATATCAAGAGGAGGATATGGTAGAATACCTTTGTGATGAACTCGAGGGTATTGAGGGGGTGTCTTTTTATCGTGATGATATGATGAACATTTATGCAACAAAGGGGACACTTGAAGAAGGTGAATTCTACCCGATGTTTATTGCTCACACAGATACGGTTCACTCTAAAATCGATAAGATTGTAGTTGAAGAAGAAAAACTAAAACGACCATATACATTTGGTAAAACTTTTGACGACACTCTTGTTGATGTATTGAAAGCGTATGACACAGAGGGAAAACCAACAGGTATTGGTGGTGATGATAAATGTGGTATTTTTATTTGTTTAGAATTACTTAAACAATTAGACAAAGTAAAAATCGGTTTATTTGTATCAGAAGAAACAGGTTGTCATGGTTCATCAAAATGTGATGTAAACTTCTTACAAGATGTTGGGTATATTACTCAATATGACGCGCCGGGTAATCACTTAATTACCGAGATTTGCTCGGGAGTTCGTTTGTTTGAACGTGACAGTGAATTCTTTGAAAAAACATTAGAAGTTATTACTGAAAGTTTTGGTAATGAAATGTTAGTTCAATCTCACCCATATACTGACATTTCACAATTAAAGAAAAAAATTGATGTTTCTTGTATCAATATGTCTTGTGGTTACTATAACATGCACTCAGCGCAGGAGTTCATTTCAATCGAAGATGTAAAATGTGCTATTGAGGCGGGAAAAAACATGGTAAAAGTTTTGGGATTAAAAAAATATAAATACGAATACAAACCAATAGTATACACACAAACAACAATTATGAATTCATTTGTAGAAGAATTAGACCAAGACGTAGATGTTTTTGGTACACAAGAAGAAGCTTTTCATCGATTAGATAGTGTCGACGTTTATGAAGAAAAAGATGGTATCACATTAAGTGACGCTTATGACGATGGATTTTTATTTATCCCCGATGAGGATTTGGTAAGTCTTTATGAAATTATTAAAGAAAGATTGATTAAAAAGTATTAATCAATATAAGGAACAATTGGTGGAGTTACCAACATGTTCAAGATACGACTTAATGGGGCGGACCCTTTTTTAAATGGTTCTCCCCACTTGTCGGTTTTACGTAAACCATAATTAACCATTAAAGTGTCACTATCAACATCAAATATTCTAATTTCATATCCTCCTGGAATTTTTTTACTACGATTAAATCCTATTTTTTCATTTAGTGTGTTTAAAATTTGAAAATATTTTTTCATTTTTTCTTCCCCACCTTCTTTAACCATATCGTCTAAATCTTCCATTAAACTTTCTAAAACTCTAATACTTCTTCTATTTAATTCTTCATCAAATACCCCTCTGTCCCAAGCTTCATATTGAATTTCATAATATTCTGATGCATGGTTTGTAACTTCTTTTTCTATTGCTTTAAACATTATATCCATCAAGCAATCTTCAGGAGTTCCGTATCTTACAAATAACATAATTGCATCACCCCAGCTTAAAAAATATTTCCAATAACAATTTTTTGATTGATTTTCAATACCAATAATAGATAAAGAATTACAATATATTTCATCAATATAACCTGGTACTGCAGCATCTGTTGCACTATCATTTGCGTATGCATAAGCTTCTATTAAATCATCCTTTGCTCTTTTACTCACAGATTCAATAAACTCATTTATTTTATCTGTTTCTTTACCATTCTTCCACTGAACGTGATTATCAATAACCTCAAAGGAATTTAATAAATGAGGTTGGTATTTTTTTAATATCTCATATAAAAGTTTTAATGGTTCACCTTTTAATGATTCAATTATATATCCTTCATCCCAATCTTCACTTGCTCTATCCCAAGTATCCCATTCCCATTGACCTCTACGCATAGAATCAAGATATCCTGCTTCATACCAAGCATCTGAACCTTCATCACCGTAAGTTTCTTTGAAAAAAAATCTTAGATATTCTTCTAATCCATCGTGGAAAGTGAAAGTTATTCCATCATAACCTACTTCATAATAGTCTGAATAATCAGTACCATCACACCCATCAAAATCAGTATAATATGGGTCAATCTTTCTTTTATTAAGTGCAAGAATTTTTTCGTAGTCGGTTAATTCCTTCTCTTCCTCTTCCTCGAAAATTCTTAAGATTTTTTTCATATATTTATAAATATATTGTTTAATACAATTCTTTGTATTATCTTTGTAAAAGAGTTCTTTGAAAATATGGGGGTGTTTTTGGATTTGACAGGTATTGGCTGAGGAATAAGGGCACGTAGGGACTGAGTTAATCTCTTTAAAAACTGATTCGATTTTTATACGGCAACGTACTTGATAACCTTTCAGTGGTTGGT
>Ga0315909_10008585_pt1 | contig 11176 bp, 12 predicted proteins | sample LakEriMetagenome_11_FD_203527 | JGI IMG/M metagenome (GOLD analysis project Ga0315909, IMG submission 203527) | Freshwater fungal communities from buoy surface, Lake Erie, Ohio, United States - Buoy 2 MA125 | ecosystem: Environmental > Aquatic > Freshwater > Lake | place: USA: Lake Erie, Ohio...
CAAATCCGAGGCGGAGACGGCCGAGATAGAGAAACACAAATTAACCGAGTACTATTGTAAAGACAAGAAGATAGTGAAACAGGCCGAGAACGCCAATCGCAAAACTAAGTATAAGGACGAGCGCAAAATTTCGGTAGGAATAAGCACCAAAGACGTGATGAACTGTCGCACCAAAGATACTGGAGGTGCCATGTACAATTGTATTGCGTTGACTCTCCGATGCCAGAAGGAGGACAAGAAATTCATAGAGATTCACGTGAAGCTGTTCAATACTGGAAAATTGGAAATACCGGGAGTCATAAATCAAGATTTGTATGAACGCGTCAAGAAATACTTATTGACAATATTGTCGCCGCATTTCAACAACATTTACCAGCCGAATTTCATATTGGATTTCCGCGCGCCAACCAGCGAAAATGTAATTATCAATTCCAACTTTTATGTAGGATTCAATATCAATCGCGATGCACTTCACGGAATACTGCGCAGTGAAAAATACAAGATTGACACGATATATGATTCGTGTACCTATCCAGCGGTGAAATCCAAGTTCTATTTCTGCAATGCGCTTGGGTTTGATCCGGTAATACAACGAGGGACGATTCTGGCAGAAGACCGGGCACTAAAGACAAAGGACATCATCAAATCCAATAAATACACCAAGGTGAGTTTCATGATATTCAGGACAGGCAGTTGCTTAATAGTTGGCAATTGCACGGATGAAATATTGCGGTTTGTCTATGAATTCGTGAAGAAGCTGTTGACGGACGAATATGAAAAGATTTATGTGGAAAGTGTGGATGGCGAAACCCCAGAAACCAAGAAGGCGATGAAAAAGACTAAGATCAGAAAGCGCAAGATCATGGTGACGACCGGATATTTCTCGGATTTGAAACGCATTGAGGAATAGGTTTGCAAAAAAATTGATTGATTGTTTTGTTTTTTCTTTCTTTTCAAAAAAAACAAAATAATAAAATGAATAATTTACTTCCCTTCATGCTTTATAAAGAAAACCGCGCCGAGTTTTTACAAAAAAAATGCGCATTGTGTTTATGCGCATTATTCTATCCCGAGTCGGGAGATCAAATGCCAAATTGTTCTAGACTACAATGTTGTCATACATTTCATGCGGAATGTTTGGCTCATGTTGTTAAAAATGAATGCCCTGAATGCCGAGCGCCCGTTGAAAAACAAATTCATATACAAAAATCATTAGAATTGGCTATAAGAAACGAAGCCTTTGATGATGGACACATTTCGGAGGAATTGAAAGAACAATTCAAAAATGAAGGATTGATTGTTAAAGACTATCCTTATCATAAGATAATATTTGAAAAATGGAGAAGCAATTGCTAACGCTATAAAGTATTGCTACTGTGCTAAACTAGAAGCAATTGCTACTGTGACAAAACAAGAAAGCAATAAATTTTAAGCAATTCGCTTGGTAGGGATAGATGCGCACACCAAATAAATAGAATTCTCGGTCATAATAATGAAATCAGCACCCGTCTTGTAGATCTTCTGAATGGGACTTGTGTATTCCTCGGTGCTCTTGACTAACAACTTCTCCTTAGTTTCACGCACACCAACAAGCGCGGTTTTTTCAATAGAAGCAGTCCAGTAATCCAATAGAATAGGTTTATCCTCGGAAATTGCCAACTTGGTGGCATTTTCCAAAGTTGTTTTTTCAGGCATTCGCACTGATTGTTCGGGTGCTGCGGAAGTAGTAGTAAGAGTAGTGCTCATTTTGGCTAATGATTATATTATGTAAAACATAATAAAACTACTTTAAATCCTAATTTAACAAATTAATTAAATAAATTAATTAAATTAAGAAAAATTAAATAAAATTATTTTTCCTAAATGTTCAACAATAAAAATGATAGACAATCGTTTATTCAAAGAAGACTTATTATATTGTGAAGGAAAACATAAACCATTTTTTAGAGGAAAAATTCATTTGGCATCTCTTGTTTTTTTCCCGGTTGGGTTCTATTTTGTTTACCATTCCAACTATCCATTATTAGGATATGTCAATGTAATATCAAATATGGGCTGTTTTGCAATTAGCGGCTTTTACCACACATTTGATTGGTCGCCATCCACAGAAATTATCCTACAAAAACTGGATCATTTTGCAATTTCTCTATGGTGTTTATTCATGATGATGCCGTTAGCATTCATTTTGTTTCCTACAGAAATAAGGATACCATTTGTCACAATTATGTTATCTACATTTTTTATAAATTTGCACGCAATATGGAATTGCGAGCCATCGGTAATAAAATCATCGGCAATTCCCGCGTCATTATTATTATTTTTACCAGTTTGTTACAGGCACATGAATGATGTTGAATGGACATCTATGTGTCTAGTATTTGCTTTTCAAATAGCAGGCACAATGGCTTATTCGGAGAATCAAAAAAAACACACAATCCCATGTCAAATATTTGGATATCATGAATTGTTTCACACATTGTCTTTATTTACTGCATTTTTTGTGTATTATTTAAATTATAGTGTTATCAATCGTTAAGCATAAACTTTTGCGTCACCGGATCTAGTATTAAATATTCGTCTTCCCACTTGAATTGCTAATGCCACGACAACTACTATAATAATGACTATGCAACTTTCGCTCATTGTTTTTTGTATTGTGTGAATTTTTGCCGCCGAATTTGTATCAATTTTTTATTCACATGAATAATATAAAATGGAATTCAACAATTTATATAAAAAGTTATTTGAAGAAGATAATCTCTATTGCGAAGGAAGAACAAGACCATATTTAAGAGGAAAATTTCATTTGATCGCATGTTTAACAATATTCCCGGCATTTGTATATTTTTATTACAATTCATCTTGTCATGATTCATGGGTATTCAAAGTTGGAATGGCAAATTTGTTAATAATTTATTTGGCGCACATAATTAGCGCAATATATCACACAATACCATCATCCAAAGAAACCGAAATCATTTTACAAAAAATGGACGTGATTTGCGCAAATTGGTATTTTGGATCTTCTTATTATCCGATGTCTCTATTGCTTTTTCCCAAAGAACCTGGGTATTTACTCGCTTTTCTTGCTACCGCAATAACCATTTGGAATAGCATTTGCGTGTGGAATTCCAATTACTCTTTGACACAACCTGTTTTAATTGTTTTATTAGCTGTTCCGTTTTTCTACTATATGCGCACCTACTTAACAAGATATGAATTGATGTGTTTTTTTACGGGAATTGTTGCATTATGCGCAGCGGCAGCATTCCTAATATATGATCCACAAATCAGCTTTTTCAATCCAGATATATGCACTTCATATGAAATATATCATTCTCTATCGGTCGTGTGTTTTATGGCAATTTTATTGATGAATTATAGCATAGTTTGTAGGGCGGCAAATATGCCATTTAAAAATTCAGTTTCCGAATAAGGTTAGCGTCCGTCTCCGTGAAAAAATTGGGCCCATATGTTTTGGGATCCAACTCCGAATAATGATCCACATATTCATCCGCGGTGAATTCTAAATCAAATCCAAATAAAGTCATTCTGAATATAGTTTTTCCATTAAATTGTGTAAATTGTTTTTTCAAACTTGCGATGTCGTCAATATTGTCTTCTACATATTGGAGGATGTCTTTTTCACCGATTTTCTCTATTTTGCCTTCGTGATTTTCAACAACATAGGTAATTTTGCTCATTCTGCTTTGAAATAATATGTGCGATTGTTTTATATTATTATATGTCTACAATTGTAGAGGGCTCAAAAATAAACAATTAAAAATAATATAGATGATTGCCAACAATAACAGTATAACAGAAGATGACATCATATTACGACGAAGAGACTGATACAAGTTATTATGAGAACACAATTGTGGTGGAGTTTAGACAAATTGAGAGGGACACAAATAAAGTGGATATGCGTGTTTTTATGTTATATGACACTGAAGAGGAATTGATGTATTTATATGGATCAAGGAAGTCTGATGATTTTCCCAATTATCCTAATTTTGTAAAGACATTTAATAATGAAAATAAACTGTATAATTTCCTTGACATAATAATGGACTTTTCTAGACATCGGATTGATACTGCGGTTCATCAAATAGATTATTTAACAAGCAATTCGGATTTTGACGACATTGCGAGAAACGTCAATAGAAAAACGGAATTGTCGGGATTTGATCATGTGAAAATGACAAAGAAAGAGTGCAAGAAATATATCAATGTTGTTTTTTAAATATCATAAAATATATATAATCGGTATTTTATGACAGTAATTGGCCACGGAACTTATGGATGTATTTACAGGCCGCCTATTAAATGTTCAAAAAAAAACAAGATCAAAATTAATTATAATAACAAGATAGCAAAATTGCTCACCAGTAAAAACGCTCAAAAAGAATATGATGAATATTCGCGCGTATCCAATGTTGACAAAACAAACGAGTATCATTTAGGAAAACCGGTTTTATGTGATCCTGATACCGAAGATTTAAAAGCAAAAACTTCAGCCTATGAATGTAAGAAATATGAAACTAATAAACACGACGAGGCATTCAGACTCCTTATTTCAGATTATGGAGGCATAACTCTCAATGTTTTATGCGAGAAAAATCTAACAGAACATAGTTCGCAGTTATTTTTTACAAATGCCGCAAAATTATTAAGAGGTTTGGAATTGTTTTCAAAGAATGGCATAATCCATAGAGACATCAAACCCGGAAACATTTTGTATCAAAGTACTGGCAAATTGGTTTTCATTGATTTTGGATTGACTGATGATATTGGCGATTTTATTAAAAAAATAAAATCCGGCGAAAAATCCATCAAGTTCCATTGGTCGTATCCATTGGAATATGGACTTGCTTCGGAAGAATTATTCAACAAGATTAAAAAATCCAGCGATAGAGAATTGGACAACATGATTAGTGAAATTAAACAAATGATATTGAACACGGATTATAACGATGATGTTTCAATAACGCAGGAACAATTTGAAAAGACATTTGAAAATATAGAAAACAAACAGAGCCCCATGAATATTACAAAGAAGGAAACACTCATATTTGAAACTGTTTATTCAGTTAAGCATTTTGAAGGGAATTATCACGCGTTTTTGCAACACATGGTGAAATCCATGGACACATATGCAATGGGATTTACTCTAAATTTCGTTCTTAATGCCGCATATGATAAAGGATTTCTGTCGGAAGAATTTTACAAGGATGCGCATGAACTCTTTGGACACATGTGCGCTTTTGATATTAATGAGCGATTGTTTGATGTTTCCGAGATTAGAAAGCATTATGAAAACATAGTTGACAAATACAAAACTATGAGCAAGAATCGCACAATGCGTAATCATAAGAAAAAACACACTAAAACATTGAAATATGATTACACAATATGAAGAAAAATTGATTCAAAATATTTTGCCTCCAACCTCGGCAAAATATTATTACAAACGTTAAAATGTCAAATCTATATGCAGTTAAAAAAGGAATCGTAGAAGGAATTTATAATACTTGGGAAGAGTGTCGCGCCCAGATTGATAATTTCAGTGGAGCTCAATATAAAAAATTCAAAACTAGAGAGGAAGCGGAAGCATATATGGCGGTTGAAGAGCCTAAGCAACCGTCACCGAGTGTGAGTGCTGATGGAATTGCTACTTACAAAGAAGACTTATCACCCGAACAACAATATGCTTTTGACAAATATGTGATGGGTCAAAATATCTTTATAACTGGGCCCGGTGGAACTGGCAAATCATTCTTAATTAAAAAAATCAAGTCTGATCTGGAATCAAAGAACCAAGCACATGCGGTCTGCGCAATGACAGGCTGTGCCGCAGTCCTACTCAATTGCTGTGCCAAAACCATTCATTCATGGGCCGGCATAGGAATCGCATCAGGCACGCAAGAAGAAATCGTTGCCAAGGTAATGAAGAACAAGCGAACGGTTACCAATTGGCGATCTATTAAAACCCTCATAGTAGACGAGGTCAGCATGATGTCAGTTAAAATCTTTGAAATATTAGATAAGGTCGGACGCAATGCCAGAAAACAGTATATGCGACCTTTCGGTGGAATACAACTCGTATTTATCGGCGATTTCTATCAATTGCCCCCGGTCGGCAGCCGATCTGAACCCGAAACGTGCCAATTCTGTTTTGAATCGGCCATATGGGAAACCACGTTTCAGCCCGATTGCCATATCCAATTGAAGACGCTTTATAGACAAACGGACCCTACATACATCAAGGTATTGGAAGACGTCCGATCCGGCAAATTGTCTAAGGAAACCGTGGCAATCTTAAAAGGCAGGACGGAAATACAGTTTGACGATGCAAATAGCATAATCAAACCGACCAAATTATTTCCTAGAAATGCGGATGCCGACGCGGTGAATCTTGCAATGTATGCAAAAATTAAGGAGGAAGAGGTGGCATATGATTTGCGGAGAATTTACAACATGTCAACTTATAGTGAAACTGGTAAGCCAATTTCGCTAGAATATTTGACGCGGTGTTCTGATTTATCGCACGACGATGTGGAGAAACAGTTGAATTTGTATACAGAAACAAGTAATTTGTCAAATAGTATCAAGTTGAAGAAGGGCGCGGTGGTCATGTGTCTTGCGAATTTAGACACGGAGTCTGGAATATGTAATGGATCTCAGGGGGTCATCGTAGATTTCGCAACAAATACCGCGGGTCAAAAGATTCCTATTGTGAAATTCTTAAATGGAATCACGATGCGAATTCAGCCAAAAGTGTATCAGCACGATGATTATCCCAAATTCGGTGTAGAGCAAATACCATTGCGGCTGGCATGGGCATTCACTATACACAAATCGCAGGGAGTGACGCTGCAAATTGCGGAGATGGATATAGGATCCAGAGTATTTGAATGCGGTCAGACTTATGTAGCTCTATCGCGCGTGAAGAATTTGGAGGGACTTTATTTGAGTAGTTTTGATCCAAAGAAGATCAAAACCAATCCGTTGGTGTCGGCGTTTTATGAGAAGATTCCCAAGGAAATAAGTGTTTCTTTGGAACCCAAAGGAGCAACGAGTGTTAGTGAAGAAGCCAAACCATTGATTAAAGTTGTGAAATTAAATGTGTAAACCAGTTATATAAATAATGTATACTGGTATAAAATGCGGTCAAAAATTTATTTACAAAAAATATAATTAATATATTAATTTGGTGTATCATATAAAATAATAAATGTACTATTTGTAAATGAACACATTTGATTATTTCCATGAAAACACAAATCCATTTTTAATAGACATAGAACAAAAAGATCTTTACACAATTGAAGATCATATAAAAATCCAAACTGAACTGACGTCACATAGTGAAAAAATAGACAAATTCATGGAATCATTATATCCGGAATGCGAAATGCGCACATCATTGAACGAAATGAAACGCCGATGCAAAAAAGGATTAAATGCGAAGATAATTGACGTTTCAAATCCGATTTTGCCCAAAATAGAAATGCACAAGATTGGCAATGGTGGAAAGAATTGTTTTGTATGTTGCACGCCATTATTAGATGACAGATTTACCGCATCCAAAACAATTATTGATTCATTAATGGATGTCGGATTCAATGGCCATTTTTTACTTTTGAACGGCGGATTTCCAAATCCAACCGGCAAAGAAATGAAATATGTGGGAGTGCCATATTGTTTCAAGATTTTCATGATATTGGAAGCAAAGAAACAAGGATTTGAAAAGGTGATATGGATTGATGCCGCATGTTATGCGGTAAATAATCCGGACCAATTATTTGAAAAATTGGACACGAGTGAAGCAATTTTCAGAACATTTCCACCCAATTGTTTTGCACCGGAAACCTACAACAACATTTGTTTTCCAAAAACCATAGAATTGTTAAATAAACTTGTCAATAGAGACGTGCGCAATGACACAACTATAAATAGCATTGTGTTTGGGTTGAATTTGGATTCCGAAAGAATAAATTGTTTTATTGAAGAGTATTACAAGATGGTTGAACTTGGATTGCCATTTTTGACGGCATTTCCGGAAGAAATTGTATTTTCGGCCTTAATGAATAAGCCAGAATACGCAGATATTCTTGAAAAAGCAAATTCGCACAATTTGTACATACATGAATGCTATTTAAATAAAGAAAATGCAAAACATGCTGGATATTTTTTTGTTCAGCGCGGATATTAAAGTTTTATCTTTACACTCTCATAATTGCGACAACAATTGCCGAAAGAATGCCGCCCCACACTGTATCCATCAAAGCAACCGTCAATTCATATTTTTTGAAAATGGCATGCGACGTGAAATCAAAGACTCCATATATAATTATGCCAAGTAAAAACGCTTCCCATACTGGCCGGTTGGGTTTTAAAATGAACCAATAGAGACCAAATGCCAATAATAAGTAAACTATGGCGGCGCTCCAATATCTGGGCTGAATGGCGAATTTTTGTATTCTGACAATCATTTCGCCAAAAATAGATTTTGTCAAATACAAATAAACGCTGTCAACAAGAATAAGCAAAACGAACAATTTCAGCAAAGTGGTAAACATTCTATATATTTAGCTGAAAATATATATTGATCCAATATATATCTTCATAATAAATGCTGTTAAGTGACGAAAAATCTTATATTCAAGGCGTACATCAAAAGCCAGTAATTGGACAACATGAACGAACAGACGAATTAAATTCGCGAATTCAAAGTAGACAATTTCCCGATCATGCTTTAGAACCGCTTTTTTCAACGAGACCGGTTTCTACTAAATACAGTTTTATGGGAATTGTTGCCAAGAATTCTAGCCATTCAAGCTTTCGCTCATTACTCCCCTCCGGAGAGTCTAACCCCACATGCCCCATTGTCCCCACAAAACCTTTTGATGTTTCTACGGATTTCACTCCATCCAGAGGCCCTTGGCGAACATACGCACAAAATATTGACACCGAGACTATGTTGCGAAACCAATTCTATGCCCTACAGAATGCAAGTCAGGCCGTATATGTGCCAAGTTCAAACAGTGATTTGTACAAGGTGAATGTGCCCAATGGTAGTCAAATGGAGAAGACGCCATATGACCGATTGTTTGCCCAGCCGTCATTTGATTCTGCCGCAAACAATAGATGGAAACAGGATAATAAAATCGGTGTTGACCGATTTAATAATAGCACGCGCACACAATTGCGCCAAGCAATCTAAACATATAATATATATATGCCATTTTTACCAGATTTTGAAAACAAGACATTGTTCACTATATTATTTTCATTGGCCTTTGTTGTAGCACTGATTTTCTTATACAAGAAATTAAGCAAAGATATCAATCCATATGCCGAAGGTTTTGTGCAGATGCAGAAGTTCATATTGAAGCGCGACGCAGACACATATGATGAATTTTACGCGCACATTTATGACAAAATCCATTTGCCAGAAGATCGTTGTAAAACTGAACTGAAACTTATTTTAGAAGCAACTAGTGCTGATGAGACTAGCGTATTTTTAGATGTTGGATGTGGCACAGGCGAAACCTTGAAGATACTGAATGATGTAGGCGCACAATGCTTTGGCATAGATAAATCTGAAGCCATGGTGAAAACTGCGAAAAGCAAATGTTTAAGCGGAGCGAATAGTGAAGCAAATAGCGGACCAATAAAAAATGCCGACGTCTTGGACGCAATGAATTATGACCGTCAAACATTCTCGCACATCCTGTGTCTCTATTACACAATTTATGAAATAGAAAATAAGGCAAAATTTTTCCAGAATTGCCGATACTGGTTGAAGAATGGCGGTGTTTTAGTAGTTCATTTAGTTGATAAACATAAATTCAATACAGTTATGCCAGCGGCACACCCTGAAATGATAGACAACCCACAAAAATACGTGTCCGAACGTATCACAAAATCGTCGGTGAATTTCATAGATTTTGAATATGATTCCAAATATGATATTAAGGATGGCCCCGTCTCTACAGTAATGGAGACATTTACAGACACAGCCACGCAGAAAATCCGACAAAACGAGCGCCAACTTTTCATGGAATCCGAGGACGCAATTTTGAAGACGGCTTTGAATAATGGATTCTCATTGCATGGAAAAATCAATTTGGAACCGGTGAATAGCGATGAGCACCAGAGTCTGTATTTATTAGTATAAAATCTGTCAATATATAAACTAACACTTTAGATTATGTATCAAACCCATACTTATGAGAATGGATTTAGGCTCATATATGAAAAAGCCCCATTGAATACCATCATGACATCTATCAATGTAATATGTGATATTGGCAGCATTCACGTATGCGGCGCGGCACATTTTATTGAACATATGTGTTTCAAAGGCACCAAAACCCTGCATGATACCCACGCAATTAGCCAGATTTTTGACAAAACCGGCGCCTACATAAATGCCTACACGGATCGCCGATATACATGTTATTATGTGGTGGGCACCAATGCAAAATTGGGCGAGCATGTTAAAACGGTTGGTGATATGTTATTGAATTCTAAATTTGTCAAGACCGAATATGATAAAGAACATCAGGTGATTCGTGAGGAGATGTCAAAAGACGCCGACGATTCGGAAACGATTGTGATAGAAAATGCGGACAAATGCATATATGCCGGGTCGCCTTATGAAAATCCCACCGACCTTTTGAAATATCATGAAGGCGCAAATCAACTAAAACATGCCGATGTTTTAGAAATCTACAAACAATATTACGTGCCGTCAAGAATGATACTAAGCATATGTAGCACAAATACGTTTGCTGAAGTCAAACGGTGCGTAGATGCGTCGCCTTTTGCCAAATCGCAAAAGACATCATCTGCAATTCAACCACTCATTTTGTCGGTAAAACCGCAAACTGGCATTCAATTTGCCATTCAGAAAAAAACGGGAATAGTGCCTACATTTATGTGCATCGGGTTTCGCACATGCTCCATGATGGACTTGGACAGATATGTATTCAAAGTGTTAAAAACAATTCTAAGCGATTCATTAAATGGTCGCCTATTTTTCTTGCTGCGGGAGGAGAATGGATTGACGTATACATCCTATGTGGAATGCGAGTATTTTGAACATTTGGGCGATTTCAAGATATATGCGGAATGTGTGTCAAATAAGGTGTTTCGGAATAGCGGC
>Ga0315909_10008586_pt1 | contig 11175 bp, 22 predicted proteins | sample LakEriMetagenome_11_FD_203527 | JGI IMG/M metagenome (GOLD analysis project Ga0315909, IMG submission 203527) | Freshwater fungal communities from buoy surface, Lake Erie, Ohio, United States - Buoy 2 MA125 | ecosystem: Environmental > Aquatic > Freshwater > Lake | place: USA: Lake Erie, Ohio...
GGGTTTCTATCGTAAATACTGGCGGGGCATCAGCAACATCCATAGATTTAACAACCGCAACAAATGGAAGGCAATACATGATTAAAAATCTTGCAACGGGAACAGTAATTAGCACGGCATCAAATGTTATTCCTTATACAGGCGGTTCAGCGGGAACGGCTATTTTATCGGCTGGGAATGTTACCCCTCAATGGGTCACCTTAGTCGCAGATGGTACTAATTGGCATATAATGCAAAGAAATAACTAAAAAACATAAACATGAAACAACTCCTTTTCCTCCTCCTTTTCCCTTGCCTTGCCATGGCACAGTACACGGGCAACGGTAACCAAAAGATAAGCCTTGGAGAACAAACGACGGCAGACGGGCTCGTTTTCCGAGGCGTGGCATCCATTGACACAGTCACGGCAACAAGTAAAATTACAAGGGCAAACAAACAAGATACAAGTGCTTTTCTTTTGCTTGATACAGTTACAAATTTGTTATGGCATTATAAGACTGGGAGCAATGGATGGATACAAGCAGGTGGCTCAACACTTGACACGGCAACAATGCTATTACCTTATTACAGAAATGGTCGGGCACTTGGTACACCTTTAAGCGGAACATTGACCAATGCAACAGGACTGCCATTGACATCGGGAGTCACGGGAACATTGCCTGTGGCAAATGGGGGAACAAATAGAACAACGATGCCAGCTGGTTATATTTTACATGGTGATGGGACAAGTGTTGATACGGCAGTAGGATTATTTTGGGATAGAAGTCTTAGATATTTAGGTGTAGGTACTACAAGTCCAGCACTTGATATAACTATAAACTCATCATCAACTGCTCCAGCAATGGCATTTACTCAGAGTTTTACAAACACAAGCGCACAAAGAGGAGGTTTTTTTTGGCTTAATAATAATAATAGTACGGTTGCGGCTATTATTGGACAAGCTGTAACCGATAATGTTGGAACTGATTTAGAATTTTACACAAGACCAGTAGGTGGTTCAAATACAAAAAATATGGTTATATTAAATAACGGCAACGTCGGCATTGGTACGGCAAGTCCCACAGAAAAACTCCACGTTGTCGGCAACGGCTTGTTTACGGGGAATGTTACGGCAACAAGGTTTAATCCAACGGCAAACACGGCAACGGGTACAGGGATGTATTTACCAGCTGCAAGTACTTTAGGATTATCAACAAATGATTTACAAAGAATGCACATTACATCAGCTGGGGATGTTGGATTTGGCATAATACCTTATGCTGGTTATAATTTTCAAGTTAGCACAAATAGTGGTTCTGGGAATGAGGTTATTTTTGTGGTAAATAATAGTGGTGTAACTCCAAGTTCTTCAACAACTGCAAGATTTGATTTTGGTGTATTTTCAGACGCAAGTAATTATGTAGCAACAAATACAGTGCTTGGTCAAACAAATTTTATAGGTCAAGCAAATGACGCCAGATATGTTGCTGGTAAAATAGATTTAATTGTGACTAATGCTGGAAATGTTGGGCGAGCGGCTGGTCACTCTGGCATTATGCGTTTTTACACTAAACCAACAAATGCTAATGGAGTATCTGAAAGAATGAGAATAAATGAGGTTGGTGAAGTAGGTATAGGTTATGGCGCAACAGACAATGGAGCATATCCTTTACAAGTTAATGGACAAATATTTGCAACAAATGCAACCATTGCAACATCTGATGAAAAGTTTAAAGAAAATATTACACCTTTAAATAAAGGATTAGAAATTGTTAATAAATTAAAACCAGTTACTTTTAATTTTATATGTGATACTGAAAATAATTTTAGCCAATACGAAGAAGTAGGTTTTATTGCGCAAGATGTTGACAGGGCTTTATCAACAGAAACCTTTTCAAAATCCATAGTAAAAAGTGCTGATGATAGCGAACCAACCTCAACAATGGGGTTGGCAACACAAAATTTAATACCTATTTTAGTTAAAGCCATACAAGAACAAAACGCTTTAATCAAAGCCCTCGAACAAAGAATTTTAATCCTTGAAAACAAATAACATGAAAAACATACTTTTCTTCCTCCTCCTTCCTTACCTTGCCCTTTCGCAAGACGTTGTAAGCGACACAGTTTACATTCAAAAGCAAGGAGCGATTTATTACATTGTTACCATGACCACGTTTAGCGATAGCACGGTGACAGGGAACAAACAAATACTTGGCGATAGCTTAACGGCTATTAACGCACTTGTTACAGATGCTGAAAGGCAAAGCAACACAATTGCCATTCACGCAAAGCCATTGATTTTAAAAGGCAAAGCGGTGAAGCGTATTAATTACTACAATAATTTGCACCTGCAAATAAGTGGTAAGCCTGTGTACACGTCAACGGCACTAAGGGATTCAACTGCTTTCATTGGCGATTGGACATTAGTATTTAATGGTGAAAATATTTTAGGTGAAATTCAGATAAACAATGCCAACAGATTTATTTTTAATCCAGACAACGGCAAGGTATACACGATTTCAACCAATCTTTTACTTAGCACCTTTACTAACCAAGTTAGCTTTGCCTTCAACGGTGTGCGCTACGATTTGTACAAGTTTGCTAATGGCAAGTTTGCAAGCGTAGATGGTGATGTGCGGCTAATAAAAAAGGAATAACATGAAGTCAATAATTTTAAACCTACTTAAACAAGGATACGATTTCTTTGCCGTGGCATTGACAACAGGCTTTATCTTTTCCTTTTTCTTTCCGATTAAACATTTCCTTCTATTCACAATTGCAGTTGTCATAGCCGACACAATCACGGGAATCAAGGCATCAAAGAAAGAGGGAAAGGCTATCACGAGCAAAGGACTGTACAGAACAACGGAAAAGATAGTGGTATATTTTACATCTATCCTTATTTTTCACGGTGCGCAGTTGACCTTTGCAATACCAGTACCAATCGTTTACCTTGTCAGCTCGGTCATCGCTGGGACAGAGTTGTTCAGCGTGGCGGAGAATGTCAAGCGAATAACAGGAGTAAATCTTGGCACGGTAATAATTAGATTTTTCAGACGTTAAAACAAATAATCATGCAGACTAATTTAAAAGAAGCATTAAAAAATGCAGATGGGATAAAGTCACCGCTTGGCGATGTGGCTTGTTATTCAATGAATTTTGCGGAACTTGCTGGTGAAATCAATGTTCATCTTGAAGGCAATAAGGTTAAATTTACTTGGCGCGAATATGTGCAACTTGCCCAAATCATTTGGGACAAGGTGAAAGAAACCAGCCGTGAATGTGCTGGAAAGGAGATAGAAGTAAAATTGCCAAGTCGTTTAGGTTTGATTTCCGCAGCCTTTGCCCTTATCGGCTTTAAGTTATAGGCGCAGCAGAGTAACGCTACCTTATGCGACTGTCAGGGCGATGCATTGATTTGCGTCGCCCTTAAAAATATAAAAATATGAAAGCAAATAAATTTTGCGTTTTCCTTGACGCGGGACATGGCGGCGTTGACCCAAAGGTAAAACTGCCAAACGGTTACACAACCTACCCTTCAAAATGTTCTCAGCATAACAACGGGGTTTTCCATTCATACGGCTGGTTCTTTGAGGGCGTGTTTAATCGTGCCGTTACCGAATTAATTGGGCAGTATTTAAACGACTGGGGCTTTTCAACTATAAAAGTTTACGATTCCGTGACCGATGTGTCCCTTGGCAAAAGGGTTGCTAAGGCTAACTTTGCGGCAAAGACGTTTGAGGCTTCGTTGTACCTGAGCATTCACGGAAACGCGGCGGCAAGTAAAGAAGCGCGGGGTTGGGAAGTCTTTACCTCAGTCGGGCAAACGCGGTCAGATATTTACGCTGAGTTTCTTTACAAAGAAGTCAAAGAGGCTTTTCCTAAATGGATATTCCGTAGCGACTTATTAGACGGTGACCATGACAAAGAGGAACGGTTTTACGTTTTAACCCAAACGGATATGCCAGCGGTTTTATCTGAAAACGGATTCTTTACAAATTATCATGACGCACGCATGATGTTTGACCCGACGTTTCAAAATACGTTGGCTTTGTCTCATGCTCGGGCGGTTGTTGATTACGCAAAGACGCAAGGGGTAATATTTTAAAATGGAAAGGGTTGACGCCAATGCCAACCCTCTAATTTCACCACTTTTAACTAAGTAACATAAACAAACGTAATCGATGATTTAGTTTATAATTTGATTTATAATCTTCAATGATAAATTGGTGACCGCGTCCCCGTCGGTGCTTCGGTACAACCTATAAGCAATCGTCAACATTCGCCCTTTGTCCATTGTTTCAATCGGCGGCTTTGCGTTGGGAAGGATTGGCTCAAGATAAAATTTTAAAACTGCTATTTTGCTATTTAATCCGTCAACATATCTAATCGGTTTCGGGTAGGTTTTAGCAATCATTTCAATTTCACGCCATGTGCTTTCCTCGATACCGTCAATTAATTCGTTACTTTTTTTCATGCTTGATATAATTTTTTGCCATAAGCGCAAGAAAAAATGCGTCGATTTCGTCTTGGCTTATTTTGGCTGGTTTAAAATGTGGTTCAAATTTGTAGCCTTCGCGCTCAAAGATTTTTAAAAACATTTCTTTGCTCCATTTTTTACCCTTTGCCTCAGGGGAAATATTGTAAGCTTCGCATCCATTATCCTTTATCCATTCATAAGCTATTTTTGATGCTCCTTGGTTCATGCCAACGTTGCGGCTCATTCGGGAAAGAATTGCGCGGTTAATCGAATTATTAAAGGTCACATTCTGAAGGCTTGAATCTTCGACAAGAACAACTGGTTTAAGTAAATTCCAACGAACAGAATCATTTAAAAAATCTACAAACCTTTTATACTTTTTAAATACAACTGTTTTGTCATACTCAATAAAACAAGCCGCCATGCCGTTTAATCTTATTGCTGGGTCAACGCCTATTAATGTCCTCATAAAGTAATCGTTTGAAACGAAGTTACATAAGGTTTAAAATCTTTTGGCACTTCTTCCTTGATTATTTTTACAGTTGGCTTTCTCTTGCGGCGTTTGATAACCTTTGGCTCAGTCAAGCCGTAAGCCTCAACCCCTTTGTTAACAAAGTTTATTTCCAAAAGGTAGCCAAAGCAAACAATTGTTCCTACGAAAAAAAACATGGTAATAAATTCGCTGCCAGAATATTTGTCTTGCAAACCAAAGAACAATTCTATCAAAGCGATTACCGTTGCGCCTAAGGCTATTTTAGGCGGGTAAGGGCTTCTACCTTTGGTCGGGTTGAGAAAGTCCATGAAAACGACCGCAAAGCGCCCTAATTGCAAAATACTGGTAGCTGCAAGTGCAACCCAAAAATTAATCGGTAAAAATATGGCGGTCAAGTAGGCATTGACGCCGTAGGTAAGGATAATGGTTAAAAGCATGATTGTAGGGATATTATCCGCAATGCTTTCAAATGTCCATTTAAATTGAATGTTGGTGAAATTCTTTTCCATTTTGTTTGTTTTTAAAGTGGTGAAAAATACGTTTTGTTCCTTTTGGTTCGTAAATTTATAAATAAATATTAAGACCAAAAAATATTTACACATTTATTTTAAAAAAAAGATTAAAAAACATTTGTTTCTCTTTTCAACGGGAAGTTGTCCCGTTTGATTTGCCAGTACTCAGCCATGAGCGAAGCACGAAACTTGTAATCCTTGTCCGTGTGATAACCTGACTTGTAAACGCATTTACAAATGGATTCGTACAACTTGATTCCCTTTATCTTGTAATTTGCCTTTTTGCAATCGGCGTATCTTCCTGAGTTTAAAACGCCCGCCCAAAGCTTCATGCCTTCTTCCGTGCTGGATGCCTTCATAAACTTTGCCTTAATGTACTTATCCCTTCCTCGGATAACCTCGCGTGTCCTGTATGTGACATATTTACCATTTTTCAATGCCTTAACCCCGCCAGCGTTGGCGTGCTTGCGCCAAAGTTCCGTTTCAACCCCTTGGCTGGTTGCCTCAATGATAAAGAAGGAATAAATCATTGAAATCGGAAAGTCGGTTAAAAGGTGTACGTTCATAAGCATTGATTCGTAACAATAGGCAATATAAATTCGACGCAACTTTGCCCTATCAACCTTTGCAAGGTTTCGAAAGCCGCGACCTTCCAGCGTTTGCCTAAGTTGTGTCCCTGATAACTTGCGCACCTCGTAACCGTAGGAACGTGACCCGTATGCACTTTCGTCAATGGCTTTGTACTCAGCCTTCACGGGAAAGGTAAGGGTCGTAATTTTATGGACGTACACCGTGTCGCGCTGAATGAGTGGCACGAATGAGGTATAATTGTACTGGGTATTAATCGGGGAATAAATCAACCCGATGACAAAGGCTATTCCGATGCCAGCGGCTACCTGATACGGTAACCGCTTATTTTGTGGAACGTAGGTTTCTATGATTGGTTCTTTCATGGTTATTCGATTACTGGTTCAGCATAAAAATATCCACCGTCATACTCAATGCTTTCACTACCCGCTTCAGCAATTACGTTGCCGTCACAATCGCGAATAAGTCCACCGTAAACAAATTCGTCCTCGGGAAAATAATCCTCGCCTCGCATTCTTTCGTAAAACTTTTCAACGGCTTCACGCTTTGTAAAGGCTTCGATTTCATAGTTTAAGTCTTGGTATCTCTTGGCATTTCCAAAGTACATGACGGCATAAAGTGTGGTTTCCATGGTTGGTTTGTTTTTAATGATTATAAAATACAGTTGTCAGCAAAAGAATAATAAGATTCTTTTGTTAAAATAATATGGTCAATAACTTCTATTTGAAAAAATGAAGCAGCGTTTTTTATTTCTTTTGTAAGTTTAATATCAGCATCCGAAGGTTTTAAATTTCCTGACGGGTGATTGTGACACAATATTATTTTACTTGATAATGTTTTTAAAGCGGTTGACATTATTATTCTAATATCTGCTATTGCTCCTGTTATTGCCCCAATTCCTATAATTTGATGACAAAGAATGTTATTGGCATAATCTATATATATAGCAGCAAAAACTTCTTGGTATTCCATCCTATTTTCAAATTCTGGAATACTTTTACAGTAATCAACAGCGCTATGAGAATTTGATACTTTGCCAACTATTTTTTTAGAATACTGGACTTTTACTTCATTTACTTTCATGATTGGTTTGTTTTTGTTTTAATCAATATGTAAATTTAATTTAAAATATTTACATAAAAAAATATTTACAACATTATTTTAAAAAAAAATCCCGTACCAATGAGATACGGGACTAAATCAACCTAAATGTTATTGAAATGAAGCAATACTTATTTCTTTCTCAGGCACTTTAATACCGAGTTCCTTAAACTTTTTAATCGCTTCTTCCACGGTTGCAGCGTCGGTTATTATCCTTCCGCTTTTCCATTTGATTTCGTATTTCATGAGTACCATTTTTTTACAAGGTCAACAATAAAGTAAATGGCAAAAGCAAGGGTCAGGATACCACCAGCGGCTACAAAGATACTGGCTGCGTCCTTAATTAATTTTTCTCTTTCTCGTTCTGTAAGCATTGTTTTTCTTTTTGTTTTTGGCGATAGGCTTTCGCGTATGCTTTGATTCTATCGATGTTTTTTAAATAACTGCGGCGGTTTTCCTCTTTGCGTTTTGCCTTTTCTTCAGGCGTCTTATCGTGGTATTTCTGTTTCTTTTGTTCCAGATTCTTTAATCGTCGTTTTTCTTTTTGATATCGGGAAAGATTTTTGTAATAATTCCTCATATATTCCCGCCTTTTTTCTTTTTGTTCTTCGGTCATGGTTATTTAGTTTGCGTTTAAAAAATCTTTGTAAACATTGCTAATCTCTTTGCAAGTTTGCTCAATCAAAACAATAGCTTTTAACAAATCTTCCATTTCAAAGGTGTGGTTTAATTCATGACTTTCGCCCGTGAAAGATATACCGTTTTTTGTTCTTTTTGTCCCTAACCAGTTGATTTGACTTTCAGGGATTGTTTCGCCGTTGACAAACATTGCCAGCGCGTAGACTTTCATCTGAAGGCTATCTTTCAACGTGTCGATTGTCCAAGGTCTGCCTGAGGTTTTAAAGTCAATTACCCTGTTATTTGCTACGTCCCACGCGTCAATGAAACCAACTACTTGAATATCATTAATCGAAAGGCTTATTGGCTTCTCAGCCTCGCAACCTTTGAAGCTTTGAATCTTGTCAATGTAAAAATCTGGGAAGGTTTCCATGATTATACCATTTTTGATAAACGCTTCGGTATCCTCGGCAAAGCGCTTGCCAAAATCCATGTAAATCGATGGTTCTTCGGGAAGGTTTAAAAAGTAACGATTGATATACTTTTGGCGGTCACTGTACCAAAGGTTAATTTGGCTGACTGATATATATTTTTTGGGAAGGAGCATGGTTATCTTAATTTTATGGTTTTAAATAAATCAATTATACTTTTAATTGTTTCGTAAGATTCAATTTTAAAGCCATTTAAATCAATGTCATCTTCAAACCCAAAATCAACATTCCAATTATCGTTTATAATATCTTCATTTGGATTAGAACTAAACAACATTTTATTTTCTAATTCTAATTCATACCAAAAATAAATATTATTTATATCTACTGATTGTTCATCAATTATATTTGCGTTTTTGTCAACGTAAACTCTTTGGAATCCTAAGTCTATAAGTTGTTTTTCTGTCATTGTCTTTTGTTTTTGCGGCGCGGTAAAACCCCAGCCATGTTTCAGGCTGGGGAAAACACACCAAATTGATTAAAAAAACTTTCCGATTTGAATAAAGATTGTCGCCGCCGCTGGTTGTGCTTGCGCTGGCTCAAGTCCTGAGGCTTGCAACTGGTGAAAGATGTCAGCATATACCGAGGTCATAAACGTGGCTTTCTCGGTTATCTCATCGGGTGTTAGCTTACCGTTGTTTTTAGGGGCTACATTTGCCGTCTGCTGCACGTTTGCGCCTTCGGTAGGTGTTTGTGCCTTCTCAGGCATTTCGTTAGCCGTAATCATGTCAAATGCCACTTTGTAAGATTTTCCGTCGTGAATAATTGTCACGGCGTCGTCTTTCTTGAGCGCCTTCAATTTTTCATCGTCGGCTTTTCCGTAAACGCGTACCTCAGTACCGTTGTCTAATGTAATAACGGCGTTAATGGATGGTCCAAATTGACCCTCGAACACTTTGCCCGCCGTGTATTTAACTCGTCCTTTTAGAATATTCATTTCCCGTTTGTATTTGAAAATTTAGTGAATCGTACCACATTTGTTTCTTGTGGTCGCTTATTGTTTTCCAGTTTATTTCGTCGTCGTATTTTATCTTCTTCCCAGTACAAAAGTATTTTTCAAGTTCACCAACCCCACGTTGCCTCCACCATCTTTTCAGGTGAAGGGGTTCAACGATATGGTTAGGGCAAACGGTCAATGAGGCGTTCAACGCAAATTCTTGTATATTCATCTTGCTGCGGTTATTTGTTGACATTTAATAATCGCTTCTTTGCAACGGGCAATAATTTCAAGTCTTAGTTTGTTTATCCCAGTATCAAGCATTTTTTCTTCGTGGTATTCCAAGCTCTGTAATATCGTCTTAATCATCTCAATGTAATGGTCATGATTCGCTTCTTTATGAAACATTACATAAGTTTCAATCGTGCGCTGGGCGTAAATCCAAAATTCTAACACGGTTAAAAAATCGGCTCGCGCCTCATTCCTTAACCTTTCGTTTTCGCCTTCAAGGTATTTGATGCGTTCTTCATAATAACGGGTAAGACTGTTGTTCGTGAAAGTGCTTACAATGTTTTCCATTTTGGTTGTTTTTAAAGTGATTAATTATTTATTATTACCCAGTCCATTTCATTTTCCGCCACAAGCGGCATGAGGTTAAAACGGGTGATTGGTGGATACAATCGGCATTCGGGGTCAATGTCTTCTGGCTCAAATGTCCAGCCGTGTATTTCAATATTATCGTCCTCGTGATGAGGTTTATTTGCGCCATACAATCCAAAGCCGCTGGAGAAAATAACGTGTACAAAGTGATTGCGCTTTTTATCAAGGCAACATTTGACGGTGTATTTTGTAATCATGTTGGTTGGTTTTAAAAGTGGGCGGATTGGTTACCGCCCTGTTTTGTTAAACTAAATAATCTTTATTAACTGCCTCTTCGTATGAGTCAAATTCTAACTCTTCGCCTTTAATATCGTAAGATATAAACGAAGGTTCTTGACCAAAGCAACTGCAAATAACTATTCCGTTGGAAAGCAATAACCAAACATTGCCAGTCTGGGTATTGAACCCAACGTCTTCAATGTCATTCTTTCTAATCTCATAGTCACTATTGTAAGTGTCTAAAATAATTCGTAGGCTTTCTAAATCTGACCCGCCTAAAGTGTTTAAAAATTCTGTGATACTGTTCATCGTGGTTGGTTTTAAAAGCGGGCGGATTGGTTACCGCCCTATTGGTTTTAAATTGATACTATTTTATATCCAAAATGTTGAATATAAAAATCAAAAGTATTTCTGCCCATTCTTTGTAAACTGTTATTCTTAAACCAAAGGTATTTTTCCGTGCATCTTTCGACTACAACTTTTACTGGTTGGTTCATTTGTTCAGCAGATAGGTTTAATCTAATTTCTACTATTGAACCTTTTTTTAAATCTTGTGCGTTCATCGTGGTTGTTTTTAAAGTACCGCTTGTTTGTTTCGGTTCGTAAATTTAATTATAAATATTTACAAATAAAAATATTTACAACATTATTTAAAAAAAAAGTGAGGACTAATTTTGTCCTCACCCAAAGAAAACCAGATAGTATAAAGCACCAATGATTAATCTCTTAATAACACCTTGCGCCAGACGGCTAATTTAAACGCCAACGCTTTTGCCCGTGGAATGTTTCCTTCTTCAATCTTGCGCAAATGGTTCTTGCGGTCAATCAAATTATCGAAATCAGGCTTTAATTTCAATGCCAATTCCTTAGCCTCTTCCCAGATGCTTTCTTTTTCCCCGTCTTCCCAAACAATGTAACCACGCTTAACGCAAATGTCAAACCAAAAAATAGGAATGTCCTCGAGGTATGACGACTGAAAGTTTTTCAACTTATTATCAAAGTCCTTGTCGTATTCCTCAGCGACTTTTCCCAGCCTGTTCAATCGGTCTTCCTCTTCCTTCTTTGCCTGTATATCGGAATCCATCGCAAAATATATC
>Ga0315909_10008591_pt1 | contig 11172 bp, 9 predicted proteins | sample LakEriMetagenome_11_FD_203527 | JGI IMG/M metagenome (GOLD analysis project Ga0315909, IMG submission 203527) | Freshwater fungal communities from buoy surface, Lake Erie, Ohio, United States - Buoy 2 MA125 | ecosystem: Environmental > Aquatic > Freshwater > Lake | place: USA: Lake Erie, Ohio...
ATCGTGCGCGTGCTGCGGGAGGGGCGCGATCCATTCATCGGCATCCACTGGAAACCCGAGCGGCCGGACAGCGAGAACTTCGTGCCGGTGGCGCGGTTCCTGATGAAGTGCAAGCTGCATGTGCCGGAGATCTACTATGAGAATCGTAACAAGCGTGTCGCGCTGGTGCAGGACCTGGGCGATGTCGATTTGCTCTCGATGAAAGACGAGCCGTTTTCCACGCGGATGCCGTACTACCGGTCGGCGCTGGAGCAGATCGATCAGCTTTTTTACGCGCGGCCGCCGAAGGAGCTGGAGCTGATGCCGCCCTTCGATGAAGCGTTATACCGCTGGGAGCAGGAATATTTCATGGAGCACCTGGTGGAAGACTACCTGGGCATGGACAGCGGACCGCTGCGGCGCAGTGAGGAGCTGCTGGCGCTGGCAAAAGGGTTGGGTGCCTCGGCAAAACACCTGGTGCACCGGGATTTCCAATCGCAGAACATTCTGCTGCATGATGGCGTGGCATGGCTGATCGATTTCCAGGGGCTGCGCCGCGGGCGGCAGGAGTACGATCTGGCGTCCTTATTGTATGACCCGTACATGGATCACAGTGCGGAGGACCGCGAAAACATTCTCGATCTGTGGGAGCAGATTTCCGAGGACAGACCGGCGGAGAGCACCTTGCGTGATTGCGCCACACAGCGGTTGATGCAGGCGCTGGGAGCCTATGGAAATTTGGTGGAAAACAAGGGGGACGAGTGGTACCAGCAGCACATTCCCACCGCAGCGCGTTTGTTGCAGGAGGTGGTTGCTGAAACGCCCCTGCAAGAAGTGCTGGCACCGTATTTGCGCCAGGCGCTGAAAAATCGCTAGGTGGGGTGACGTTCACGCCTATTAGGATCACACGCCATGCATGCCCGCCCGACACCGTTTTTGTCCCGTCTGCTGCCCGCGTTATCCGCGGGTGTGGCGCTGTGGGCGCTGCTGCTTTCGGTGCCGATGGTGATGCAGTGGGAGCATGGCATGCAGCGCATCGCCGGCAAAGTACTATATCCCTCGTACAAACGCAGCAGCGGCGCGGGCACGCACGCTGAGCCGTATGTGATGATGCGCCTGTTTGAAGTGGCATCGGTGGAGGAGCCGTTTGTGGTGGCGATGGGAGAGGATCCCGAGAAAATTTTCGATTCCAATCCGCTCTCGCCCAGCGACTGCGCGGTGCTGCTGGATGCGTTGAAAAAATCCGGCGCGGGGAAAGTGATGATTGCCGCGCCACTGGCCTGGCAGTCCGCCGATCCGTTTGCGTTAGAGGCGTTGGAACAGGTGATGGCCGGACTACCCGGCTGCGTCACCAGTGCGGCGGTGGGGCGCGGGGCGCAGGAGGAAACCATGCCGCCGGCCTTGCAACGTGCCTCGGTGCCGGTGGCGCGGGTCGTAGGAAATAGCGCGACCTTGCCCGTGGTGAACCGCCTGACGATAGACGGGAGTTTTCTCGGACGCGAGACGACCTGGGCGGGATTTTCTGACATGGAATCGGAGGCCAAGGCGCCGGGCAAATCCTACCTGATCGCGCGCTGGGGAGATCGGGTGATTTTTTCCTCCTCGCTGCTGGCGGTATTGCTGCGCGAGGATGTGCATCCGGAGGAGCTGGTGATCGAGCCGGGGCAGGCGATCCATTCGCCGCGCACCGGGCACTGGTGGGAGATCGATGTCTATGGACTCGGCAAGGAAATTCCCTCGATGGACGCGCCGGCGCACCTGCAAGCCGCGCAATTGATCCGCCCTGAGCCGGAGGACTTTGCCAAGCTGCAAGCGCATCGCCCTCCCGCGCACTTGCTCACGCAGGCGGGTGATGGTTCTCTTTTGCAGCGGCAGCGGCAGGAACTCTACTCGCTTTACATGAGCCCGCGCTTGCTCGATCGCATCAGTTGGCGGCGCTTGCCGATGACGGGAGAGCTGGTCATCGTCGCCCTGATGGCTTGCCAGGCGGTGCTGGTGGTTGGATTTGCCCGACGCGGCAGATACTGGGCCACGCTGCTGCTGTTTTGCTTGTGGTTGCTCGCGTTGCGCGGCGGGGCTACGTGGATTCCTCTGGCGCCGGGCTTATTGGCATTTGTGGTTGCCTACGCGACACGCAGAAAAATCCCCGTCACTGTTGCCGCGAAAGAGGCTGTGATTTCGTTCGATCCGGCACCTCCCGTCAAAGAGACAGCCGTCGCCAAAAATACTCCCCGCAAGCAGGCGAAAAAGGCGGCGCGCAAAAAGAAAAAATGAGTGCGGCAGGTGATGTCATTCCTGCACGGCGGCATCGATCGCGATGCACGGCTTTTTTCCCTCCGCCTCCCAGCCCTTCGCGGCTTCTAAGACGCCGGTGAGGCGGGTGAGTGTGGCAGGACCGAATTCGTAACGCTGCAGGGTGAGCTGGAGGGAGCCATCCGTGAGGCGGGTCTGCACTTGCGGGGTGGAGGAATCGATCGCGCCATCACCGGAGAAAAACCATAGCTCGCCGAGCTCCTCGATGCGTCGCTCATTTCCGCTGGCAGGGCGGAGGATCAGCGAGATTTGCTGCCCCTTGACCGTGGCTTTGACCAGCCAGCGTGCATCGGGCTGTGGGACAGTGGCGCGGAATCGGGTAAAAAGCGCGGCATGCGCCTCATTCACGCGCGGCTCCGGGCCGCTCGCGATCGTGAGAGAAAACGGCACCGCATGCGCCGGGTGGCAGCTTTGGCGGCAGCACATCCAGTCGAGCTTCGCGCCGAGAGTCACGGATGCAGTGGTGAGATTTTCCGGCGCGGTGATGGGCACCATCAACAAGGTTTCCCCGCGGTAGCCTTGTGCGGGATGGATGCTCATCATGACCTTTTGTGGCGCGGGCCACACGATCTCGCCCGCTGTATACCCGGCGGGCAATTGCCAGGTGATTTTGGTCGCCACCCCGACCACGCCCGGATGTTTCCAGTAGCTGTGATAGCCCGGAGGATGTTTCAAGTGGAAGCCCACCCAGAATGTTTGGCGCGCCCGGATTTGCGTCATCTCACTGATCATTTCGACGGTGAGCGGATTGTTTTCCGCCGCCTGCGCCCATGAGCCAGCGAGCAAGCAGAGAATCCATCGAAGGGTGCGCATGCTGAGAATACGATAGGATCGGGGCGGGTTTTGTCAGAGTGTTCGGATTTCCGCATGCATTTCCGTGCAATTCCCCCTTGACGGATGCTGGCGAACCAAGTCAGATGCTCGCGTTCTTTCGGAACCCTCGAACTATGAAATCATTGTCCCTCGATCAGTTGAAGCGCGGCTTGGCCCCCTCACGCAAGTCAGCATTCTTTCTCTCCGCTCTCCTTTGCTGTGCGCCCATGATGGTCCAAGGTCAAGGAATCGACTACGAGGGTAAAAAAATCACCAACGTGGAAATCCGCTACCGTGGGAAAAAAACGGTGGACGAGGCCGCTCTGCGGAACTCGATCAGCACCCGCGCGGGTCAGACCTACAGCATCGATCGCCTGGATGCCGATATCAAGAGCCTCTATGAATCCGGTAAGGTCGATGACGTGCGCTGGTTGGCCGAGCCTGCGGGAGACGGCGTTAAGCTGATCGCCGAGGTGTCCACCCGCCCCGCTCTCGATTCCGTTGGTTTCGCCGGCAATACGATTTTTGGCGATACGAAACTCGCCAAGGAGTCGAAACTCAAGGCAGGTGGTCCTCTGAGTGACGAGCAAATCCTCACCGCTCGCCGCAACATCGAGGCTTTCTACCAAGGCTACGGCTATCCGGATGTGTCGGTGAGCCACCGCATCCAGCCTGCCGATGGCGGCGGCGCTTCGTTGATTTTTCTCATCGATGAGGGCGTAAAAAATGAAGTGCGCAACATCCGCTTCGAAGGCAATGCGAACATTACCTCGAAAGACCTGGAAAAGGTCATGAAGACCAAGGAAAAAGGCATTTTTTCCGTAATCACCAAATCCGGTCGCATCCAGGGCAACCAACTGGAGGAGGACTTGGAGGAAATTCTCGACTATTACCGCAACAAGGGCTTCCTGCGCGTCTCCAGCCCCGGTATTCAGCGCATCCCTACGGGCGACGGCAAGATCGACCTTCTCATCCCCATCAATGAAGGTATCCGCTACAAAGTCGCTGGTGTCGGCTTTGGCAAAATGTCCGTTTTCAAACCCGAGGAACTCTATCCCGCGCTGACTCTCGTCGGCGGTGACGCCTACTCTGCGAAAAAAATGCGCGCGGACATCGATATGATCCGCAGCTACTATGGTTCCCGCGGATACGCCGATGCCACGGTGGTGCCGGACATTGACAATTCCTCGAACGATACCGTGCAAATCACCTATCGTATCACCGAGGGTTCCCGTTTCCGTGTGGGTCGCGTCAGCATTTCCGGCAATACCAAGACGCAGGACAAAGTCATCCGCCGCGAGGTTCCCCTCAAACCCGGTGACTGGTTCAACTCGGTGGACGTGGAAACGACCCGCACGCGTCTGCGCAACCTCAACTACTTCAACGATGCCCAGGTCAGCGCCGTGCCCGGGGGCAATGGCTACCGCGACCTCAATATCCTCGTGGATGAGAAAAAAACCGGCACCCTGAGCTTCGGTGTGGGCTTCAGCGCCATCGATAACTTGGTCGGCTACGTGACCATGGAGCAAACGAACTTTGATTTGTTCAATCCCTGGCACTTCACTGGTGGTGGCCAGCGTTTCACCGCCAACCTGCGTGCGGGTGCCGAGCGTCGCGACTTCACGCTCTCCTTGGTGGAACCGTGGTTCATGGATCGTCAGTTGGCACTGGGTGGTGAATTGTTCTATCGCAACGCCTTGTTCTTCAGCGATTACTTCAATCAAGCGAACATGGGTGCCTCGATCTTCCTGCGCAAGCCGCTGAGTGAAAATTCGTTCCTGCGCCTGGAATACCGCTTGGAAAACATCGAGATCGATCCGGATAACGATGGCATCGTCGGCACGGATGACGACTACTTCGCCGCTCTGGAAGGCGAGTCCATTCGTAGTTCGATCGGCCTGAACTATGTGTTCGACAATCGCGATAGCAATCAAACGCCTCGCGAAGGTCATAAGATCGATGCCGGTATCAACTACGCCGGTCTGGGCGGCGACGTCAATACCATCACCTTCACCGCCGCTGGTCAAAAATACTGGAACCTGAAGTGGGATACCATCCTTTCCGTCAATGGAGAAATCGGCATGGTGGATAGCACGAATGATGATGAGGTGCCCATCTTCGATCGCCAGTGGCTCGGTGGTGCCCGCACGCTGCGCGGCTTCGAGTTCCGCGATGTCGGTCCCCGCGATGATGCATCGGAAGAAACGATCGGTGGTAACTCGATGGCGTGGATTTCCGTGGAATACACGGTTCCCTTGTTTGAGCAAGTGCGCGGTGCCGTATTCTATGATGCCGGTTTCAACAATGCTGACTCCTGGGACTTCAGCCCCGGCGACCTCTACACGGATGCCGGCATCGGTCTTCGTCTGAATCTGCCCTTTGGTCCGTTGGCGTTCGACTACGCCTTCCCCTTGCAGGTGCCGGATGAGCGCGCGGATAACGGTGGACAATTCCAGTTCTATCTCGACTACCGCTTCTGATTCATGACACGCGACGGACACACGGATGACATCATCCTGCTCCGCTGCTGTGGTGAAGAAATTTCCCCTTACCTCGATGCCGCGGCACGCCTGCGCATCGGGGTTTTTCGCGAGTATCCCTACTTGTATGATGGCTCGGTGCAGTATGAAGCGGGTTACCTGCGGCGTTACCTTGAGTGCCCGGAGAGCTTGTTTGTTTGCGCCCTCGCGGCAGGAGAAGTGATCGGTGTATCGACGGCACTGCCGCTCGCTGCTGCGGATGAGGCGTTTCAGCGGCCTTTCGTGCAGGCTGGTGTAGCTGTCGAGTCTATCTACTACTTGGGGGAATCCTGTTTATTGCCGGAGTATCGCGGGCGTGGCATCGGCCACGCGTTTTTTGACCATCGGGAATCACGCGCGCGCGAGCTGGGCTATGCGATGACGACATTCTGCTCCGTGCTGCGGCCGCCGGATCATCCGCACAAGCCGCAGGACTACCGCAGCCATGAGTGGTTTTGGCAGAAGCGTGGCTATCTTCCGAATGGCCTGGTGGCGGAGCTGGAGTGGGAGCAAATCGATGCCGCGGGCGAGGTGAAGAATCGCCTAGAGTTCTGGCAGAAACCACTGGGCTGACGGCCAGGACGGGCCTATGCCTTGCGCCTAGGGGAAAAGACCGCGCAGGGCTTTGGCATCGGCCACGGTTTTGATTGCAATCGCCTGCGCCGCCATGCGCTGGGACACCTTGTGGCGCTCGGCGAAGCCGGTGACTTTTTCAAAGGCCCGCTGCATCATGGTTTCCAACTTGGTGATGACTTCGCGTTCATTCCATTGGAAGCGTTGGAAGTTCTGCACCCACTCGAAATAGGACACCGTGACGCCCCCGGCGTTGCACAAAATATCGGGAATCACGAAGATGTCGCCACGCTCGTTGAGGATGCGGTCCGCTTCCGGTGTAGTGGGCCCATTCGCGCCCTCGGCGAGAATGCGGCACTGCAAGCGCGCGGCGTTTTCCCCTGTGATCACGCGATCCAATGCCGCCGGAGCAAGGATGTCGCAGGGCTGGCATAGCATCTCCCCGGGATCTATCGCATCGGCACCGGGGAAATCGCGCACCACGCCGTGCTCCGCGACGTATGCGCGCAGCGCCGGCACATCGATTCCGCCGGGATTCCACAAGGCCCCGGACGCATCGCTGATACCGGTGATTTTTACGCCATAGGAAGCGAGCGTCAGCGCGGTGTGCGAGCCGACGTTGCCGAATCCTTGTACGATGGACGTAGTATTTTCGAGCGTATAGCCGAGTTTGTGCAGCGCGTTCGAGGCGAGAAACGCCACGCCGTGACCGGTCGCCTGCGTGCGCCCGGCAGAGCCCTGCATGCCCAGCGGTTTGCCCGTCACGATCGAAGGCACCAGGTAGCCGGTATGACTGGCATAGGTGTCCGTGATCCACGCCATGGTTTGTTCATTCGTGCCCATGTCCGGTGCCATGACGTCGATTTCGGGACCGATGAAAGGCAGAATCTCCATGGTGAAACGCCGCGTCATGCGCTCGAGCTCGCCGCGGCTCATCGTACGCGGGTCACAAGCGATGCCACCCTTGCCGCCACCGTAGGGCAGATCCATCAGGGCGCATTTCCAGTTCATCCACATGGCCAGCGCGGCGACCTCGCCCAAATCGACTGCCGGATGATAGCGCAGGCCGCCTTTCACGGGACCTCGCGTGAGATGGTGCTGCACCCGGTGACCGTAAAACACCTGCGTGCTGCCGTCATCGCGCAGGACCGGCACCGCGACACTGATCAGGCGCTTGGGCCACTTGCAGCGCTCGCGCAAGTCCGCCGGCAGTTGAAGAAAATCGGCGACCAGATCAAACTGTTCCGCCGCCATGGCGAAGACGGGATTGGAAAGCAATTCTTTTTGCATGATGTCAGCCTATCACCGAATCGAGCGGACACAAAAATTTTTGCATCCATTTGCGGCCTATTCTCCATGGCAGCAGGATGGCAGCGCCTCGGCTGGTTTTTCCTGCTGGAAGCTGCTGAAGGGCAGGGTATCGTGCAAGCGCCACGCCATCATGATCGCGGTGGTGATTGCCAGCCCGCGTTGAAGTCGTTGCATGGTAAGCGGCTTTACCCGGGCGCGGAATTTGTGAAACTGGTGCTGTGCCAGCCACAATAACGGCACCGTGCCCAGTCCGAATGCCAAGGTGAACTCGGCCCCTTTCGCCGGTGAGCCGGAAAGCAAGGACACGCCGAATACCAAATACAGCGGCCCACAGGGCAGCAGGGGGGTGAGAAAGCCCATCATCGATGCCGCACCCAGCGTGGAAAAACGGTTTGTGCGGAAACGGGCGCGGGCGGTGAAACGATTGAGGATCGCCGGCCGCGGGATTTTTTTGTCGAGCCCGAAGGCGGATAAGATCAATGCCACCACCAATGCCCACGGCAGCAGCACCGCAGGCGAGTCAAAAAACCACTGCAGGGGCTGTTTGCCCAGACCACCGCAGATCGCACCGATCAGACCGTAGGAAAGCAAGCGGCCGCCATGATACAGCGTCGCCGCCGTCATGCGTTCGCCCTCGGTCTTCGCCAGTGTGCCGACACCGCAGGCGATGGGACCGCACATGCCCGCGCAATGCAGGCTGGTGACCAGCCCCGCCAGCAATGCCCCGGTGGTGGTGGTGATTTCCATGGCTTATCGGTTCTGGATCACCTCGATCGTTTCCGGCGAGTTTTTCACTGCCAGCGTGATCAAGGCCGACCATGCGCTGATCAGCAGCACAAAGGCCAGGACCACGTAGATCCAGGGATGACGATTGAGGAAGGAGGCGTTGTCTTGGGATGGCGGATTCATTTGGTTTCAGGAGTTTCGGGTGAACGTAAGGTGCGGGGATCGGGGCCGAGGAAGGGGATTTTTTCTTCAAACTCCACCTCGCCCGGCATGGCATGGATGTGGAAGGTGATTTCACAGCGGCCGTCGTACTTGCCATGCGGCACCATGACCACGGCGGTGCGTTTGGTCTCGCCCAGTGCGGGAATGACAAAGGGTTCATTGCCACCGGAGAGCGTGAACCCTTCCGGTGCGTTCACCAACTGGATCGTTACCGTGGCGGGCTGGTTGCGCTTGTTGAGAACGCGGTACTGGAAATGATTTCTCACCATGCTACTATCCACATAGTAGGGAGCACCGCGCATGCGGCTGAACTCCGCCGTGTAGGGCCGCACGCGGCTGCTGGCGATCACGGCCAGCACACTCAGGCCCAGCAAGGCCAGGGCCATGTAGGCGTAGATACGCGGGCGTAGGATGCGGCGCTTTTTTTTCATCAGGCCGTTCAGGGAATCATAGCGGATCAGACCGCGCGGTTGATCGACCTTGTCCATGATGGCATCGCAGGCATCGATGCAGGCCGCACAGCCGATGCATTCCAGCTGCAGACCGTTGCGGATGTCGATGCCGGTGGGGCAGACGTTGATGCAGCGGCGGCAGTCGATGCAGGCACCTTCGCTTTTCCCCTTGGGCCCGCGCGGTTCGCCGCGTTGTTCATCGTAGCCGATGATGATCGTGTCGTCATCGGTGAGAGCGCTTTGCAAGCGGCCGTACGGGCACATCAACACGCAGAATTGCTCGCGGAACATGCTGAAGCAGAACCACAGAATTCCCGTCAGCACGGTGACGAACGTGAACACCGTGGCATGCGCCAGCGGGCCTTCCCGCACATACGAGTAGAGGCGCTCCAGCGAAACGAAATAGGACATGAACACATGCGCGATCAGGGCGGCGCAGATGATGTACAGACTCTGCTTGATCACGCGTTTCACGATTTTTTTCCCCGTCCACGGTGCGGCATCCAGCAATTTGCGGGCGGGGCCATCGCCATCGACGAGGCGCTCGATCCTACGGAAAACGTGTTCCAGAAACACCGTGTACGGGCAAGCCCAGCCGCACCACAGGCGTCCGAGCAAGGACGTCACGCAAAACAAGGAAAACCCCAAGCCTGTGATCGCAAAAAACATCACCCACAAGTCCTGCGGGATGAGCGTCAGCCCCATCAGGTGAAATCGGCGATTCTCCACGTCCAGAAACACGGCGGGCGCGCCATTGATGGGAATCCATGGCAGCAGCACATACACCGCGAGCAACAGCACCCCGAAGATGCGGCGGAAGTTGGTAAAACGGCCGCTCACATCGGCTGGGTGCAGGACGTAATGCGACCCATCCTGATTGATGGTCGTTACCGAATCCAGATTCGGTTGCTTGGGTCCCGTGGCAGCCATGCGTAAAACATAACCCGGACCGCGGCGGCCTGCTCTTCATTCCTTTGCAAATCCTCTGCACAAATTCTCACAGCAAAGCAAGAGGTGCGCGGCGGATTCACTCCACTTCATACTGCACTTCCACCACCACGCGCACGATTTTCTGCTCCGGCGTGGCATCATCGCGGTCTTCTACCTGGAACCAGCCCTGCGAGGCGTTGCGCAATTTGCCCAGCGAGGTCTGGGAATCCTTGGAAAATTGCTCGGCGGCGATGCGTGCGTTTTTGGTCGCTTCCTCGATCATGCCCGGCTTGACGGCGTTCAATTCATTGAAGCTGAAACGCGGGGAGCTGCGGCTGGTGAGCATCACTTGTTTTTGGACAAGCTCCGCCATGTCCGCTTGCGTGCCCTTGATCGCTTCCACGCGGGAAGTGCGCAGGAGGACCGATTGATAGCCATTGTAGCGCAGTGGTGGCGGCGGCGTGTCTTTGTCGCGCTCGATCAAGCTGGTGTCTGTGATCGATGGCGGCTGCACGGCGATATCAGCCGCCGCAAAGCCATGCTTCTGCGTCAAAAAGTCAATGACCGTCTGGGTATCCGCCTTGAGTTTTTGATTGAGTTCGCCGAGGTCATTGGCGCTGCTTTGGTAGCTGATCGACCAAATCGCCAGCGTCGCCGGCACTTGGCGCTCCGCCAGGCCTTTGACCGAAATGATGCGACTCCCGGCATTGCGATCGGCGATGCCCTTGCCGATAAAATGACCCCCAATAGCGAGACCGATCGCGAGAGCCACAGCGGGCGCAAACATGCTTTTCATGACGTTACACTTACATCAACGCCACGTCGCTGGGCAAGAAAATTCAGCGCTTCATTTCAGCGCGGCGCGTTGATCGATGGTGCAGCTGGAATCGTGCTCCACGGCCTCGCCGACTTGATCGACCGGGTGGGTGAACAGATAGCGCCAGACGTCTTCGTGGATGTACTGGCCCTTCGCATTTTTGACCGCGGCGCCGCCCGGGACGGAGGCGCTGTGCGCACGACCCGCGTTGTTTTTGACATCCGCGGAAGTGACCAGTCGGCGCGAATTGCCATAGGGCGCTTTGGTTTGATCCACATCCGTCACCGGACCGAAGGCGTTCATGCCGAGCAACTCCCATGAGCGGCAGTAGTGATCGTTTTTCCAGCCATCATCGAGTGTGTGCGTGAAGCCGAAGTAGCGGTTTTCCGGAGTGGCGGAGGGGAGTTTTTGCCAGACTTCGAATTGATCGCGCGGTCCGGAAAACATCACGACGCGATCGACTTTCTGGTGCTTCGCAAATCGGGCCGCGGTGGTGGAGCCGTGCGAGGCGCCGGAG
>Ga0315909_10008593_pt1 | contig 11171 bp, 3 predicted proteins | sample LakEriMetagenome_11_FD_203527 | JGI IMG/M metagenome (GOLD analysis project Ga0315909, IMG submission 203527) | Freshwater fungal communities from buoy surface, Lake Erie, Ohio, United States - Buoy 2 MA125 | ecosystem: Environmental > Aquatic > Freshwater > Lake | place: USA: Lake Erie, Ohio...
CCTGATCTCCGCGTGTCCCTCCATATTCGACTGACCAGCCAGAATGAAGACCTTGAGCGGCTTTCCCCCGGCTGCCGCATCCTCCGCAGTAAAACAGCATATTACAGAGAAGGTCAGCAGCAGCTTGCGGAATCGCAGGGTAGTCATGAGGAATTCTGAGGGATTGGAATTGAGTGGAATTGATTGGGTCCGGAGCATCAAGGGAACCGGCAACCGCACCGATGCGGATGCATGCATGCCCGCGCTCCGGAAGATGCAGGAATTCCTGCAGCTGAGGTGAGCGTGCCCGACGGCACACCCCATGTCAACTCTCCTCTCCCCCGCGCGGATACGGAACGGGGAACACAGGCGCGCCACTGCGTCTCGCGGGTTGGCGCTTCAGAAGAAGGGCAAGGTCATGACGACAGATGGCCAGACCTTTTCGCAACTCGCCGCAAGCATCCTTCAGCGCCAACGACCAAGGTTACCGACCCACCAATCTCGGAAGCCCCGCTACGAGCGGCCCATGCCGGACCGATGGGACGGGCCTTCAGCCCTTCTGAAATGATTCAATCCGGCAACCTGGGCCGCTGGCCCAGGCTGGTATGGCTCCGGGCCTTTGGCCCTCCCGGACTACAGATGAGCAGACCGTTTCGCCTTTCTCCGCAAGCCTCCACCGAGCCCGCGCGTCCCCAACGGGGTCACAGATGGTCAGACGATTTCGCCTTCCTTGAGACGACGCGGACTGGAAAGTCCGCGCTCCGTTCCTCCACCCGCCTCCACCGAACCCGCGCGTCCCCAACGGGGACCGAGAGGTCAGCCTGGGGCTGAGCGCAGCGATGCCCCAGGTACCGAGCACAACCCCATCAAGGCGCCCTGAAGGGGCGCGAGAGCCTTCCGATATTGGAAGACTACTGACAGAAAGCCAGACCTTCTGTGTTCTTCGCGTTGCAGGCTGCAGATTTCGGTTCGGTGGCTTTGTGACTGGCTGGGTTGATTTGGGAACGGGAATTTCAGCCTGATCAGCGCCGGAGTCGCCAGTAGGCATTGGGCTGAGAGGGCGAGGCGGGTGGAGCGGTGAAGGATTTCCGGGAGCCGTTGGTGATGATGCTGGTGGTTTGGACAGTCCATGTCACGAGGTCGGTGGAGGACTGGAGGATGACGGCGGGGTCGTTGGAGTTCCATGTGAGCACGGCGGTTTTGCCGGGTCCGGGTTCGGCGAGGAGTTGCGGAACGGGGGCTGGGATGGGTTTGCTGAGTGGGTTGCCCGGGTCTGTGCCCGCTGAATATTCCGCGAAGTTGAGGAAGCCATCGCCGTCGTCGTCGGCGTTCGGGTTGCTGGCTCCGGTGAGGTTGGCCCATGCGTCGCTGACGCCGTCGAGATTGGCGTCCGTGATGGCTGGGGCGGTCAGGTTGCCGGGGGTGGCGAACGAATACGTGGCCGTGGCGATGGGACTCTGGCTGGTGCCCGAGCGGATGAAGGCGCGCACGGTGGCTGGACCGTTGAGCGAGGATGTCCCCGTGGGGGATGGGGTGAAGACGCCGCCGCCGTTATCGACCCAGAGAGTGCCCGGGGTGGCGGGTGAGATGGTGACTGTGAAGGGGCTGCCTTGGGCGGGCGCTTCCTGAGTGCCGGGGGGTGGAGAAAAAACCGGTGGCGCGAGCGGGCCCGGCGTGGCTCCCGAGATGAGCGAGACGCTGCTCTGGTCATCGATCTGATTGGCGAGGGTGAAGGCTGCCGGGCTGGGCGTTGGGACGGTGGTTGATGAAATCGTGCTGCTGAGGCCAGTGACCGGACCGAGGTCCGTGCGGAAGTTGACCGTCCGGTTGGGAAGCGCTGGTGTGATGGAGACCGTCCAGTCGCCTACGCGGCGCCGTTGGACTTCCGCGGGCTGTGGATTCACGAGCGGTTCCTTTTCGAAGAAGAGGACATTCGATGAAAGCGGTCCGCTGGGCAAAGCCGGGGGAGAAGGAGCGGAGAACGTCTGGTAGCTGGCTCCATTCCAGAGCTGGCGCTGCATGGTTTCCTTGCCGTTGGCGTCGCGCCGCAGGATGAGGAACGCGCCGGCGTTTCCGGTGCCTGACGGCACGATGGCCGTGACGGGGCCGCCGGATTTGCCGAGGTCCTGGACCAGCGTGAGGGCCTGGGCTGGATTTGCTGGCTGGAAGCGGTAGATGCGGACCGAGGCGTCCGTGAAGGTAATGGCGAAATCGTGACCGGCTGCGTTCTCGATGGGAAAGACGTGCGAGATGGGGAGGCCGAGGTCGTGAACCCCTGGGGATCCGAAGAGGTAATTCGGGGCGCTGAAGCTGGTGGGGTAAATGCTGAGCCTTGGGTTGGTGTCCGGTTGCCAGAGGAAGACCGAGGCCGTGCCCGCGTAGATCCGGGATGCCCAGCGGGAATGCTCCGGGAGGCTGGGAAGTTTGGTGTCGGTACCCTGGGTGGCTCCTGAGGCGCGGAGGACGTGCAGGGTGGCCGGTTGCCCTTGCTTTGCCGTGAGAAATCCCGGGTGTGTGCCATCGGCTGCGGCAAACGAGAATGGATTGCCGTCGCGGCAGGCTTCCGATCCGGCGGTGGACCAGAGCGGGTTCCATGGCGGCGTGGCAGTGAAGGCGTGGCAGCTTCCTGCGCCCGAGCGCCGGCCCACGAAGATGCCGCGGGCGAGGCCCGGTGCGGCCGGCGGGACGGGGGCAAGGCATTGTGGTTCCGGTCCATCCGGAGCGAAGACCGTATCAGGATTGCCGTTGTACGGAATGATGCGCACCTGATTGAAGGCCGGTGATGTCAGGACAATGTCCGGGACATTTGTGTTGAAGGCCGGCAGGACCGCCATGGCCGTGGTGAGGTCCGGCGAAGCAAGGCCCGTGTCGCGCACCACCCAGTCATAGGTGAGATTCACGGTGACCGTGCCGATGCGGAGCGTGCCCGTGGGCATGTCGAAAAGGACGAGGTCGCGCTGGAGGTCGCCATTGAAATCGGGGGCAGCCGAGAGGGTCGATCCGATTCTCTGAACGGCGGAAAGCTGGGCCGTGGCGGCGAGCGGGGCGAGGCAGGCCGCTGCAGTGAGAGAGCGCAGAGCGTTCATGGTTCTTCGGGGATTTTGATTTCGCCGCAGTCGAGGACGGAGTCGATTTCGCCGGGGGCTTCCTCCGAGCTGCTGCGGTAGCGGACGAGGTAGTAATGATAGGTGGCACCGTATTCGACCGGCTGGCTGTCGACGAGGTAGAGTTCCCCGATGTCATTGAGTCCGGCTTCGCGGGTGAGGATGCGGATGTAGGGATCGGCGATGACCGAGGCATTGGTGGGCGGGCTGGAGGGTTCGCTGTCCCAGTCGCGCGTGGTGCTCGACCAGACGATGCCTTCGCGGAGCGGGGTGGTCTGGATGAGGCTGCCGGGTTTTCCGCCCGGGAGGATGGTCTGACGGTAGAGGACGCAGGGGAGTGGGCTGATGAAGCCGGAAGCCTTGAGGATGGGATTGAGGAAGGCTTCCGGCGAGCTGCCGAAGCCCGCGGGATCGTAGGTGAACGTGGATCCTGCGATGGCGACGCTGCGGAAAAGGATCGTGCCGAGCCGCACCCCTGTGGGGAAGGCATCCGCTTCGCGCGCATTCATGGTCGAGCGGTTGTCATCCGTGCCCGCGAGGACGTCCGGGAAATAGACCGCCTTGCCCGTCGACAGAGCGGGCGGCGGGAGGGGTCGGGCCGGCCATGCGACTGTGCTGTCCGACGGGAGCGACCATGTGAAGATGCGTTTGGAGGATTCCGTTTTGGTGGATGCCTTGAGGCCGATGGCTTCGACCCAGACGATGAATTCCTGGCCCTGGGAGACCGGGAATTTGAGATTGAAGAGCGTACTGGTGCCTTCGCTGGTGAGTTCCGGAAGTTCGTAGGCTGCGAGGATCCATGCGGATTCGTCATTGGCGGCACCAGGGCGTCGGAATGAGACGACCGATGGAGTGGGTGGGAGCACCTTGACGGCGTCCGGGGTGTCCGGAGCCGTGAGGCCAGTCGAGGTGGTGGCGAGCCAGACACGGAAGTTGCGGACGCCCGGGCGCGGGCAGAACCACTGGAGGGACATCTGGCTGTCGTCCGTGGCTGTTGGCTGGGCGAGCAGGGGAGTGCCAGGGTCCGGGAGGATGGTGATGCAGCGGATCAGAACGATGGGGCTGGGGTTGCTGTTTTCGTCGAATGCCTGGAGGTAGTAGCAGATGGTGGCACCGTTCGGCGGAAGGGCCGTATCGTTGTAGCCAACTGGCAGGGTATCCGGAGAAGGCACCGCATTGGTGCCGCTGCTCACCAGTTCCATGCCGCCGTCGTCGACCTTGCGGTAGATGCGCCATTCCTTCGTGCCCGCCGGGAAGAATCCGATGACCCCGACGGGCGCAGTGAACGTCTCGCCATCCGGCCGCGGTACGTGGGTGCACGGGCAAGTGTCGCCGCGTGAAGGAAGGGCGAAGGCGCGCCATGACTGGCCGAGGATCGACCATGAAGTGATGGGAAAATGGATCGTGCTGCTGGTGAAATCCGGCGTGGCGACGGCGACCGTTGACCAATTGTTTCCGGCGATGCCGATGCGGCGCTGGATGAGATGGGAACGGCCACCGAGGAGGGGAGCCACTGTGCCCTTGGCCGCATTGCTGCCGAGATTGACCACACTTGAGAGCGTGACCGGCGTGAGGAGTTTGGCGTCGAGTGGGTCGTCCGGATTCAGTTCGCGCGCCGACCAATGACCTGCTTCGAAGAGGAAATCCGTGCCGACCGTGGCACCCTGGGCGATCCGGGTGACATCGAGTTGCGAAACCGGCGAGTAGCAGAGCGCGGCGTCCGTGGCGATGCAGCGGATCGTGGCCGAAGACGTCAGGGAATCGAGTGTGAACGAGACCTCGTTGGTGCCCGGGCCGAACTTGAAGGGACCGAGGAGTGTGGCCGAGCCATTGGGTGGCGTGATGGTGAAGGAGACGGCTTCGACTGCTGAGCTGCGCCGGATGCAGCGGAGGCGGATGTGGTAGAGGCTGCCGTCCGTGGCCGCCTGGCCGGGGAGTGGTGTGCGTGCGAATTCCGTGGTCGCGAGGTGGCGCAGGGAAAAGATGCCGCAGTCCTCCTGGACGATGCCCGTGGGTTTGCCGGGGCCTTTGCGGTCGCGGTAGAAGGCAAAAGCAGGCGGGCTGGGAGCCGACATGATGGGACCGCAAAGCGAGCTGTGGACCGCGCGGACCGCATACCAGCGGGTTTTGCCTGAGGTGGGGTCCGATTCCATGTACGGGAAGGAGGGATCGACCACCACCATGCGGCCGAGAGTATCGGGTGCGTGATTGACAAGGATTGGCGTGAGGAGCGCGAGCTTGGCGGGATCTTCGAGTTGTTCGAGGGCAAGCGGGTTGGTGATCGAATCCGTGGGATTGCCGCGGTAGATGGCGTAGCGCTGAGTGGTGCGGCCGCCCGCGGCTGGCTCCGCGTTGCTGTTTGCCTTCCAGCGCAGGACGATACGGCGCTGGCCCGTGAAGGGACCGGTCGTGACGATTTCGTCCGTCGCCGTGAGGTCCGAGGGAACATCCGGCGGGATGGTGCGGCAGGCGGTGCCAAGCCCGCGGCCCGAGGGAGCGCTTTCGCGTCCAAGGAGGTCGCGTGCAGTCAGGTGGTAATAGAATTGACTGCCGTCCGTGAAGGAAGGACTGCGGTCCGCGAAGAAATAGGTCATCGGGTCCGCGGTGAAGTCCGCCGCTTCTGCATCCGTGAAGAGTTTGTCCGCCGGAATGGGGGCACTGGAAGCGAGGGCGTAGGCCGCCGGATTGGCCGCGGCGAAGGCGCGCAGCTGAGCAAGCGAGGGATTGGCCGGAAAGCCCGCACTGTCCGCTGTCGTCCTCGCAATCCTGTGCAGGAGGAATCCCGTGGTGTGCTGCAGCTGGCGGCGGAGGGGATCGGAAATGCCCCAGCGCAGCTTGATGGTGAGGTCGCCTCCCGGCGTGAGGTCCGGTACCTGCAGCGGTACCGATGGAGTTGTCAGGGAAACTCCCGAGCCGGGCACGAGCGAAAAGCGGGCCACCACCGGGCCATCGCTGCCGCTCGCCGGGTCGACCCGCCGCAGTTCGAAATGCGAGGCTGCACCCGACGGGATGGTTCCCGCCCATGCGGTACCGAGGCACATGCGGAGGGCCGGGTGGGCGACCGCCAGTTGCTGGAGGGCCGTGAAGGCCGGAGCGAATTCCGAGCCCCGCTGGAGCGCGCGGCTGATGCGTGCGGCAAGCGGCAGGGCGGCCAGTTCCGGGGCCAGCGACTTGTCCGGCCGGATGTCCGTGGCGCGGGGTTGCCATGTGGCAAGCAGCTGATCGATATCCGCCGAGAGCGGAGCCCGGGGAATACCGAGGGCATCGGCACGCGTCAGCAGCAGCTGCACCGATGGTTCATCCTTGATGCGCATGGCCACGCCCTGCTTCACAAAATTCCCCGCACCATTCGGCTGCATCCAGACCGAAAGCTGAAGGTCCGGAGGAAGCACCGGAGCCGGAGCGGACCAGACCGCATAGGCCATGAACGGTCCCGAAGATGTCGGCCGGATCGACGTGGCAGCCGTGATGAGGGCATCGAGCTGCGGAGCCGCCGCGCAGAGCGGGCCAGCCAGCAGCGCAAGAAACAGCAGCGGAAAGCGGAACATGGCAGGGAAAGTGCGGAGATCGTGCACGGAAAAGGGAATCGTTGGGCTCAGAGGTCGTAATCCAGCTGGAGCGGGGGCGACTGATTTCCGCTGAGGCTGAAGTAGAGAGAGAAAGTCTTGTCGTATTCCACGCTGAAGGGGTCGATGCCGACCTCGACGGTGAAGTTGGCCGATGCCTTGCCGGCGATGGCTGCATTCGAGAGGCTATCGAAGAGCGACTGCCCCGGGAGCTTGGCGGCGACGGCCGCTGCGGCGAGGTCGAGGGTGGCTCCGATGTCTGCGAGGCAGAGGACTTCGCCCGAAATGCTCCAGCGCTGGCGCATCACGGCAGCGAGTGAATTTCCCCGGTAGAAGACCCCGTAGCCCGATCCGGCTCCCGCCTTGATGGTGAGAAAGCAAGTCGAGGGAATGCCAAGGATGGAATTGAGGCTGAGCGATCCGTAGCCGTAGGCGTAAATGCCCCAGATGGGATTGGCACTGGTGGGATTGCTGAAATCGCTGCCGGGAACCTTGGCGGCCGCCTGGGAAAGCGCCGATTCGATGAGTGCGTCCGTGCGGCGGAGGACTTCGATGTCGCAGGTTTTCCCAAGGAAGAGCGAAGCTTCGACGTCCATTTCCGGGGTTTTGCCGGCGGCTTTGCCATAAAGATAGGCATCGTTGGCTCCAAAGCCCGCGCCCAGTTCCGCGGTGTTCACTTCCAGTCCTTCGAAGTCGAGTTTCCCAGCGAGACCGATGCGGCCGGCGAGGCCGACGGGGACGCCGACTGCGGAGAGTCCGACCTTGAGCGACGCTTCGATGTCCGTGGGGGATCCACTGATGGTGGTGGTGGTGGCGGCCGAGATGGTGACATCCGTGGCGGCCCCTGCGGCGGCGCGGCAGGCCGCACCCGGGGTATCCGACTGAAGATCGCGGATGAGGAGGGAACCCTCGAATTTGCAGTCGTCCGGCACCTTGAGGAGGAGTTTGGCATCGAGCCGGAGTTCGCTCAGCGAGTCGCCATTGATGCGGGCATAGCCTGTGAGTTTCGCCGTCTGGACCGGACCGTCGAGGGCGTCGGCACCGCCCGCGAAGACGCCGGCGCATTCGCTGAAGATCTCCGCGCCGAGGGCACCCGCCGCTTCCGCCGCCGCCCGGTTGATGGCTGCGAGGAGACCGTCCGTCGCGTCGCGCACGGCATCGCGCAGAGGATTGAGATGCGTGCGGAGTGACTGGAGCAGCGTGATGGCCGGGTCCGATCCGAGGAACTGATCCATGATGGCCGTGGCAAAGGCCTCGCGGAAGGCCGCCTCGCCGCCTGGGCCCGAGAAGGCCGTGGCGAAGTTCGCTCCGTGGATGTCATGCAGGGCCGTGAGCGCCTGCTGCACTGACGTTTCCCATGGGGCCGTGGCGGCCACGGCGGTTTCGATGGCCGATCCGAGGGCTCCGCTCGCGGTGCTGGTGATGAGGCCCGCGAGATCGCCTTCGAGGAGGGCGAGGGTACTGTCGATCTGGCTGAGGGTTTCGAGGGTTCCGGCGGGCAGCGTGAGGCCCGTGAGGCCGCTGAGCGATTCCACGACACCGAGGACGCGGGCGGCATCGCCGGCCGCCGTGCGGAGGTCGCTGACGATGCTGACGACGCCGGTGGGAAGACCGATGTTCGTGCCGATGACATCCTGGACCGCCGTGCGCAGAGGTTTGCCCGTGAGGCCGAGCGTGGCAAGTTCGAGGCCGAGCTGCGTACGGGCATTCGCTTCCGTGATGGCAGCGGCGTAGAGTTTATCCGCCACGGGATCCGTGAACGTGCGGAGCGGCGGCGTCACAAGGCCGCGCAGATTATCCGCGAAGAGCGCGTCGAGGCTCAGGAGGTCATTGAGAAGATCATCGAAATCGATCCCCAGTTCGTCGCTGAGAAGTGGAATGAGCGAGCCGCCGGCACCCGCGAGTTCGCTGAAGAGCGACGACACATTGAGCTGACTCGAACCCGTCTGGAATTCCGCGCCGAAGCTCAGATCAGCCGTCGCCGGTGTGAGGGCATCGACCCGGGCCATCGTCGAGAGTACGAGCAGATTCTCCGTGAGTGGCGTCGGACTCTCGAAGCGGCGTTCCGTATTCCGCCAGATCACAGGGAAGGTGAAATCGACGAGGCCGAGCCAGTTGCGCGTGGCGCTGGCCGGGAAATCCGTGCGGTAACTTGCCACGGTGACACCCGGAGGCGCGCCGGAATTCGTGGGATCGAAGTCCGCCACCGTGAGCGGGCCCGAAGCGTCGTCGGGTCCCATGAGATAATTCGAGGTGACCGCGGGGTCGGGCGTCGAGGCCGTATGCAGGTGCGTTTCGAGGGCCTGGAAGAATGGGACATCGATGGTGCCGGCGAGATTGGCGAAGCCCGTGAGTGGTTCCACGCCAGCCCCCGGCCAGCGGTTGAGGTACGCTTCCGTGCAGGGCGTCATGAGGTAATCCGTCGTGCCCGGGCCATCGATGACGACCGGGCAGGGGACCTTGAGACGCGACGTCAGGCCCGATCCCACGGCATCGATGTCGCCTTTCGCGACGAGTGATCCATCGGCTCCCCGGAAGCCAAGGGTGCCCGCGAGCCATGGGTCCGATCCCCCGAGCGACGGCAGTTTCGCCTGGCAACCGAGCGCGAGGAATCCAAGCGAAGCATCCGCGCAGTCGCCCGGCTGAACGAATTCGATGGCTTCCGGGCGGATGAGGGATCCCCAGTAGGAAAGCGTGATGTCAGGCGACGGCTTGAGGTCGGCCGATTCGAGTCCGCCGCGGCAATTGAAGCGGAGGCCATCGAATCCGAGGGTGAAGTGCGACGCGCGGTTGGGGGCAGCGTTGGTGCCAACCGTGAGGGACCCTCCGACCGCGGAATCCGTGTTGCCATTGTCAAGGTAGGCCAGCCGCATGTTCTCGAGTTTCACATCCATACCGTAGATGCGCCGCGTGATGGAGAACGGGACCGATTCCAGCTTGCCGCTGACGCCGCCGGGGCGGGCGTAGAATTTCGAGGCAGCGGTGAGGCCGTACGGGCCGAGCGGAGCCCCGGCGATGGTGCTCGTGCAGCTGGCGGTGGCGGCTGGGTTGCGGAAGTTGAGCCCTGCGTAATCGCCCGGGCCATCGGTGTAGGCCTGCGTTCCGGGGACTTCCGTGGCCGCCGGATTGTACGCCGCAAAATGCAGGGTGGCCGGACGCGCGTCGTCGGGAAGCGCCGCGATGGCTGGGTCGGCCACCCCGCCGGCCAGCCGCCATGGCAGATGATTGCCCGGCATGTGGAAGGTCCCGGAAAGAAATGTGCCCGCATTCTGACTGAAGACAGCCGGCAGCGCCGTCACCGTGCCCCAGCGCAGGACATGCCCCGGAAAGGTGACCGGTACGACAAGACCACCGCCTTCCGTGAAGAGGAGTCGTCCATGCGCGACCTGACAATTGACCGCAGCCGCGCCCGCCGTGGGGGCCGGGGGATCGCACCCAGCCGAGGCAAAGCAGTCGCGTCCGTAACGAACCACGAGATTCGGTTCCCCTTCGATCAGGCTGTCCGTGGTCACGCGGTCATTCGTGATCGTGAAGGCACCCGGAGAACTCAAGGACGTGCTGTCCCATGAAAACGAAACGCCATCCGGAAAGTGGGAAATGAAGCCCGCGCGCGCCTCGGGGATCATGGCAAGCGCATTGATGAAGGTACCGTCGTCCGCCGTCGAGCTGACGCTGACTGGCTTGCCGGGAGCCGGGTTGAGGTGGCGGAGAGCTTCTTCGTTGGCGTGGTGGCGCAGCGCGGCCGGATTGGCCACGGCGACCGGATTGATGCCATCGATAAGCGTATTCTGATAATTCCGGAGGAACTGGCTGCCGTTTGGCAGGAACGAGAAAAGGCCCGTGGCGAGATCGAAGGTGAGGGACGGAGCCGTGAATTCGTGCGGGATCCGTTCGATCACGAGCCGCAGACCGAAGGTCGGGACCGAGAACGTGGGATTGGACGGCGGCAGAAGCGATGGGGTCAGCGCGACCGTGCCATTGGCTGCGATGCGGGTCGAAAGCCGCCGACGCTGCGGGTCCCGGTTGTTCACGTAGCCAAAGCCGCGCGGCAGATGGAGTTTCCAGCCATCGCATTGCGCTCCCGCGGTCGACAGCGTGACGGCACCGCGTTCAAAGCGCGTATGGAAGATCCGCTGCGTATCAGGGGCCGCCGGAGCCTTCACCGGAATGACCACCGCGGCATCCGTGAGCACAAGGTCGCCCGCCGCCGACATGTGCATTTCCTGATTTGTCAGGGTGAACGTATGATTCGTCCCATTGATGCGGGCATTGTTGACCGGGATCGTAATGGGTCCGCGGGCCCGGTAGCCGACGATCGACGGTCCCTGCGCCGATCCCGCGAAGTCGTTGCCAAGGGTAGTGAAGGTCGCTCCGACTGCGCCGCAGCGGAGATTGCCCGTGAGGCTCGCCAGATACCCCGAAAACGCTGTCAGACGCTGCAGTTCCAGGGTCGTTTCGTCACTGTGGCGCAGCGAAAAGGAACATCGGTGCAGCGGCACCGGATCAAGGGTCGTCCAGTCCG
>Ga0315909_10008594_pt1 | contig 11168 bp, 14 predicted proteins | sample LakEriMetagenome_11_FD_203527 | JGI IMG/M metagenome (GOLD analysis project Ga0315909, IMG submission 203527) | Freshwater fungal communities from buoy surface, Lake Erie, Ohio, United States - Buoy 2 MA125 | ecosystem: Environmental > Aquatic > Freshwater > Lake | place: USA: Lake Erie, Ohio...
CTCGGCTACATATTTCGGACCTCTAAAAGTTCCCAGTCCAGGGGGATTGGGGGAGACAGTGATTCTGGATGGAGCGATGCAGTGGGTGAGACGGGTGAATTGACTGCGGCAGATGGGCTGGTCGATCAGCGTACGGCGTCTCGTGATTTGCGACTCATCCAGCAGGCCATCCGCAACAGGTGGGACATCCCCGAGCATGTGCTCGCGCAACTCCCCGGAGCAATGGCGATGATCGCATTGTCTGAGGCTCACGACGACCGGGCACGCATCAATGCCGCGAAGGTGCTCGTGAGCATGAACGGGCAGAACGCAGCGAGTGAATCCAAGACCGTCAACGTGACCATCTCTCACCCTGGGGCTGATCTGCTCGACTGATGGGCTACCGATTCTGCAACGACACCGCCGACAGAGCGGAGCGATTCTTCACTCAACTCTTGACCTTCGTTGAGGGCGAGAAGGCGGGGAAGCCGTTCGCGCTCGAGCAGTGGCAGCGGAAGATTGTCCGCGATGTGTTCGGGTGGTTGCGGGACGATGGCACGCGTCGATATCGCATCGCCTACATCGAAGTCCCTCGCAAGAACGGCAAGTCGAGTTTCGCCTCGGGGATCGCGTTGTACCTGCTGCTCTGCGACAAGGAGCAACGGCCACAGGTCTACTCATGTGCGGGCGACCGTGACCAGGCACGCATCGTGTTCAACGCGGCGCGGGCGATGATCGAGAAGGGAAGCCAGCCACTCCAAGACAAAGCCGAACTGCGTCAGTATCAGATCAAGGCGAGAGCCAATGGCGGCTGGTATGAGGCATGCAGTGCCGATGCCTACAGAGGCCACGGGCTTTCGCCTCACGGCATCATCTTCGACGAACTCCATGTGCAGCCGAATCGTGACCTATGGGACGCGATGCTGTCGGGGCGAGGTGCTCGACGGCAACCCCTCGTGGTGGCCATCACAACTGCGGGGCATGATCGGTCCTCGATCTGCTGGGAGATGCACCAGCGGGCCAAGGCAGCGATTGCCAATCCTGACTCTGACCCGACGTTCTACGCGGTCATCTTTGGGGCCGATGAAAAGGACGATTGGAAGAGCGAAGAGGTGTGGAAGAAAGCGAACCCCAATCTCGGGGTGTCGGTGAGTCTGGAGTTCCTGCGGGAGGAATGCACAGCGGCCCAACACAATCCCGCCCACGAAAACGTCTTCCGCAATCTCTACCTCAATCAATGGACGCAGCAAGCCATCCGCTGGATTCAGCTTGACGCATGGGACAAGTGCCAGTCAGACATCACCCTCGATGAGTTCGCGGGCGAACCGTGTTGGGCGTCCCTCGATCTTGCATCGACGCGGGACATCAACTCCCTCTCGCTGCTGTTCCGACGTGACAACGACTACCACGTCTTCAATCGCTACTGGATGCCACAGACCCCGAGGGATATCAAGGCCCGGGCTGACCGCGTGACCGTCGAGAACTGGGGCAAGCAGGGTCTCATCAAGCAAACCGAGGGCGACGTTACCGATTATCGCGTGATCGTTGATGACATCCTCGAACTGATGGAGCGTTTCGATCTCCAGGTGCTGGCCTACGACCCCTGGGGACCGGCCCGAGCGATGGCACAGATGCTCGTTCAGTCTGGCTTTCCCGAAGACAAACTGCGAGAATTCCGCCAGAATATCGGGTCGTTCGCTGCACCGTCGAAGGAGTTCGAACGACGGGTCGGGAATGCGACAATCAAGCACGATGGCGACCCTGTGCTGCGGTGGATGGTGGGCAACGTCGCGGCGTTCCGAGACAACAACGACAACATCAGGCCGAGCAAACATCGGTCAGCGGACAAGATCGACGGAGTGGTCACGACGATCATGTCGCTGGGGCTGGCGATGGCGGAGATGCAGAGCGGGTCGGTTTACGAGACTTCGGGGAGCCTGTTGCTATGACGATGTTGGCAAATGTCCGTCGGAGTCTCGCCCAGTGGATCGCGCCGTCGTCGCGTGCGATGCCGCAGCAGGTGGCCGACGCACTGCTCTCCCGATCTGCTGCCGGGGTGCCGGTCAACGAATCGACGGTGCTTACATCGTCGGCGGTGTTCGCGGCCATCAGGATCATCGCCGAGACAATCGGGCAGATCCAATGGGAAGTCTACGAGCGACGCGGGGAATCCGACGTCGAGCTCTACGACCATCCGCTGGCGTACCTGCTGGACCGCGAACCGAATCCCGAGATGACCGCGTTTTCGTGGCGGGTGGCGATGCTGACGAGCTACTACCTGCACGGCAATATGATTGCGGAGATCGAGCGAGACGGTGCAGGTCGGCCCGTGTCGCTGTGGCCGATCCATCCCGGGCGAGTCGAGATCCACCGCAACGGCGGCGGGCTGATGTACCGCGTTCGCAACGAGACGGGGCAGATCGAGGCGGAGTTGCCAGCGGCCAACATCTACCATGTGCCGCTGATGGCTGGAGACGGGGTGGTGGGTCGTGGGCTGGTGCATCGGGCGAAGGACTCGATTGGGCTTACGCTGGGGATCGAGAAGTATTCGGCGAGTTCGTTTGCCAATGGGGCACAACCTGGCGGGATTCTCAGGCACCCCAACAAGCTGACCGCCGACGCTCGGGCGAACATCCGGGGCGAGTGGGAGGCACTGCATCGGGGAGCAAACAATGCCGGGCGGATTGCAGTTCTCCAGGAGGGCATGGAGTTCCAGGCTATCCAGATGTCCGCGACCGATACGCAACTCATCGAACAGCGGCAGTTCCAACTGACCGAGGTTGCGAGGTGGTTCAACCTGCCTCCGCACCTTCTGCGAGACTTGAGCCGGGCGACATTCGGGAACATCGAGCACCAGAGCCTGGAGTACCTGACGTATACGATCCGCCCGATCACGGTGGCGATGGAGCAAGAGGCCCAACGTCGTCTGTTGACCGGGACCGAGAAGGCGACGCACTACACCGAGTTAGACATTGACGACCTGTCCTTGGCAGATCGCCAAAGCCGATTCGCGGCGTATGCTGTGGCCCGGCAGAATGGGTGGATGTCCGCGAACGAGATCCGAGATGAGGAAGGCATGGACCCGATCCCGGGAGACGAAGGCGACGCCTATTTGGTGAATGGAAACATGGTGCCGATCTCGATGGCGATGGCAGCGACCCCGAAGACGGCACCGGTCGCAAGCCAGACGCTGGTCGTGGATGACGAGGACGACACAGACCCGCCACGGGACGAGCAGATCAGAGCGGCATTCGTCGAGGTGCTTGCGGGTGCCATGGGCAAGCTGAGCAACAAGGAAGCATTGCAGGCCATGAACGCGGCGAAGAAGCCGGGCAAATTCCTCGCATGGCTCGATGAGTTCTACACCGATCATCGGTCGGCACTGGTCGAGACCCTCGGTCCAATCGTGCGAGCGTACACGCTGGCGACCGGTCGGCAACTCGATACGGCTGGCATCGTCGAGCAGCACATCCGGCAGCGGCGGGAGTCTCTGCTGGAGGTGGCAGGCAAGGCGACTGCGGACCTGCTCCCCGCGATGGTCGAGAACACGGTGAGCGGTTGGAACCTGGAAGCGATTCGGTCATTCTCTCGGGAGGTCTGCTGTGAGTGAGCGCGAAGAACGAGCGTTGATTGCCGAGGGTCTGGAACTGCGGGCCGAGGGCGAGACTGGCAAGCTGACGCTGCGGGGTTACGCGGCTGTCTTCAATTCGTTGTCTGAGCAACTGCCCGGGAACAACGGGACATTCCGGGAGGTCATCCGCCCGGGGGCATTTCGCGACTCGCTGGCCCAGGGTGCCGACGTGCGGTTCCTGCTCAATCACGAGGGGCTCCCGCTGGCCCGCACTACCTCGGGGACACTGCGCCTCAAGGAAGACAGCCGGGGACTCGTGATCGATGCGGACCTCGACCCGAGCGACCCGGACGTACAGCGGATCGTGCCGAAGATCCGGCGTGGCGATCTCTCCCAGATGTCGTTCGGATTCATCACCCGTCGCGACAACTGGCGACAGGAAAGCGGTGGCCAAGTGCGAGACCTCCTCGCGGTCGATCTGCTCGACGTGTCGGCGGTGACCTACCCTGCGTACCGTGCGACCGAGGTAGCGTTGCGGTCCCTGGCCCGTGCTCAGGCTGCCCAGCAGGCCCCATCGCTTGACGCTCTGTATGACCGGCTGACGGTCTCGGAGAGTCGGGCGGCTGTCTCGACTCGGCCCACGGCGGGGATGGCTGCGGCGGCTCGTGAGGGGCTCAGGCTGCATGAGGCCGGGCGGTCGGGGGACGGGCTCAAGCCAGAGACGGTGAGGCGAGCAGGCATCATCTCCCGACGTGAGGCACTGACTCCCGATCACGTCATCGAGATGTCGGCGTGGTTCGCGCGGCATGCGACCGACCGTCAGGCCGGATGGGACAAGAGTGGCGAAGAGACCCCGGGCTACGTCGCCTGGCAACTGTGGGGCGGTGATGCTGCCCGCGATTGGTCAACCGCCAAGGCGAAGGCGTTGAAGTCAAATTAGATTTGGCGTTGACGATGAGTACCTCGGTGGTACGATTCGTTCATTGATACCTTCCGCGACTCGGGCACCGGTCACAAGATCGCCCCGGGGAGCGTGAGCAGTCGAGATATCCCGGCCTAAGTCGGGCATCACGATTGCCAGCAGGTGTGTGTTTTGCACCCTGTCGGCGACCGATGCCCGCACGTTCGGACAGTCGCTGACTCTTTTCCAAAGGAGAGCGACATGCTCGAAGAGTTGCTGAACAAGACCCGCGAGAAGCGGGCTGCGTCTCTGGCCGAGGCCGAGACCATCGTTACCAAGGCCGGGGCTGAGGCCCGTGCGGTCACCGAGGAAGAGAACAAGTCGTACAACTCGGCGATGGCTGCTGCTGATGCGGCCCACGTCGAGGAGCAACGCCTGGTCAAGCTGATCGCCGACAAGGCCAGCCTCGCGGTGCCCGAGGGACGCAAGACCTCCCCGGCTGCTCCGGCTGTGCTGGTGCCGACCGAGAAGACCATCGCGGCTCCCCGGATTCTGCGGTCGGCCCGCGTCAAGAACTTCAAGGCTGAGAACGGCGTATCGGCTGAGGAGCGGGCTTACACCGCTGGCCAGTGGATCGCGGCGACCATCGGAAACAACGAGCAGGCTCGGCGGTGGTGCGAGGATCGCGGGATCGAAACCCGTGCTCTGGCCACGACCACCAACTCGCTTGGCGGGTACCTCGTGCCCGAGGAGATGGAGACCGCCATCATCGACCTGCGCGAGACCTATGGCGTCGCCCGCCAGTCGGTGTTCGTCCGGCCCATGGCGTCGGATTCGATGGTTATCCCCCGGCGTGCCGGTGGCGTGACCGCCTATTTCGTCGGCGAGAATGGCGAGATCACGGCGAGCGACAAGAATTGGGACGCGGTCAGTCTGACGGCTCGCAAGCTGGCGGCCATGTGTCGCATGTCGAGCGAGATCACCGAAGACAGCATCGTCAACCTGGCCGACGACCTGGCTGGTGAGATCGCCTACGCGTTCGCCAAGAAGGAGGACGAGTGCCTCTTCCTGGGTGACGGTACTTCCACCTACGGCGGCATCGTCGGCCTGAAGTCGGCGGTTGCTGCTGGTAGCAAGGTGACTGCGACGGGCGGCAACCTCGCGTTCAAGACCCTCGATCTCGAAGACTTCGAGGCGATGGTTGGGAAGTTGCCCGAGTACGCTGTGGCTGGTGCGCGGTGGTACATCTCGCGGCAAGGATGGGCGAACTCGATGCTGCGTCTCGCTGAAGCGGCGGGCGGCAACACGGTTGCCCAGATCGCGCAGGGTGCTCCTCTCCAGTTCCTTGGCTTCCCGGTGACGATCAGTCAGGTGATGAACTCGACGCTCACCGACCAAGCCTCGACCGATGGGCTGGCCTACCTCGGCGACCTGCGGCTGGCGGCGTCGATGGGAACTCGTCGCGGCGTGTCGATTGCGGTCGATGCCTCGCGATACTTCGAGTTCGACCAGCTTGCCATCAAGGGCACGGAGCGCTTTGACCTGAACGTGCATGAGAAGGGGACTGCCTCCGAGGCTGGCCCGGTCATCATGCTGTCTACCCCCGGATCGTAAGGAGAATTGCAGCATGATTACCGCCCAAAATGACAAGTTCGTCTCGATCACTCCCCCGGGGCTGATCGTCGATAACGCCAGCTACACCACGGCGAGCATCGACACGCAGGGTTACGACTACCTTCGGGTGTTCGTCTACCTCGGTGCCACCGATATCGCCATGGCCGCGCTGAAGCTCCAAGAGAGCGACACGGACGGCAGCTACGCCGACGTGACGGGGCTGGTCTACGGCACGTCTGTTGGCATTGGCGGAACCACATCGGCTCTGCCCAGTGCGACGGACGACAACAAGGCTTTCGTCTTCGAGGTCGATCTTCGCGGACGCAAGCGGTACTTCGACCTCGTCGCGACCGCTGGCGATGGCTCGGCGGGAACCTATCTCACGGCGTTCGCCCTGCTGTCGCGTGCCAAGGACTACCCGGTCTCGGCGACGGAGCGTGGCTTCGCGAACATCCTGCGAGTGCCCGCCTGATGAAGGTGGAACTGCTCAAGGGCTGGCTCGGGCACAAGCCGGGTAAGGTGATGCACATGGCCGATGGCGTGGCCAATGTGCTGATCCGCCGAGGCATGGCCCGGCTTGTCGAAGACGTTGTTGAAACCGCAGACGCTCGCCCAGTGATGGAGCGGCGTCGTAGCCGAGGGAAGTAAGATGCCCTGGAATCGTGCTCAACCACTGGTCTCAATGGATAGCGTCAGGCACGCTTGGCGTGTGTCTGTTGGCCCAGTGGTCGAGCCGGTTTCGGTGGAGGATCTCAAGTTGCATGCCCGGATCGACTCGGGCTTCGAGGATTCTAAGTTGCAGTCGTATCTGACTGCGGCTCGGATCATGCTGGAGAAGGACACGCGGCGGGCGTTCTGCACGCAGACCGTGGTCGTGGCGATGGATTTTCTTCCGACCTATATCGTGCTGCCAGTTGCTCCCGTGCAGAGCATCACGTCGATCACCTATTACGACTCGCTGAACGTTCAACAGACTCTCGCATCCACCGAATACGAGAGCGATCTTTACGCGGAGCCCGCACTTATCCGGCCCGCGTTTGGCAAGACCTGGCCGACGACCTACGAGCGGTTCAATGCTGTCGAGCTCACGGCAGTCGTGGGCTACGGTGCTGCGTCGGCTGTGCCCGAGGATGCGAAGCAAGCTATGCGACTCTTGGCGAGCCACTGGTATCGGTACGGCGAAGCTGTCGCCGACAACGTGACCCACGATGTGAAGCTGTCTTACGATGCCCTCGTCGGTCGCCTCAAGTGGGGTGATTATGCCTAAGCAGGTGGCCATGACTGCGGGCAATCGTACTACCCGCGTCGAGTTCCAAAAGAACACACCGACGACGAACACCGACGGACAGTCTGTGGACTCGTGGTCTACGCAGTTCTTCCGCTGGGTCTCGCTTCAGGCACGCGGCGGGCGGGAATCGTTCTTGTTCATCCAGCTTGGCGCGGACATCTCGCACGTTTTGAACTGCGACTACACGCCGGAACTGGCAGCGGCTGTGCCATCGCTGTGGCGTGCGAAGATCGGATCGAGGATCTTGAACATCGGGGCGATTATCGACCAAGACGGCAACCGTAAGGCACTGCGAATACTGGCTACGGAGTCGCTGCCATGATTGAACCGAAAGTGGTACTGACTGGCGTGGCCGAGTTGGATCATGCCTTGTCTTACATGCACACGATCCACGCGAACAAGGTCGCGAATATGTGCATTGCCGCAGGGTGTCGCAAGGCTGCATCGAACATCCGAAGACACATCAAGCGAAGCATCCGCCCACGAACGCTCGATAAGGGCATCGGTTGGCGAATGAAGAGGGGGACGCGAAAGAACAAGGCCGACGGCAAAGCCGGTGTTGCTGTCGGGAAGGCATTTCGCGCATCAATCAAGAGGACTGGACCGCGTGCATTGTGGCAGGGGAAGAAGGGCAAGAAGAGCGTCCGAAAGGGTGTTGGCATCAGTGCTGCTAACCTGCACTGGTTCGCCCTTGGGACGAAGAAACGATATCTAAAGGCTGAAGCGAAACCTTCGTCAACGACATTGCTCGGAAAGACACGGCAACTCTTCAGCAAGAAGCCGAAGGGACGCTATACGGGTATGATCCGTAAAGAGAAGTTCGGCGGCTTTGTGCAAAGTTTCGGCCAATCGTCTGTTACGCAACGCATGATCGACGTGGCACGAAAGTCACTGTCCAATCTGGACTCCAAGGGAATCCCCGGAGCAATGGAAACTGCGGGGGTGCTTAATGGCGATTGAAGACTCGCTCCGCACAAGACTCCTGGCACAGACGGCAGTCACTGCGATTACGTCTACAGTGCGACCGTACAAGCTAGCCCAGCAAGACAAGCTCCCGGCTGTCGTATTGCAGGTCGAGTCGGAGACGGTCAATAACGACATCGAGTATCAGGGCGGGCTGGTCGATTGTCGCATCCGAATTGTGTCGCTCGCCGAGTCGCTGGCAACTGCTCGGAGTCTGGCGGTAGCGATCAACGGCAACAACAGCAGCGGCAGCCCCTCGGGACTCGCGGGCTACGAAGGGACTGTCTCGGGCATCGAGATTCAGGGGGCAGAGTTGCAGTCCCGGGAAGTCGAGTTCGTGCCATACGGCGATGATTCGGACGATGGCTTTTACCATGTTGACCTCATCTACCTCGTGCATTACACGGAGACGCCGTAATGGCCAAGATTGCGTCCAAGGGTACAGCGTTCAAGTGGACCATCTCGTCTGTCCTGACGACGATTGCCCAGGTCCGAAGCATTGAATCGGGCGAGTCGAAGGCCGGAATGACCAAGGTCACGGCATTGGATTCCTCGGTTGGCGACGAATACATCGGGACCGGCTTCATCGAATTTGGTCAACCCAAAATCTCGGGCTTCTTTGATCCGGCTGCCTCGACCCACAAGGCGTTGACGACCGACCATACCGCTATCACGTCGCGGGCTGCGTCGATTGCTTGGCCAGATACCGGGGCGTCTACATGGACGTTTACGGCGTTCTGCGAGTCGTTCAAGGCGAACAGCAGCGAAGGAAACCCGTTGCAGTTTGACGCAGGGTTCCGCATCTCTGGCTCGACGACCTTCCCCACATGAAATGCCGACTGATCCGCCCCGCACTGGCCCATAACGTCAAGTACGACATTTCGCCGAGTCCAGTTCGGTGGGAGATGCCTTCCGGTGTCGTTGTGGGCGACAGGAGTGCCCCATACGTCGCTGCGTGTGGCGTGGATGATTACCACGTCATGTTGCCAGTCGGGACCGTCATCGAGGACCGTAACGCGTGGATGCTGTGCTGTTGGCAGTTCGGAGCTAATCCGCCATACGCAGAGCCCGCAGACGAGGAATGCCACGCGGCCTACGAGGCCGACACAAAGAAGCGGCCAGACGCGATGGACAGAATCGCGGATGAGGCGAGGAATGCCGACCCGGAAACAGCCCACGGGCGGCACATGTTGCGACTGGCGCAGGCTTACGGGCTCATTCACCACGAGGAGTAGAGATGGCACTGGCAACCCGGGAGACTTTTCTCCGACCGGCACAGCGACGACACCGCGAAGTGACGCTGCCGACCACTGGCGAGACTGTCCGATTGCAGTCTCTGACCGAATTGGAGCGGACGACCTACGAAAACTCGCGGTTCGGGCGCGATGGTAAGCTGTTGCCTGGGCGTTTGGAGGATGGCAAGGCCAGATTGATCTGCCTGTGTGTGGTCGATGCCGATGGCAAGCCACTCTTGAAGCCTGGGGACGAGCGAATCATCCTCGAAAACATGGATTCCGCCGACTCAGCGTTCCTTTATGACGCATGCTGGGACCACGTTGGGTTTTCGGCAACGGTGAAGACGGAGACTGAGGCAAAAAACTGATCCGGCGACCTCGGGAGATGTTCCTTTACCGCTTGGCGGCGGCTCTCGGGGTCGTAGACGTGGCGCAGATGGCGGCGGAACTCACCCCGGAGCAGGTCGAGGGCTGGATGGCATACGACGCGGCGGAACCTCTCGGCTGTCGCGGTCTTGTCTCCCAGTTGGCGACGTTTTTGGGGATGTTCGCGGCGTCGCATGGAGTCGAGGTCACACCTGGAGAGCATCTTCCGGGCATCCAGCTTGAGCGTGAGCAGACCGAGGCCGAACAGCGGGCAAATGCTCGCAGAATTGCGGAGGGTGTCTAGATGGCCGTCGTAGGCGATCTGGTGGCGTATCTCTCGATGGATAGCAGCCGCTTCGCGCAAGGTGCCCAGCAGGCGCAGACCGTCGCGGTGCAGACTAACGCTGCGATGACCAAGGCATTCTCGCCCCAAGTCTTCCAGCAGGCTGGCTTCGCCCTTCAGGACTTCATGTCCATTCTTCAGATGGGCGGGGCGAACGCTGCGGCTCGGGCGTTTGGTGGCGTGGCAAATAACGTGCAGATGCTGGGTGCTGCGTTTGGCCCGATGGGGATGGCGGTCACATCGGTCGGCGGTGCATTGGCTGGGATTCTGATTCCGGCGTTGCTCCGATCCGAGGAGGCCACCAACACGCTGACGCAGCGGACGCAAGATCTACAGACGGCACTTAATGCTCGCCTCGATGCCTTGCAGGCTGCGCATGATCGGGAAATGAAGCTGAACGACCTAGCCCGCGAGGGGAATGCTCAGCGGATCGCCAGGGAACGTGATAACGCAGTCACAGAGCAGCGAATCATCGAAGAGAAGATCAAGATTCGCCAAGACGCTCTGATGGCCGGGATGTTGCGTGAAAACGTCATGGCACAGGAAGCTGGAACGGCACCAGCGGCGCGAGCATTTCTTACACGGAACGGACAGACCGGGGAAGTGCCTCTGCAACAGGCATTCGATGAGTTCGGGCGAGTCAAGCGCGACGAAGGCTATCGAGTCAGACTTGAAGACAATGTGGGCCGGGCTCTGTCCAATCAAATGGACGAACTCGACAGATTGCGTGCTGCCAGAGAAGAGAACTTAAGGCTCGCCGAGGCACTTCAAAACATTGAGGGCAACAACGCTGCGGCAATGGCTGCTCTCGGTCCCGAGGAACGGCTGGCTCGCGTCAGACAGCAGCAGGCGGACGCACAGCGTAAGCAGTGGGAGAACGACAACAAGGCTTTCGCCGAGGGCATCAA
>Ga0315909_10008595_pt1 | contig 11168 bp, 13 predicted proteins | sample LakEriMetagenome_11_FD_203527 | JGI IMG/M metagenome (GOLD analysis project Ga0315909, IMG submission 203527) | Freshwater fungal communities from buoy surface, Lake Erie, Ohio, United States - Buoy 2 MA125 | ecosystem: Environmental > Aquatic > Freshwater > Lake | place: USA: Lake Erie, Ohio...
AGTCTCGACTGCTCAGTAGTCTTGGTACAAACCAATACAATGCAATTGGAGACCAAGCTAATGCTCTGATTGATTTGCAGAACCAAGCGGCGGCTAATGCGGCAAATCAAGCAACTGGCCTTGCCACCAACGTGGCTGGACGGCAAACAGACCTGCTCAGAGATCAGATGGACGCATACAGCGGGTCCACTAGAATAAACTCTCCTTCTTTCGATTATGAAGAGGCGTTTGGCGCTGCGGCTGGAGGTTATAATCTCGGCGGACAAGTGGTCAATCAGCCAAGGCGCGGTGGTTTGGCTCCGGTGTCTGAGAGCAGGCCGACTTACCAGAGACCAAACTACGGGATAGCTCCTCCTCCTCGATCAATTGATGCATATCAGAACACAGGCCCAAACTTCAGGAACATTTCATAATGGCGATCAATTTCGGTGACATACTTGGTGGTCTTGGTGCGGCTTACGGCGGTAGAGCGCAGGAGTACGCTGAAGGCATTAGACAGCGTGAGCAGGGTCTGACTGAGCAGAAGCGGGCAGAGCTTGAGGCTCGTCAGCGTGCTATGTATGAGGACGCAGATACTGCTCTTCGGTTCTTGACAGAAAATCCTGAAGACCCGCGCCTTACCAGGCAGATGAGAGCGAACAGTGTTATTCAGCTTGCTGAAGATCGGCTCGACGCTCTTTCCAGCTATCCTGACGCTGACCCAAGTGACACCCTGCAAATACTCAGGGACGCGCAAGCCATGCGAGATCAAGACGATCCAATGGCTATCAATCGCCTGATGACTACTCTTTTCCCTGCTGCCTCGATCTATCGGCAGAGGTTTGCTCCACAGCAGGAGCAAGCAGAATATACGCTGAGTCCAGGGGAGCGAAGAATGAGGGGGAGTGAGGTTATCGCGGAGGTTCCTGAAGCGCCTAGCCAACAAACCCCGTTCACAGAAGTAGGCAAACTTCGTGCAGATTTAATGTCTGGGCGCATCACTCCTCAAGAATACCAGACAGCAATTGAAGCTATGCGGCAAACAGCAATCGCTCAACCTCGTGCGGCAACCACCAATCTTGGGCAACTGAACCAAGACTTGCAGGCTGGCAATATAACTCCGGAGCAGTATCAGCAGGAAATCAACGCAGCTATTCAAGAACGGGAAATGAGATTATCTACCGAAGAAGCAAAGGTAACTGAGCGAGAATCTCGAGACCAAATGGTATCTGCTGAAATCGCTAGAGCCTACGACTTGGCTGCGAAACTTCTTGCAAACGAATCAGGTCTTGCTGGAGCGACTGGCCCAATAAGCTCTTGGGTTCCATCATTCCGCGAGTCTACTGTAGATTTTCAATCAGACCTTCAAGAACTGCAAAGCCTGCTGACAATGGCAAATCTTGGCCGCATGACCGGAGTTCTTTCTGAGTCTGATATAAAGCTGATAGGCCAAGCTGCAAGCGGCTTGAATTCTCGCGCATCTGAACAGCGTATGCGGGAGAAGCTCGCGGAGATCAAAGCAAGGCTAGAGGGCAGGCTTGGGATTCAACAGCAAGCAACTCAGGCTCCTGAGATGGCTACTGAGGAGCCTATGGTCATCAATGGCTACACTATCAAGCAGGTGAATTGATGGCTGAATACGAAATCACATCGCCAGACGGTCGCAAGGTTGTGGTTGCGGGGAATACTCCTCCCACTGCGGAAGATGTTGCTCGCATATTTGCAGTGCTTCCTGCTAAAAAACCTTCAATGATGCAGCGGGTTCGCCAGGCTATTAGTCCTGAGCGCGAAGCCTTTCCTGAATACATAGGCGGGGGCACTCCTGAAGAAGTTCTGGCATCAGAACGCCAGATGGCTGATCCCAATGCTACGCTGTCACAGGACAGGTTTGGCAATCCGACTCTTGTTTCTAGTCGCGGCACGTTCTATCCGAATCGCCCCGGCCTTTCCGTTGCAGACATTTCAGGATTCCTTCGCGGCACTGAATCAGTCGCAAAAGAGGCGGCTCCGTATATTGCTGGGGGCATTGCTACGGCTCCAGCAAGGGCGTTGATCCAAACTGGAACTCAAGGCGCTATTGGCCTTGCTAGTGAGGCTATCAATCAAGCTGGCGCTGTCGCTACGGGCGACGAAGCGCAATGGAGCAAACTTGCAACTACGCCAATTTTTGCAATGGCTGGTGACCTGGCTGGCCGCTTGGCTTATCGGGTCGCAGCTCCTGTGGTTGCTAAAATTATTGGCAGCAGACCTTCTATCCGCATAACAAACCCTGACGGTACGCTGACTGATGATGCAATTAAATTGTTGCGGTCCAGCGGGACCAGTGCTGATGATTTTGCCACGGCAATGGCCGCTGAAGCCGACAACCTGAATCGAACCGGCGTGCTGACAAGAGAGCAGGCAGAGCGGTTTAACTTTATGAAGTCGATGGGGGTAGAGCCTACAACGGCGCAAATTACTCGCACTGCTGATGACTTCCAAATGCAGCAGGAGCTTGCCAAGCGATCTACAACTGTTCGCGCAGCACTGGAAGAGCAAGAGGGGGCAATCTCTCAGGCATTTGATACGCGCATTCTTGGCGCTGGCGGGCAGACTACTGGATCACCCTTGTCTGATGCTGTGGTCAATCGCGCAACGGCTCTTGATAGCGAAATATCCAGCTTGTATCAAGCGGCAAGGGAGGTGGCACCGGGGGCGCAAAACATTAGGCTTACTCGATATGCAGAGGCGCTGCGTAAACGCGCTCCTGACAATGAATTGACCGGAGGTCTCATTCGCTCTATTCGTGGAGACTTGGTAGAGCGAGGCGTTATCGACAATAATTTTCAAGTGCGCGGAAAGATTGATGTTGATACAGCGGAGACTATTCGCCAGGTGCTTAACTCCAGATACAACTCAACAAATGATTTTGGAAAGCAGGTCATTCGTGAGCTAAAAGACCAGCTAGATGATGATGTGTTGTCTACTGCTGGACGGGATGTATTTCAGCAAGCAAGACAGGCTCGGGCGGAATTTGGCAGGATGCTGAGACCTGAGCGAGTCAGCAAGTTTGACATTAACCAACGCAGCCTTGTTGAAGATATAATGGATAACACGATCAAGGCCGATGATGTATTTGACAAGGTAGCCTTAAGCAATAGCTGGAAGCCTTCAGACCTGAATCAGCTTAAGCAGTTTCTGACTACGGGCGCACCTGAGCAGATAGAGCGCGGCATAGGCGCATGGGCATCGCTTAGAACTCAGACGCTGGACTATATCAGGAGCGAGGCATTCAAGGGTCCGATTGACGCTTCTGGCAACCAGGCAATAAGCCGCGCAAGTTTGGAGCGGGCAATAAATCGAATCGGAAAAGATAAAATGAAAGTTATTTTCACCTCTGATGAGGTAAAATTCCTTGACGATATGATGCGGCTGGCGCAATTGCGGGAACCCGTTCGCGGTACGGCGCTTGGGCGTGGACCCAGCGCACAGGCCATTGAAAGGCTGGAGCGGTCTGTTATGTCTCGGTTGCCGGTAGTTGGACAAATGTTTGATTTTGCAAAAGCCCTTAGACTATTGAGGGCAGAGAGCGCAGCAACGCAACAAGTGCTTAACCCAGCGGGAGCAACTGTGCAGCAGATTGGACGTGCTCTGGCGACTCCGCAAGGTGCAGCAGGTGCTGCTGGCGCTACTGGTGGAATATCTGCATATACTGGCACAGAAAATCAACCACAACGGTGATGTAATATGGCTCGATACGGCGATCTAGGCACACAATACTTTGACGATGCGGGCGATCCCCTAGTAAGTGGAAGAATCTACTTCTACGAGACTGGCACGACTACCCCGAAGACAACCTACGCTGACGTTGACTTCACTATCCCCAATACCAACCCAGTGATCCTGACTGCTGCTGGTAGACAGCCTAACATCTTCTTTGATGGTGTGGCGAAAGCGATCCTGACTACCTCTACAGGGACGCAGATACTTGTCCGTGACCCTGTTGGCGACACTGCGAATAGTTTCGGTAATCCTTGGATAGCCTCAAAGCGATACACCTCCAACGATGTTGTGCAGGGTTCAGACGGCCAATACTACGTCTCCTTGATTAACGGCAACGTGAACAACAATCCTGTAACGACCACTGGAAACTGGACGTTCCTGTATTCAGTTGAATGGAGCGCGGGCACGACATACAAAGAAGGTTCTGTGATTACTTACGATAACCTGCTGTATCAATCTTTGCAGAACTCAAACATCAACAAGAACCCGCTCACAGAAACCACGTACTGGGTGCTGATTAGCCTGGCGTATGTATCGACCGTCACCTACACGGCAGGCCAGAACGTAGTCGGCCCTGATGGTGTGTTCTACACGGCTCTGCGAACAACCATTGGCGACACTCCTGCATCCTCGCCAAGTGACTGGGTGGGAACATCTGCTGCTGCTGCGGCCTCTGCGACTGCTGCGCTGGCATCTCAAGTGGCGGCTGCTGCCAGTTCCTCGACTGCGACTACACAAGCCGGGCTAGCGTCAGCAAGCGCAGCCACTGCGACAACGCAGGCTGGGCTAGCTTCTAGCTCTGCCAGTGCGGCATCATCTAGCGCAAGTTCTGCATCATCTAGCGCATCCTCTGCGACATCTAGCGCAAGTTCTGCGACTGCCAGCGCGGCTTCTGCTACGTCAAGCGCATCCTCTGCTACGTCTAGCGCGTCTTCTGCCACCTCTAGCGCAGCCACAGCAACGACTCAGGCTGGATTGGCATCTAGCAGTGCCGCTACAGCGACAACCGAAGCCGGACTAGCGGCTGGCAGTGCTGCTGATGCCTTGGCGAGCGAAAACGCTGCGGCCAGTTCCGCTGCAACTGCAACGACAAAAGCGGGAGAGGCGCTTTCTTCCGCCAGTACAGCCAGCTCCGCTTCATCTACTGCAACGACTCAAGCCGGTTTAGCGTCCAATTCCGCTGCAACTGCAACGACAAAAGCGGCAGAGTCGGTAGCAAGTGCGGCGACAGCGTCCTCAAATGCTGCGGCAGCGGCTAACAGTGCTGCCTCTGCTGCTGCGATTGTTGACATATCAAGCGTGACAACGTTTACCAATCCCCTTGCTCGTGCAGTACAGGTTGCAATCACTGCCGCAACCTCTGCAAGCAACGGCATCCAGCAGCTCACGAACACTCAGAACAACTTTGGCACTGGTAATTTTGCACTCCAGTGGCGCGGCTCTGTGCCGGATTGGACTCCTGCTGCTAACGTCATTCTGCTCAACAAGCACGATGGGACGAATGGCTATATTCTTACATTGCTGACTACCGGATTCCTGCGGCTGACAATCAACGCAACCAACTTTGATTCCACTGTTGTGACAGGCATGACTGACAACTATGTTTGCGTCATTGATGTAGACATCACTGCTGCGACTACTACGGCAGCAGGGTCTGTTGTGTTTACGCTCAACGGTGTTCAGCTTGGCACTACACTGGTTATCAGTGCGCGGGTCGAGGAGATCGTCAACGGGAATTTTGATACTGATATTACTGGGTGGACGCTGGCAACAGGCTCCGGAGGCACTGCTACTTGGAGTGCTGGCAGTTTAAGAATTACTCGTAGCGGTGACACGGCGGCTTATCAGGCTATTTCCTTGGCTGCTGGCGAGACATTATTTGTTTCGTGCGTAGCGACATATGTATCTGGGGCATCATCAACAGGGAGCCTACTGATAAGATCAGGGCCAGAAGTAAACTCAACGGCACTTGCCACTGCCACAACTTCGGCGTCATCTTCTGGGACTCTGAGGGTGTCATATTATTCTTCTGCTGCGGCTACCGTGTACGTGCATTTGCGCGGGAATGTTGCTTCGGCGGTCTACGACTTCGACACAGTAACCTCTCTCGATAGCGCCACTGTAGACAACACCTCCAGCCTCTACGTCTGCGGCACAAGTGCAGTGCGCTCTGCCTCTCAGTGGTTCAGCCATCGCCTGTTTAACCGGGCCAAGACTGTTGCTGAGAATCTGGGGATGTTTGTGAATGGCGTGTCTTCAGTTGATGTGGGGGCTACGCAGACCGCTGTCTATACAAGTGATTTTAGTGCCGGGGCTGATAGCTGGACGGCAACAAACTCAAGTGGTGACGGAAACATAGACGGCATAGATGGCGAAGATAATTGCTTTCGGATGACCATTTCCACAACAGGAACTGGCAGAAGAGTAAACAGAACCATCACGCAGCTAAACATAGGGCAGATGGTGCAGATCACTGGCAGGGTCTATTGGCCGGTTACTAATGTGAATTTTGATTCTTTTACCATTGCAAATGGCGCTGCTGGGAATATTATTTCCCCTTCTGCTTTCGTCACTAATGGGACGAAAGGGGTGTGGCAGTCTTTTTCCTTTATAGGCCCGTGTCTCGAAACCACTACTTCAATAAGGTTTTATGCCGGGAACACAGCGCCATCAACGTCGTCAACTACGGAAGCTGGCGACATCATGTACCTGAAGGATATACAAATTAAGAAAGTTGGCATCACCTCCGAACTCCTTGCCGAGAACGCCCAGACAGACAACGGCCAAGTCTTGGACTCATCAGGCAACAAGCAACACGCCAAGCTCGCAGAAGCTGGGATGTCCACTCAAGGAGCAATCTCAGCAAGACGCAGAGAGGTGCGCTGGACTAACACATGGGCTGGCACTAATGAACTCCAGTACATTGGTGGAGTTAACCAAGCTATCCTCCCGGCCAATGCTTACATCGAGTCCATTGTCGGCACAGTCTCCGGGGCTACGCCTCACGACATCATAGTAGGAGATGGCTCTGACACAGATCGATACGTGACGATCACCACAGGGCTTGCTGCCGGGACAACCAGCTTTACTGTTGCGTCCAGAACTACTGACGGCACCAACCTGAAGCTGACAGTCGATCCTGATACTGACGCAACGATGTCAATTGCTTGGGTCATCACCTACTACCGATTGGAGACTTAATATGCCAGCCATCCCGCTTACAGTATCAACCGGAGAGGCGTTCGTTCACCAGGTGGACTTCGTGCAGGACAACATCACTGCGACCTTGCCAGATACCGGCGATGCGGTAATTCCTTTCCTGTGGGTAATGGGCACAACCGAGGCTGATGTCGTTGCTGGCATTGATGCGTACATTGCTGACCCTGGTATTACTGTAGAGCCAAACGCAACAGGATTAATGTTTGACACAGGCTCTGCAACGCACCCACAGGCCGAGGTTACTGGTCAGGACATGGACAACGATCTGCTCCAGTTCCGCTGGGTTAACGGGCCATATACAGGCGACTGCGCTATTACGTTTGTGTTCACAACCTCGACCACAGCGGCTGATTTAGAGTCTGCAATTATTTCCATTTTGTAGAGGTAATCCATGAACATCGACGAAATTGCGTTACGTGCGATAATTCGCGAAGAGCTAAAGTCAGTTCTGAAAGAGGTCGGTTTGCATGATGATGACGCTGGCAACGATGTGAGAGACCTGCGCTCCCTGATTACCGACTGGCGTGGGATCAAAAAGACCATCTGGCAGACGGTGGCTCGCGCAGGTACCTTGTTCGTTCTGGGCATACTGATGCTGGGGGCGTGGTCTAAACTCAATGGCGGGGATAGCCCTGAATGATTGATCCGGTCTCAGCCTTTGCCATAGCCACTGGTGCGTACAACGCCATTAAACGTGGCATTGAGATGGGGCGCGAGATCGAGGACATGGGCGGTCAGTTGGGCACTTGGTTTGGTGCTGTAGCAGACGTAAAGGCAGCGGAAGAAGAAGCCAAGAACCCCCCGCTATTCAAGAAGCTGCTGTACAAAGGCTCTGTCGAACAGGAGGCCATGCAGAACCTGATGCGCCGGAAGAAGATCGAACAGCAAGAGAAGGAGCTGCGCGAGCTAATTGTCTACCGCTACGGCGTTGATGCGTACAAAGACATGATCCGGGATCGAATGAAGATCAAGGAAACTCGTACCGCGACTGAAGCGGCACAGCGGCGCAAGATGAAAAACTTCATTATGAACAGCGCAACGATTGCGGCTATCGCGGGTCTGACTGGAACGCTCATTGCATTTATTGTCGGCATCTTTAAAAACTTGAGGTAACAAACCATGATGACCCTGATCTCTACCCTGTTGGGCTTTGCCTCTGGCGGTCTACCTAAAGTGCTGGACTTCGTTCAAGACCGTGGCGACAAGAAACACGAACTGGCGCTGATGGCGGCTAACCGTGAGCGCGAGATTGCACTAGCTCGTGAGGGCTTTGTCGCCCAAGCAGCGGTGGAAGAAATCAAGACTGAGCAGATTGCAATGCAAACACAGGCTCAGGAAAAGCTGGCTATGTGGAAGCACGACATGAAGATTGGTGAGGGTGCCAGCACATGGGTAATTAACCTGCGAGCCAGCGTCCGCCCCATCGTGACGTACATCTTTGTGCTGCTGCTGGTGGTCGTGGATGTAGCGGGAATCTGGTACGCCTACAGCACTGGCGTTCCATTTGCTACTGCGATGGATATGGTGTTCTCAGACGATGAGATGAGCATCCTGGCCGCAATCATTGCCTTTTGGTTTGGCTCCCAGGCGTTCAGTAAAAAGTGAAAATCTCTGAGGCTGGCATCCATCTTATCAAGTCTTTCGAGGGTTGCCACAATACACCCTACAGATGCCCTGCTGCGCTTTGGACGATAGGGTATGGTCATGTACTGTACCCAGACCAAGCGCGTCTCAAAACGCCTGATAGAGCGTTATACGGGATAAAGGATGAACACAACAGGACTTTTGAGTATGACGAAATTGATTCGATACTTGAAAAGGATTTGGAGAGATTTGAGGCTGGCGTACTTCGACTATGTCCTGCTGCTGCTGATAGCCAGTCTCAGTTTGACGCAATTGTCAGCTTTAGTTTCAACGTGGGACTAGGCAACCTTGCGTCATCAACCCTTCGGATGAAGTACAACCGTGGTGAGATCGAGGCAGCAGCAGATGAGTTCCTGAAATGGAACAAGGCTGGCGGGAAAGTCTTAGCTGGACTGACCCGCCGACGATCTGCTGAAAGGGCGCTATTCCTCTCTTAGCGTGACTTAGCGCACCTTCTGTAAACCCCGTGATGGGTCGCGCATTATCCTAAGTGCTTTTTCCTGTATTTGCCGTATCCTTGCTGGACTTCGCTCCATGACTTCTGCGGTTTGCATTAGCGTGTGGCTTTCATCAAAGTCAGTATCTAGACCAAATCGAAGTTTTAATACATTTTGCTGGCTGGGTGTAAGGGTTGAAGTGGCGTAAGCAAGAGCGTCATGCTCAAGTTCTGCCTGCTCTTCCTCAAGAAGCAGATCAAGTGGGTCTTGGCTTCCAAGTCTGGCGTAAACGGGAACAAGGTCTTCGGCGTTAGCCTCCATAAACACTTTGTTTACCGGCAAGCTCTCTTGCAGGTGCCGCTCTGGAAAAATGTCGTCTGGGGTGCAGTGGAAAAAATCGCACAGTTTCCTTACGTCTGAAACCATTTCTCCTTTTGAAGTGTATGCCGGTGTTTTTAGATTGAGAATGCTTCCAATGCCATTCTGATCAACCCCACTTACCCTTGATAGCTCTGCCGCAGTGGTTATATCGTGCTGCTTCATCATCGTCAGCAAGTAGTTGTTCTTTATCTTAATGTGTAGCGCGTAGTCTTTCATGATTCCTTGCTCCCGTCAAAATGGCACATCATCACCGAAGTCATCAACAGGAAACCCAGGCGGTGCATTGTGTTCCTGCTGAACTGGCTGCTTTGCTTCTGGCCGGCTACCAATCAACTTGATGTTGGACACTGACCCAGACAGCTTTGATCGTGTTGTGCCTCCACTTTGATATTCCTCGATATGTACATCATCAATCGTGAAGGCAACCCATTGACCCTTGACCAGATACGGGGCCAATGCTTCAGCCTGCTTACCAAAGATAGCAGCGTCAACCCACTGTGTAGGACGTTTGCCATCCCGACCCTTGCGACCATATTCGCATGGCAGTGATAGGCCAAGCACAGGCGTATTGCTACTGGTGTATCGCAGCACAGGCTCGTTAGCTATTCGTGCGGCATCAATCAATTGTGGCATGGTAAATCCTCTGTTTATTTGTTGTCAGTAATGTATCGTTTTAATGCTTCTGAAAACTCATGTGATTGGATGTAGCTTCTTTCCTTGGTTGTGAGTATTCCGCCCTTGCTTGGCGCTACCCACAGCGTATCTCTAAGCGCCTCTCCGGCTTCCTGCCAGAGTTGCGCTGCAAAGTCATCGTCACCCGTTGCAATTGATTCCTTGAGCGCAACAATCATTTCGATGTTATTCCTCACGGCCTCATTGTGTTTCAAAATAGGCTCGTTTGGATTTGGGGCGTCTTCGTCAAACTCCCAGGCTTCAGCTTGCAGCGCCATCTTTGCGTTTCCCGTATGAGTATCGCAGAGTTCCTGATTTATCCTTGCATCCCAGAAAGGTAATTCTACCAGCTTCGTCGCGTTCAATGTGCCATCGCCATTCCTTGATGCGGAGGTCGTATGTAGCCTTTCCCTTGTTACCTTCTGATGTGAATTCATTGGCATTCAACTGAACCAGAATCAGCGGGTAATCGTACAGCTCCCGACCTATCCCAAGGTTGAAGCAGGCACGTTTGAAGCTGTCGGACGCTTCACCCTTGGTGGCTTCAGTATTCGACGGAGTGCCTACGTCCTGCACCCATACCCATTCTTTGATTTCGTCATTGTAGATGCCTACCGAGCAATACAGATTGCCGTCAATGACTTCATGCTTGCGCTGCCACTTGCCCCGCCCGACCACTTGGTCAAGGCGATCCATATCGACTCGCGCATCCTTGTAGGCAAGAATCGTGGCCCATCCTTTAGCTGAGATAGACTGAACACGGAAATCAACCTGGGCGATCTCAAGGGGCTTGCCGAGTGCGCTCAAGTCCATGACAAGCACTCCCTGATTTCTTGTAACTCTTCAAGCTGGCATTCGTGCATAGTCATCGACCACAGAAACCATTCTTCTGTATCGTGCTTGTATGGGTTTGCATCAAGCCCATCACCTTCTCTGTACGCTTGTCTTGCTTCAAACTTTGGATTACCCATCTCAGTTTCCTTTTATTATGACTGTTTGAACTTCGTGGCATTTTTTACAAACTCTAATCCTTTCTTTTGGCTCTGCATTTACGCCAAGCCTGTTTATTATTCC
>Ga0315909_10008596_pt1 | contig 11168 bp, 10 predicted proteins | sample LakEriMetagenome_11_FD_203527 | JGI IMG/M metagenome (GOLD analysis project Ga0315909, IMG submission 203527) | Freshwater fungal communities from buoy surface, Lake Erie, Ohio, United States - Buoy 2 MA125 | ecosystem: Environmental > Aquatic > Freshwater > Lake | place: USA: Lake Erie, Ohio...
AAATGCACAAGTCGATGTGGGGCAAGCCTCTGGTATTCGCAAACTCATACCGGCTGAAACGCTGGAAGCGTCTGCGCGGCAGCAGTATCGTCAAACCTTGGGTGAGGCCGAAAGCAAAGGGGCCTTGGCACCAGACGACTACCCCCAACTCAAACGCCTGCGTGCCATCGCCGCCAAACTGATTCCGTTCACAGCCCAATGGAATCCCGATTCACGCAAGTGGAAATGGGAAGTCAATCTCATTGGCAGCAAACAAATCAATGCTTGGTGCATGCCCGGCGGAAAGATTGCGTTCTACACCGGCATTTTGGATCAACTGCAACTGACCGACGATGAAGTGGCCATGATCATGGGGCACGAAATGGCCCATGCTTTGCGTGAACACTCGCGCGAGCGACTGGCCAAATCAAGGGCCACAGGCATGGGATTGTCGGTGGCCTCCCAACTCTTGGGCCTTGGACAGCTGGGGGATGTGGCAGCCAACTTAGGCACGCAATTGCTCACCTTGAAATACGGCCGCGACGACGAAACAGAGGCCGATTTGGTGGGGCTTGAAATAGCAGCACGCGGGGGATTTAAACCCGAAGCCAGTGTTCAGCTTTGGAAAAAAATGTTGTCGGCTACAGGCGCTGGCAAAGGGCAACTCCCTTTCTTGTCGACACACCCCAGCGGCAACAATCGCATTCAGGAACTAGAAGCCAACTTGCCCAAAGTGGCGCACCTTTATGCCCAAGCCATTCAGGGTAGAGGCACCGCGCCACTCAATTGAGCTGAAGGGGCTTGAAGGCTTAGGTCCCACCCACATAAGGGTTGCTGCGACGTTCACGACCAAACGTGCTTTCAGGGCCATGGCCTGGAATGAACACTGTGTCATCGCCCATGGGCCACAAGCGCTGCGTGATGCTGGCAATCAAGGTGTCGTGGTCGCCTTGGGGGAAATCTGTGCGGCCAATGCTACCGGCAAACAACACATCGCCAACAAACGCACGCTGGATCTCAGGGGAATGAAACACCACATGGCCGGGTGTGTGGCCAGGGCAGTGCCGAACGTTCAAAGTGTGCGAACCCAGGGTGACGGTATCGCCATCGGCCAGCCACCGGGTGGGCGTGAAAATTTCTGCATCAGGAAACTGAAACATGCGACCTTGATCCGACAAACGATCAATCCAAAACTGGTCACCAGGGTGCGGCCCCACGATGGGCAAATTCAATTCACGCGCCAAAACCGCTGTACCGCCTGCGTGATCAATGTGCGCGTGCGTGAGCCAAATTTGCTCCAGTTTCAAACCCCGCTTTTGCACCTCTGACAAGATCAAGTGCAGGTCACCGCCTGGATCGATCACGGCCGCTTGTTGGGTTTGGTCGTCCCAAATCAAAGAGCAGTTTTGTTGAAACGGCGTGACTGGAATGGTTTGGTACTGAAGCATGCTGGTATTTCAAAGGGTTTCGCTTGCAAGGCAATGTAACAAAGTTTGCCTGTGAAACTCGTATTGTGAGGTCTTGTTCACTGACTCACACATGACCACACCCCTTTTTCGCACGGAGGTCACCCAATCCAAGCAGGCCTCTTGGATGGGCCCCATTCACCTCGCACACCATCCGCGCTTCAGCGTTGTGGCTGGTGTAGCCTTGCTGTTGGCAGGTGCCTTGCTGGCTTACGGCGCATGGGGGCAAGTAGCTCGCAAAGTTCGCATACCGGGTGTCCTCATGCCGCAATGGGGCACTGTAGAGTTGAGTTCCGCCGTTTCAGGTGTGCTGCTCGAACAGCGCGTGAAAGAAGGCGACTGGGTTGAACAAGGCCAAGTTTTGTTTGTGGTCAACACCGACAAAGTCTCGGCTGAAGGTAGCACAGCAAGCTTGCTGGCATCGCATTTGGCACAACGCCGAAGCACGCTGTTGGCTGAGCGCCAATCCCGCGTTGCTCAAAACCGCCAACGCGAAGCCCATCTGTCAGACCGCATTCGTTCCTTGTCGCTTGAGACAGCCCAAGCAAGCCAAGAGCAGGTGTTGGCTAATCGCAGGGTTGAATTGGCACAAAAAACATGGCAACGCTTTGAGCAAATGGCGGCCCAAGGCTTTGTCTCTGACATTCAAGCGCAAGGCAAGCAAGAAGAACTCATTGACCTCCAATCGCGTTTGGAAAATACGCTGCGCAATGGCGTTGCTCTTACACGCGAACACCATTTAGCACAAGCTGACTTGCGCCATCTTCAACAACAACTGGCCATCGACCTCCTCCAAATTGATCGCAGCCTGGCCAGCCTCGATCAAGAAACAGCCGAAATTCAATCGCGCAAAACCAGCAGTGTGCTGGCGCCGCAGGCAGGCCAAGTTAGCACCATTCACTTAAGCCTAGGGGCTATGGCGCAGGCAGGTCAAACCATTGCCAGCTTGGTGCCGCAGGCCAGCACCATGGCATCCGATCCCTTGTCATCCGACCCTCTGTCACCCAGCCCATCGGCACACACCTTGGTTGCCGCTCTGTTTGCGCCCACTCGCACCGCCGGCTTCATTCAACCCGGACAAGAGGTGTGGCTTCGCTTGGCCGCCTACCCGTATCAAAAGTTTGGACTGGCCAGAGGCCGCGTTCTCAAGGTGAGCGGCACACCCATTGCGCCACAAGATTTGCCGCATGGTCAGGGTACAGCCCTGATGGCTTCCACGCAAAGCAACGAGCCGCTCTACAGAATTCACGTCGAATTGGCATCCCAACATGTCATGGCTTTTGGCGAGGCACGTCCCTTGCGCCCTGGCATGACCCTCGAAGCCGACGTCATCCACGATCTGCGCGGCATTTGGGAATGGGTCTTTGAGCCACTCTTGGCCATTCATGCACGTCAAAAAATATCATGAACTTCATCCAAAGCATCAGGGCCACACCGCTCAATCGACATGGCTTCATTGACGTGTTGGTTGGCATCAATCTGATCCAAGCCATCCATATCACTTTGATTGCCTTGCTTTTCAATTTAGATGCTGGCCCAGACGACGAAGAAACCATGCCGCTGATGGCCATCGCCATTTTGATGTTGTTGGCAGCGCCGCTTTTCGAAAATTTCTTGTTGGTGGTGCTGGCAGCCATTCACGAGAAACTGTTTAACAGGCGCTTGCTGTTTGTAGTAGCGCCTTTCATCATGGTGTCGCTTCACTTCACAACGCCACAAAACCTGCCATTTCCCATTTTCATCCGATTCATTGCATTGTTTTTCTTCTTCTACTTTTTTTTAAAACAGTACGACTTGCACAAGTTGGAAATGGGCAAGGGCAAGGCGTATCTGTTGAGCTGCATTCTTCACTTTTCAGTGAATGCCACCGTGATTTTGGTCTTGTCTGTATTTGATTTTTTGATCGCCGCTGAAACGATTTTTTCAGCACAACCAGGAGAATGAAATGAGAAATTTAAACATCGAAGAATTGAACCAAGTCGAGGGGGGCGGTATTGTGGCCCGATGGGCGTTCAAGATGGGCGAGGCCATTGCCAACATGTATGCCGTGTATGAAGCGGCTGGATTGTTTGATATTGACACCTCATCGCGTGACACGCCAGATCCAATTGGCTACAACCCCATGGGCGACTTCTCCAGCAACATGTGCGCCCGCTAAATCTGGCCTGCAATAGCCTGCGCACCGGCGGTGCGCAGGCCTCTACATACATGCATTAGAAATGAGTTTCCCTTGAACCCTGTGTTGCAATTGCAAGCGTCTGAATGCGGCTTGGCTTGTTTGTGCATGATTGCCAGCGCACATGGTCAACATTGGCAGCTCATGGATTTGCGGCACAAGTTTCCACAGTCACTCAAGGGGGCCAACCTCAAGCAACTCATCGATCACAGTCTAGTCTTGGGATTCAATGCCCGCCCCGTTCGCTTGGAGTTGGAAGAGCTGAGCCAACTGCGCTTGCCATGCATCTTGCATTGGGACTTGAATCACTTTGTAGTTATGCAAAAAATCAGGGGCAACAAAATCACTTTGCTCGATCCCGCATTGGGTGTGAGGCTGGTTTCACGCTCTGAAATTTCGCAGCATTTCACGGGCATCGCTTTGGAGCTCACTCCCCAGCCCGACTTCAAAACCATTCCAGCCCCCAAAGCGTTTCCGCTTTCCATGCTCACCGGCAAGCTTCAAGGCTTTGGCAAATCAGCACTCCAAATATTGGCGCTGGCGTTGGTCCTCGAGCTGTTTGCCATCCTCATGCCCATGTTCAACCAAGTCGTGGTAGACGATGTTTTAAGCTCGGGTGACCACGAATTGCTTTCTGTATTGGCCATCGGCTTTGCCATCATTCTCCTCATTCAATCGGCCCTGTCCTACGCGCGCAGTTGGTGGGTCATGGTGCTCAGTCAAAGTGTTTCTGTTCAATGGCTTGGCAATGTGTTTGCGCACTTGGTCAAGCTGCCAGCCGATTGGTTTGCCAAGCGCCACCTGGGCGACATCTCATCGCGCTTCAACGCTGTTCACGACATTCAAAAAACCCTCACTCAAACCGCCATCGAATCACTTCTCGATGGCTTGATGGCCATTGCAGCTCTGGTCATGATGTTCATTTACTCACCCACTCTCACTTGGGTGGTTGTGAGCGCTTGCGCCTTGTATGCTTTGGTGCGCTGGGTCAGTTATTCGCCGTTCAGGCATGCCGCCTCAGAGCGATTGGTCTTGTCGGGTCAGGAGCAAAGTCACTTCATTGAAACGCTTCGAGCCATGACACCACTCAAATTATTTTCCAGAGAAAATGAGCGGCGGGCGCGATGGCAAAGTCTCATGGTGGAAGTCATGAACCGTGATTTTCAAACCGCCAAATTGAACATGGGTTTCAATGTTGCACGCACACTTATTTTTGGCCTCGAAAATTTATGCGTCTTCTGGTTAGGCGCCAAAATCATTTTGCCATCGCAAGCGCACAACCAAAGTGCAAGCGTTTTCACGGTGGGCATGCTGCTGGCTTTCATCAGCTACAAAATTCAATTCACGGGTCGCGTCAGTGCGCTCATTAACCAAGGCATTGAACTCAAAATGCTCAATTTGCATCGCGACAGGTTGGCCGATATTGTGCTCACACCGCCTGAGCAAGATACACCGCAAGGAAACTTGCCTTTTCACGACTTGGCCCACTTGCCCGCCAGTCTTGAACTTCGGAAGGTTTCATTTCGTTACAGCGAGGGCGAGCCTTGGCTGCTTTACAACATGGACCTTTGCATTCAAGCGGGCGAACATGTCGCCATTTCGGGCGCCAGCGGTTGTGGCAAAACCACCCTGCTTAAAATTTTGTTGGGTCTGCTCACGCCAACCCACGGCATAGTCTTGTATGGGGGCGTGCCCATCAGCCAATTGGGCATGTCCAATGTCCGCCGCAAAATTGGGGTTGTCATGCAAGAAGATGCGGTGCTCACCGGGAGCATTGCCGACAACATCGCCTTCTTTGATCTGTCGCCTCAGCTTTCCAGAATTGAAGCCTGCGCCCAATTGGCAGAAATTCACAAAGAAATTACACGCATGCCCATGGGCTATCAAACGCTCATTGGCGAGTTGGGCACGGGCCTCAGCGGCGGTCAAAAGCAGCGTCTTTTGTTGGCACGCGCGCTCTATGCTCAGCCTAGCGTTTTGGCCTTAGACGAAGCCACCAGCCATTTGGACATGCACAATGAAAGTGCCGTTTCCAGCACGCTGTCACAGCTCAAACTCACGCGCATTGTGATTGCCCATCGTCCCGAAACCATTGCCAGGGCAGACAGGCATGTTCACTTCAGTTTGCCAGAGATTCCGGCTTGAGCGTAAGATGGGTTGCATCAGGCACAACCCGTGCCTGCCCGATTGTCTATCTGCCAAATCACGCTTTAACTCCCTCACTTGGTCTGAACCTCTCTGCGTCCAACTGCGCCTTTGGCTATCAAACCAAGCACGAGTCCATCGCTGTTCAAGGCGTTCCCAATTTGCTCATTCGCTCTTTGCTCGACAAGCAACAGTTTTTTGACCCTGAGGGTGCTGCGCTTGCCATTGGCATTTCTTCCGCTTTTTGGTCGCTGTTTGGTTTGCTCTGGCCCTCAGGCTCAAAGTTGGCGGAGCGCTTAGCCATCCGGCCTGTCAGTGCACAAGAGCGCATCCTTGAATTGGGCTGTGGCTTGGCGCTGGCAAGCTTGGTTGGGCATCGCCGCGGTGCCAACATCACGGCATCTGACTGTCACCCACTGGCTGGTGAGTTTTTAAAAGAGAATTTGCGCCTCAACAACTTGGGCCCCATGAATTACCAGCATGGTCAATGGGGCGAACACGCAACACAACAACAAGACCCTGTTGTGAGCACCAAGTTCGACTTGATCATTGGCAGCGACATCCTTTATGAGCGCGATGAACGTGGCGACCTGGCGCACTACATCAACGCGCACATTGAAGACCATGCGGAGGTTTGGGTGGTTGATCCCAATCGGGGCAATCGCTCTCACTTTCATCGCAACATGGCCGCGCAAGGTTTTGCGCTCAATGAAGAAACACTGATTGTTTCAGCCACGGAAAATAAAGCGGCCTACAAAGGCCGAATGCTCACCTATTTGCGCGATTGAGCTAGGCGCAAAGTTCACAACGTCCAGTTGTAATCGATGGTCAAAGGCGCATGGTCGCTGAAGCGCGTGTCTTTGTAGATCTCAGCTTTTTGTGCACCGGCCGCCAATGCGGCAGTGGCCAAGTGATAGTCCAAGCGCCAGCCCACATTCTTGGCATAGGCTTGCCCGCGGTTGCTCCACCAGGTGTAGCAAGCGTCAGTGGCCTCAGGATGCAAGCGACGGTAAACGTCCACCAATGGACCTTCACTGGTCATGTGGGTCATCCAAGCGCGCTCTTCTGGCAAAAAGCCGCTGTTCTTGAGGTTGCCCTTCCAGTTCTTCAAATCGGCTTGCTGGTGCGCAATGTTCACATCGCTGCACACAATGAATTCACGCTGGGCACCCAAAGACTTCAAATGCGGCCCCATGTGGTCTAAGAAGCGGAACTTGGCTTCTTGCCGCTCAGGGCCTGACGAGCCACTGGGAAAATAAGCACTGACAATCGACAGCTTGCGCTTGGGTGTGTCAAAACGCAACTCTACAAAGCGCCCCTCAGCATCAAACTCCTCATGCCCCATCCCCACCACCACGTCACTCGGTTCGTGCTTGCTGTAAACAGCCACACCCGAGTAGCCTTTTTTCTCAGCAAAGTGAAAATGCCCTTTAAGACCTGCCAAAGTCTCAAATTTGCCGGCCACATCGGGCGCTTGTGCTTTAACCTCTTGCACGCAAATACAATCGGGACTGTTTTGAGCAATCCATGCCTCCACACCTTTGGTGGCCGCAGAACGAATGCCGTTCAAGTTCAAGCTGGTTAATTTAAACAAGGATTTCCCCATGGTGACTGGACACACACACCCAACCGACACAGCGGCCTTGGCGCAAGAGTTTGTTCAATTTTCCGTCGATGCGGGCGTACTCAAGTTTGGTGAATTCAAAACCAAAGCTGGTCGCATGAGCCCCTATTTCTTCAACGCAGGCTTGTTTGACGATGGCGCCAAACTCGGAAAACTCGCTCAATTCTATGCAAAAGCCTTGATGGCCAGCGGGATCGAATTTGACATGATTTTTGGACCTGCTTACAAAGGCATTCCTTTGGGGGCAGCGGTATCGATTGAATTGGCTCGTTTGGGCAAAACCGTGCCATTTGCCTACAACCGCAAAGAAGCCAAAGACCACGGCGAAGGCGGCACCTTGGTGGGTGCGCCCCTGCAAGGTCGCGTGCTCATTGTGGACGACGTGATGAGCGCAGGCACTGCCGCGCGCGAATCGATTGAGCTGATCAAAAAAGCTGGCGCCACTGCGCACGCCATCGCCATTGCCCTAGACCGCCAAGAGATGGCCACCGAAGTTCAGTCCGATGGATCGGTCAAAGATGTGCCACACAGCGCCGTGCAATATGTGCGCAACACTTTGGGCATGAGCGTGTGCTGCATCGCAGAGCTGTCTGATTTGTTGGCTTACTTGTCGACACAAAGTGGTAACGAGATGGGTCAGCACCTGCTCAAAGTGCAAGCCTATCGCGATCGTTACGGCGTTTGACAGAAGGCCTGTGAAGCGTAAATTTGTATTTTACGCTTCACATTTGAAGCGTAAAAGCTTAAGATACGCTTCATGTATCTTTGGCAATCTTCAAAATGGCCTCACTTCAAGGTCGACCTGGCAATGTTGCAACCCGCATTGGCGGCTACCCGCTTCTCTCAGGGCAAAGCCATGGGACTTGCTACACACCTTCAACTACCCGACCTCGCCGCATTGGAGCTTCAAGGATGGTCCGATGAAGCTTTAGCGACGGCTCAAATTGAGGGCGAGATACTGCAACTTAACTCCGTCAGAGCTTCTGCTGCACGTCGGCTGGGTTTGTCCGATGACAAAAAAATCAAACGCGACGCGCGCGCTGAGGCCACACTCAATGTACTTCAAGGCGCATTACAAAACAGTCACCGTGCGCTGAGCCACAACATCTTGTATGACTGGCAAGCTGCTTTGTTTCCAACCGGCCGCAGTGGCACACAAAAAATTCTCACGGGCGCTTATCGCACGCACACTGAACCGATGCAAGTTGTCACGCCGAAGATGGGCAAACCCGACGTCGTGCATTATCAAGCTCCGGCTTCTGCAGAAGTTCATGCCCACATGGAAGTATTTGTGCATTGGTTCAACAGCAGTTTGGGTCAACAAGATGGTTTGGTCCGCGCCGCCATTGCACATCTGTGGTTTGAAACCATTCATCCGTTTGAAGACGGCAATGGTCGAATTGGTCGCGCCTTGGTTGAGATGGCACTGGCACAAGACCTTCAAACTGAACAGCGGCTGTGGAGCTTGTCGCAACAAATTTGGCAACAACGCAGCGGCTACTACGATCAACTTCAAGCGGCCACAGGTAGCGCCAACATGGACGTGACGCCGTGGGTCCAATGGTTTGTGGCTTGCATTCACAAGGCCGCCGATAGCAGCTGGGAGCAGATGCAATCGGCCATGCGCAAAACACGCTTTTGGGCAGATCTGCGCGAACACCATCCCCTGCTGACGCCATCACAAAGCAAAGCCATTAACAAACTCTACAATGCGGAGCCTGAAGGATTCAGCGGCGGCATGAGCACCGAAAAATATGTGAACTTGTGCGGCGTGTCACGCGCCACCGCCTATCGCGAATTGACGTCACTTTGCGAGGCGGGCTTGCTAATGCAAACGGGCACCGGGCGAGGCACCCGGTACCAACTTTTGACTTCAGCCTTCTAACTTCTTTTTCAACAACTCATTCACTTGCGCCGGGTTGGCCTTGCCTTTGCTGGCTTTCATGATGGGGCCTACCAAGCCATTCAAGGCCTTGCTGTTGCCCGCTCTAAACTCTTCCACGTTCTTCGGATTGGCCGCCAGCACTTCGTCAATGATGGCTTCCAGCGCGCCGGTGTCGTTCATCTGCTTCAGACCTTTGGCCTCAATGAGGGCATCCACTTCGCCGCCTTCTGTCCACAGCGCATCAAACACTTGCTTGGCCGCGCTGTTGCTGATGGTGTTGTCGGCAATGCGGCCAATCATGGCAGCCAGTTGCGCTGCACTCACAGGCGCTTGATCGATGCCCACTTCGCCCGCATTCAAGCGACGTGACATTTCACCCATCACCCAGTTGCTGACCAACTTGGCTTGTCCGCAAGCCTTGGCGGCCGCTTCAAAATAAGCGGCCATGGCTTTGCTTTGCGTGAGGGTGGTGGCATCGTATTCGGGCAAACCGTAGTCGGGCACAAAGCGTGCCGCCATCACGCGGGGCAACTCGGTCATCTCTGATTGCACACGGGCTACCCAATCGCGACCAATCACCAAGGGTGGCAAATCGGGATCGGGGAAATAACGGTAATCGGCCGCATCTTCCTTGGTGCGCATGGCGCGTGTTTCGCCCGTATCGGGATCGAACAGCACCGTGGCTTGTTGAATTTCAAAGCCGTCTTCGATTTGTTCAATTTGCCAGCGCACTTCAAAGTCGATGGCTTGCTGCATGAACTTGAAGCTGTTCAAGTTTTTAATTTCGCGGCGTGTGCCTAAAGGGTCGCCGGGCTTTCGCACCGACACGTTGGCATCGCAACGGAAGCTGCCCTCTTGCATGTTGCCATCGCAAATGCCAATCCAGGTCACAATTTTGTGCAGCTCTTTGGCATACGCCACCGCTTCTTCGCTAGACCGAATGTCGGGCTCGGTCACAATTTCCAGAAGCGGTGTGCCTGCACGATTCAGGTCGATGCCGCTTTGGCCAATGAAGTCTTCGTGCAAAGATTTGCCCGCGTCTTCTTCCAAGTGCGCACGCACCAAGCGAACGGTTTTTTTCTCATCGCCCACAAAGAACGACACCTCACCGCCTTGCACCACAGGAATTTCAAACTGACTGATTTGATAGCCCTTGGGCAGATCGGGGTAGAAGTAATTCTTGCGCGCAAAAATACTTTCTTCTGCAATGTGCGCACCCACCGCCAAGCCCAATTCAATGGCGCGCTCCACCGCACCTTTGTTCATCACAGGCAGTGTGCCAGGTAACGCCAAATCCACTGCACACGCTTGCGTGTTGGGTTCGGCACCAAAGGCAGTAGGCGCACGGCTGAAAATTTTGCTTTGTGTTGAAAGTTGGGCGTGGGTTTCAAAGCCAATGACCACTTCGTAGCCTTGGACCAAAAGAGATTTTTGCTTCGTTGTCATTTGGCGCCTCCTGGTTGACGGAGGTGAAAGTCAGTGGCTTGCTGCAAACGGTGTGCGGCATTGAGCAACTGCGCTTCTTTGAAATAATTGCCAATGAGCTGCAAGCCAACAGGCATGCCCTCTTCGCCAAAACCGGCTGGCACACTCATGCCCGGCAAGCCTGCCAAAGAAGCTGGCAAGGTGAAGATGTCGGCCAAATAATTGGCCACAGGATCGTCGGCTTTTTCGCCCAGTTTCCATGCCACAGTGGGCGCAACAGGCCCAGCAATGACATCGCAAACTTGGAAAGCTTGCTGGAAGTCATCGGAAATCATGCGTCTGATTTTTTGCGCTTGCAAGTAGTACGCATCGTAGTAACCGTGCGACAACACATAGGCACCCGTCATGATGCGGCGCTTCACTTCTTCGCCAAAACCTTCGGCGCGTGAGCGCTTGTACATGGACACC
>Ga0315909_10008597_pt1 | contig 11168 bp, 9 predicted proteins | sample LakEriMetagenome_11_FD_203527 | JGI IMG/M metagenome (GOLD analysis project Ga0315909, IMG submission 203527) | Freshwater fungal communities from buoy surface, Lake Erie, Ohio, United States - Buoy 2 MA125 | ecosystem: Environmental > Aquatic > Freshwater > Lake | place: USA: Lake Erie, Ohio...
ATTTAGGGGCGGGATTTGCTTTAGTTGCGACTAACTGCATCTTGGATCAGTATGGTCGTATTGGTGCTAGAAAAGGTTGGTCAAGGGTTAACTCTTCCTCTGGAAATCTAGGTGCTAATGACGTTGGTGTTATCCATGAGTTAGTTCAGACTGACGGGACTCTTACAGTTCTGTTTGGTGGCAACAACAAGATATTCAAACTTGGCACTTCTAATGCGGTGACTGAGTTGACCTATGGTGGTGGCGGTTCTGCTCCAACTATTACTGCATCTAACTGGCAAACTGCCTCTTTAAATGGCATTGCTTACTTCTTCCAAACAGGACACGATCCACTAATTTATGACCCCGCAGTAAGTACAACTACTTATCGCAGAGTGTCAGAGAAATCTGGCTATGTTGCAACTGTTCCTCAAGCTAACATTGCTATTTCAGCTTTTGGTCGTCTGTGGGTGGCTAATACTGCTACTGATAAAACAACTATTACCTTCTCTGATCTAATTGCAGGTCATGTATGGGGTGGTGGTACTTCAGGCTCACTAGATGTCTCTCGTGTATGGCCTAATGGTGCGGATGAAGTGATGGGTTTGGCAGCTCACAATGATTTCTTGTTTATCTTTGGTAAACGACAGATTCTTGTCTATTCTGGTGCTTCTACACCTGCATCTCTTGTTCTAAGCGACACAGTAGGCTCTATTGGGTGTATCGCAAGGGATACCATACAAAGTATTGGTACTGATGTAGTTTTCTTGTCAGATTCAGGTGTTCGCTCGTTAATGAGGACTATTCAAGAGAAGTCTGCACCCCTGAGAGACTTGTCTAAGAATGTTCGTTTTGACCTAAATTCATCTTTAGCAAGCGAAACATTGGCTAATTTGAAGTCTGTTTACTCAGAAAAAGAAGCCTTTTATCTGCTTGTTTTACCTGCATCTTTCCAAGTTTATTGCTTTGATACCAAGCTAACATTGCAAGATGGTGCTTCCCGTGTAACCAAGTGGGACTCAATTGCTCCTACTGCTTTACGTTCTTTGCGTAATGGCGACTTGTACATTGGTAAAAATGGCTATATCGGTAAGTATGGAACTTATCTTGATGACACAGTAACGTACCGATTTGCGTACTACACAAACAATGCCGACTTGGGAAACCCTAACCAGATTTCTATTCTGAAAAATGTGACTGCCATTGTGATTGGTGGATCAGACCAGTATCTAACAATCAATTGGGGATTTGATTATTCTGGCTCTTATCGTGCAGAGAATATCTATATTCCTTCACAGACAAGTTATGAGTATGGAACTGCTGAATACAACATTGCTGAATACACAAGCGGTGTGCCAATTAAGACGCTAACAGCCAATGCTTCAGGTGCGGGAAAAATTGTCCAAACAGGGTATGAAACAACCATTAAAGGTGTCTCATTTTCATTGCAAAAGATTGAAATTCAAGCCAAAGATGGCAAAATGGGCTAAGGAGAAACATCGTGTCAAATTATACAAAGACCACCAATTTCGCTAGTAAAGACAACTTGTCGCCTGGCAATCCTCTAAAGATTGTCAAGGGTACTGAAATTGATACCGAGTTCAACAACATTCAAACTGCTGTTGGCACTAAAACAGACAATGCTTCTGCCGCAATTACTGGTGGTTCAATCACAGGTATCACAGACTTAGCGGTTGCTGATGGCGGTACTGGTGCTTCTACTGCTACTGCTGCCCTGAACAACCTCTTGCCTACCCAAACAGGTAATGCAAACAAGTATCTCCAAACTGATGGCACTAATGCCACATGGGATGCAGTAAGCCTCTCTACTTCTGACATTACTGGCACTTTGCCCGTAGCAAATGGTGGTACTGGTGTAACTACCTCTACTGGTACTGGCGCAGTTGTTCTGTCAAACAGTCCTACTCTAGTGACTCCCGCATTGGGAACTCCTGCTTCTGGTACGGCTACTAACTTAACTGGTCTGCCGATCTCCACAGGTGTTTCAGGTCTTGGTACTGGTGTAGCGACATTCTTGGGTACTCCATCATCTGCTAATTTGGCTTCTGCCATAACAGATGAAACTGGTTCTGGTGCTTTGGTATTTGCCAATAGTCCTACTTTAGTTACTCCCGCTTTAGGCACTCCATCTGCCTTGGTGGGAACTAATATCACGGGTACTGCTTCTGGTCTGACTGCGGGTAACGTAACAACTAACGCTAACTTAACTGGTGCGGTCACTTCTGTTGGCAATGCTACATCTCTTGGTTCATTCAGTTCTGCCAACCTTTTAGGTGCTCTAACTGATGAAACTGGTTCGGGTTCGGCAGTATTTGCTACTTCCCCCACTTTGGTGACACCTATCCTTGGAACACCTACTAGCGCAACTTTAACAAACGCTACAGGGCTTCCAATCTCTACTGGTGTGTCTGGTCTAGGAACAGGCATAGCAACGGCTCTAGCGGTCAATGTAGGCTCTTCTGGTGCACCTGTCGTAAATGGTGGTGCTTTGGGTACTCCATCAAGCGGTACTGCTACAAACTTAACTGGTTTGCCTTTGTCTACTGGTGTAACTGGAACTTTGCCCGTTGCTAATGGTGGAACAGGCCAGACCTCTTACACAGATGGTCAATTGTTGATTGGTAACTCTACTGGCAATACTCTGACCAAAGCAACTTTGACTGCGGGTTCTGGTATTACTGTTACCAATAGCGCAGGTGCAATTACCATTGCGGCTTCTGGTGGCGGTGGGTCAGGTGATGTGGTTGGCCCTGCATCTTCCACAGATAATGCTTTTGCTCGTTTCGATGGAACTACTGGTAAGTTGCTTCAGAACTCTACTGGCGCAACATTAAGTGATACTGGTGCGGCTGTGTTTACAGGGGCATTGGATGTTCTTGGAAACTCAACTGCTGGCTCTAACATCAAGTTGTATGAAGATACTGACAATGGCACTAACTATGTGGCATTTAAAGCACCAGATACTATTGCTTCCAATGTAACTTGGACACTTCCTGCGGCTGATGGAACAAGCGCACAAGTCTTGCAAACCAATGGTTCTGGTGTTTTGTCGTTTGCAACAGTAAGCGGTGGCGGTTCACCTGGCGGTTCTACAACTCAAGTTCAATACAACAATGCAGGTGCATTTGGTGGCATCACAGGTGCTACTACTAATGGCACAGCATTGACCTTAACAGGCGCAATTCTTAATGGAACTATTGGTGCAACTACGCCATCTACTGGTGCTTTTACTACGCTAAATGCGAGTGGGGCACTTGGGGTCACTGGTGCAGTCCCAAGCGATTACACCTATTACAACGATCTGGCGCTGATCGCCACCGCAGATGGTGGCTTAACTATCCGCAGCGGGACTTCCGACACAGTAGGCATAGCTTTTGCTGATGGCCTTACCGGTAACGCACAATATCGTGGACGCATCCTTTACAAACATTCCACGGATACCCTCCAACTAGGTGCGAGTGGTGACGTACAGGCTGAGATATCCTCTACTGGTCTAGCAGTCACAGGGCTAGTAGACATCTCCGCAGCAACATCAGGACAGATTAAATTTCCCGCAACGCAAAATGCATCATCAAACGCTAATACGCTAGATGACTATGAAGAAGGAACATGGACACCTGCAATAACTGGTATCACTTCAGTCACCTATACACAACAATATGGCAATTATGTAAAAATTGGAAAACAAGTCACCGCATTTGTGCGTCTTTTAATAAGTGGTGGAACTGGTAGCGGTGCGGCTGTAACAATTACTGGATTGCCATTTACAACGGCAACTGCGGCAAATGGCGGCAATGGTGGCGGTGCTGTTACATACAAACAACTTACGGCATCTGCTATTTATCCTACGTTGGTAGAAAGTTCAACAACAATAAATTTATATTTGACTGAAACATCTGGCCCAACTGATTTTACTTTATCAGGCGCTCAAAACGGATACCTATTTCTATTTGTAACCTATCCTGTATAACTAGCATGGATTTGCTAGTCGGACACTTAACTTAAAAGGAAATCAAAATGTCTTTAACTAAAACTACTGTAGTGGATCAGATTACTGTTCAAGAGAATGGAATCATTCTCTATCGTGAAGCCACACGCATCATGGAAAATGGCAATCAAATCAGCCAAACCTACCATCGCTCAAGCCTCACACCCGCACAAGATTTGACAGGCGTTCCCGCTAATGTTGTTGCTATCTGCAATACAGTCTGGACTGCTGAAGTTGTTGCGGCTTATCAGGCTGCACAGGCTGCGGCTGAAGCGGCTCGTAACGCATAAAGGAAATAGTCATGGCAACACAATCACAAATCAACGCATCATTGGGGTTGCCTCCTGGTATCAATCCAGATGGCTCTTGGAATGCTCAAGACTACATGGAACGCAGGGTTGCAGGTCAAGTAGATACTCAGGCTCAAGTAGATGCGGCTCGTGCGGCTAATCCATATTCTGCTCAGAACATGGCTAAAGTCGATGTGACTAGACAAGGGCAATATGTAGATGATCCTGTTACTGGAGAAACAGTTGCGTTAACTTCATATTCACCAGGCTTTGACATCAACAACAAAACAGCATTGACTTATATTGGTGAAGGTCTTGCTAGGGGTGGTCAAGACTCTACATCACAACAATTTCTTGCAATTGCAACTCCTGCACAAAAGGCTGAAGCTGATAGATTGTGGTCTATTGAAAAGGCTCGTCTTGAAGAAATTGACAGACAAGCGGCTTTGGCGGCACAAGGACAAACAAGCGCAGATCAAGGAAAGACTATGACTTCTGCAACAAAAGCAAATCCAAGCGCACTACCTGCTGGCTTTCTTGAAAGTCTAACTGCAATACCCAACGTAACTGACCAACAGATTGTTGCGGCTATGAAGACCGCTAATGTTTCTCCAAAGAACTTAGCTGATGGACTAGGTATTTCTGAGGGTGAAGTGATTGCCCGTGTAGCGGGTAGTGTTCCCAATGGTCAAACTGTCCAACTTGGCGACACCATTATTCAACCTCAATACAGAGTTATTGGTGATGGTCAAGATCAACAAATTGGCCCACTTGAGAATGTTTACACATATCGAGCAAGCGATAACAAAGTTGGTGGTGGCTATACGCAATATGCGGCAGATGGCACTTTAGAGCGTACTGGTACGCAAATGAAGGTCAATGCTACTCAAGACTTTTTGAAGTTTGCGGCAACTGCGGGTGCTTTATTTGGCGGTGCGGCTTTAGCGGGTATTGGCGAAGGTGCTCTTACTGGCACAGCGGCAGGAACTGGTACTGGTTTACTAACTGGTGGTACAGGAGCAACCGCCTTGGGAACAGGTCTAACGGCAGGTAGCAGTCTTTCAGGCTTAACAGCAGGTAGCACTCTTTCTGGTCTGACCACGGGTGCGGGTGCATTAACTGGTGCTAACACATTGCTTGGCGGTGCTGCTCTTGGCACTACTCTTGGTGGTTTAACAACTGGTGTCGGTGCAGGTGCATTGACTGCTGGTGCTTTAACTGCTGGAGCAGGTACTGGCGCTCTTACCGCATCACAAATAGGTTCTTTGCTTTCAGGTGGTTTGACTACTGGTGCAGGTCTTCTGCAACAACAAACATCTCGTGAAGCGGCTCAAAAAGCGCAACAGATGATTGATGTTGAGACTGCTGCCGCCAAACAAGCCGCACAGTTTAGACCAGTTGGAATGACTACTCGTTTCGGTACTTCACAGTTCACAGTCGATCCAGTAACAGGTCAATTGACAAGCGCAGGATATACCGCAAGTCCAGGTGTTTTAGAGGCACAGAATCGTTTGGTTGCTTTGGGTAATCAAGGTTTGGCACAAGCAGAAGCCGCACAAGGTCAATTTGCTCCTTTGCAAACAGGCGCTCAAAACTTGTTTAACTTAGGTAATCAGTATATTGCTCAATCTCCCGAAGCGGTTGCACAGAACTATCTCAATCAGCAGATGGCTTTGCTACAACCAGGCAGAGAGACTGAACTTGCTAATCTGCAAAACAGACTGCAACAACAAGGTCGTGGTGGTTTGGCAGTTGCTCAAGGCGGTGCTTTGGGTGATACAACTCCTGAACTGCAAGCTCTATATAACGCTAGAGCGCAACAAGAGGCTCAATTGGCGGCTAACGCTCAACAGTATGGTCAACAGAATGTCGCATTTGGTGCAGGTCTGTTAGGTACTGGCGCTCAGACTATGGGTCAATACTATGCGGGTCAACAAGCTGCTTATGCTCCTTACACAACTGCTTTGGGACAATTTACAAACTTAGAGCAATTGGCACAACAACCTTTAACAATGGGTGCTACTCTTGGTCAGCAATCTGCTCAAGCAGGTGCTAATGTTGGTCGTTTAGGTTTGACAGGTGCTGGTCAAAGTGTTGCATTGGCTACTGGCCCTGCGGCAACAACTAACCCCTATTCAACACTACTGAGTGGACTAGGTGCTTCTCCCGCATTTGGGCAAGCAGTTGGTGGCTTATTTTTATAAGGATTCATCATGGCAGAAAATATCGTAGCGGGTCTGTTTGGACTGACCCCAGAAATGTATGGTGAACAACAACGTAGAAGTGCTTTGCAAGAAGGTATTACCCTTGCTCAACTAGACCCTGCGGCTCGTGGTGCGGCAATGACCTATGGCGGTGCTAAAGGTCTTGGTACTGCTATTGGCGGTGCTATGGGCGTAGAAGACCCTCAGTTGAAGCTAATAAGCACTAGGAATGCTATTGCCAAGCAGATAGACCAGTCTAATCCTGAGTCAATCCTACAAGGCGCTCAGATGCTTGCTCAAGCTGGTGACCAACAAGGTGCTATGGCTTTGGCTCAATATGCTCGTCAAGCACAGAGCGAGATGGCTTTGATACAACAACGTACTGCTGCGGCTACTCGTGAACGTCAACAAGCAGTTCCAAAAGAAATTGTGATTGCAAATGAGAAAGCTCGCATTACAGATCAGATTGATCAACTTCGGATGCAAGAACCTACGCCAGAAAATACTCGGGCAAGTCGCATACTAACAACTCAACTAGCTGAATTAGAAAAGTTAGATGATAAGTCTAAGAGGACTGTTGTTGTTGGCAATGCTTTGGTAGATGCAACTACTGGTGCAGAAATCTATAAAGGCCCTGACACACAGAAATACTCAGAGTTTGCTAAAACATTAATTGATGCGGGACTCACACCAGGAACAGAACCTTTCCAAAAACGTATGCTTGAATACGCAACCAAAAAGGTTGAGGGAGCTGGCAAAGGTACTGGCAACGTCACTATTGGTGGTATCAATGTTGATACAGGCGTTGCTTCTAAAGAGGCAAGTAAGATTATTGGTCAGAATGTAGCCAATATCGAGCAACAATTCTCGTTACAAACTGCCTATAAAGATGCGGTTTCTTTGTTAGACCAAGGAATTTATGGCGGAGCAATTGGCCCTGAAAGGCAATTTGTAGCTAAATATACTGGTGTTGGCAATCCTAAAAAGGTTCAAAACACAGAAGTATTTATGGCTAACATCGGTGAGATTGTTATTCCTAGATTGCAACAGTTTGGTGGCAATGACTCTAACGAAGAACTTAAATACTTGCAGAATGTTGTTGCAGGTAATCAACGTCTTGAACCTGAATCTATGAAGCGTATTTTGATTAGCGCAGAAAAGAAAGTTCAAAGGAATATTGAGCGTCTTCAAAAGCAAGCATCTGGTAAACCAGGCGAAGCATTACCAATAACACCGATGAATGCACCTCTTGGCTCTCCTCAAAATCCAATCAAGTTGAAGGATAAGTAATATGGCTACCATTTACGAATACAAAGGTGTTTCCTATGAGTTGCCTGATGGACTAAGCGAAGATGATGCGTTGTCAAGAATTAAGAGTTCTTTGCAACCTGAACCTTCTAAACCAGATGTAAAAGCACCTTCCTCTGGTTTTATGATGGGTTTAAAAGACCCTATTACCGCTGGTGCACAGATGATTCCTCGTGCCTTGGGTGCAGTAGCAAGTTTGGGTGGCACTAAGCCTAACTCCTTGAGTGAGTTGCTTTACAGAGAAGCAAAACGTGTAGATGAGATGGCTAAAGCCGAAGAGCAAGCCTATCAAGCCCAACGTGAACAAGCGGGAGAGTCTGGCTTTGATCCTGCACGTTTGGGTGGCAATATTCTCAACCCTGCTAGTCTTGTTCCTGCGGCTCGTGTGGCTCAATTGGCTAGGGCTAAAGGTTTGTCTAATGTTGGACAAGCAGTCGCTGGTGGTGCTGTAGGCGGTGCTATGCAACCTGTGGTTGGAGAGGGTGAATTTGGTGAGCAAAAGACTGAGCAAGTTGTTTTAGGTGGAGTTACTGGCCCAGTTGGTGAGAAAGTTGTTGCGGGTGCGGGTCGTGTTCTTAATCCATTGGTCTCCAAAGCAGAGCAAACAATGCGAAGCCTTGGTGTTACTCCTACTACTGGTCAAACACTTGGTGGACAGTTTAAAACCATTGAAGAATTTGCTCAAAACTTGCCTTTAATTGGATCAAGTATTGAGAATGCTAGACAACGAGTGTTATTCGACTTTAATAAAGGAGTAATTAACAAAGCACTTCAAAAGGTTGATGATAAATTACCCGCTGAAGTTGTTGGTCGTGATGCCATTGCTTATGCTTCTGATGAAGTGTCTAAGAAATATGATGATGTTTTGGCAAAAATGTCGTTTGACTTGGATTTTGCAACTACAAGCAATATCCTTGGTGCTTTATCTAAAGCTAAAAGTTTAGATTCTAACCAAAGACAACAGATTACAGAAACATTGAACGATGTAGTGTTTGGTAAGTTTGCAGGTCAAAAGATTGATGGTCAAACCTACAAGGGTATTGAGTCTGATTTACGCAAGAAAGCAAGTAACTATGCCAACAGTGCTACTGCTTCTGAGCGTGAGGTTGGAGACGCTTTAACTGAAGTCCTTGGCGCTATTAAGAAAGAGCTTTACTTCCAAAATCCAAAGCAAACATCTAAGTTGCGTAGGATTGATAGTGCTTACAGTGATTTATCTGTTATCAATGTAGCTGCGGCTAATTCTGGTGCTGATAATGGTGTGTTTACACCAAAACAGTTCTCTACTGCTGTTCGACAACAAGACCAAACAAGACGCAAAACATCATTTGCTAAAGGTCGGGCAAAAGGACAAGAAATATCCGATGCGGCAGTTCAAGTTCTTGGCGATACCGCTAGATCAACTTTAGAGGGTCGTATTGCGGCTTCTACTGTTGGTGGATTGGGTTTGTTGTCTCAACCGCAAGTTGGAATTCCTTTGGCACTTACTGTGCCTCCCGCTTATAGTCAAGGTGGACAAGCGGCAATTGATATGTTGTTGCGCCAACGTCCAGAATTGCTACAGCGTGTAGGCGGTATGCTATCTCAACAATCCGCACCACTTGGATCGGTAGTTGCGCCAAGTGCTGTTGGACAGTACAACCTCTCTGAGAGAAGACAGTAAATGAAAGACTGGCTGATTGCATTCATTGCCGCAGCCTGTATTTCTGCTTTTGTCGTTTTCTGTAGTTACATCATTATCTGGGCGTACCCGTGAAATGGCTAATAGCACTTGTTTTAACTCTAGCACTTCACTCTACAGGGCAAGACCTATGTAGTGTGCGTGAGTTTTACTCAATTGCTTGGACAATTCACAACCCATCAGAGCGTCATCAACAAATGTCTGTTTGGCTTACAAATCATCAGAACTTATGTAAAAGTACCGACTTTGTAGTAATTTGGAATAACTTATCGGAATGGGCGGGTACTGCTGATAGTGCATTATTAAGACATAAGGTTATCCAAGGGTATAAAAACGCACTTGAAAGGGAGAAGAAATGATTGACGTATTAGAAGTATTGCTTTGGTTGGCAGTACCTTTGAACTACATCTATTGGATTTTCATTCAAAATGATTGACAAAATCAGGTGGTTTCCCATTGTTGATGCTACTGGCTACCCTCAGAAAACTGATGGAACTCAAAGAAGAATAGAGAAGCATCAAGAAGAGTACAGAGCCATTGTGAAGGCTGCCAAGGCAGAGGAAAAGCTAGATGACTTACTGTTTGAGTTGTACTGTAAGAAAGCAGAACAACAAAAGATAAGACTTGAGATATTCACCAACCGCAAACTGGATGTTTATGTATGACCAAGAAACCAATAGTCAGAGCAAAGAAACCAGAGATAGAAGTGAAAGAAAAACTAACGCTATGGGTGACACTCATGGTAAGCGCAACCCTGTGCATCTCTGTATTGGCTATGGTGGTCAGCTTTATGCTTGGCCTTTGGGCCAAAGAAGTGGACAACGCAGAGATATTCAAGATGATTTCACCCGCTTTTTCTACTCTTATCGGAGGCATGATTGGATTCCTGAGTGGTATCAAACTCATGCAGAATGAAGATAAATCTAAATGTAAGGACTAATAATGCTTTCTCTATTCTCAACACTTGGCGGTTTGCTCATTTCGGGTCTACCAAAACTACTAGACTTCTTCCAGAACAAAGCAGACCAAAAGCATGAATTAGCTTTGGCTAACATCCAAGTTCAAATGCAACTTCAGATGATGGCTCAAGGCTTTGCTGCCCAAGAGCGCATGGAGGAGATTCGCACAGACCAGATTGCCATGCAGTCTGAAGCACAGATGACTGAGGCTGCTTTAAAACACGATGAGAAGGTCTTGGAGAAGGCTTCTCAATGGGTCGCCAACTATGTCGGTACTGTTAGACCTACAGTTACCTATATCTTTGTATTCGAGTTATGTGCCATCAATGCTTGGATTGCCTACTATATTTACACCCGTCCTAGTTTGGTGATGAGCATGGATGATTTGATTCGTTTGTCAGACATTATTTTCTCTACCGATGAAATGGCAATGTTGGGTGGAATCATTGGTTTCTGGTTCGGATCAAGAGGTTGGGCTAAGAAATGAAGATCAGCAAAGAAGGCGAACACCTGATGCACTTCTTTGAAGGCTACAGGAACAAGCCTTATCGCTGTTCTGCGGCTATTTGGACTGTTGGGTGGGGTCACGCTATGTATGCTGACCAACTTAACCTCCCAAACGTACGTAAAGAGGGTTATACGGGGCTTATCAGGTCTGATTACCAACTCAAGGGGGAAGATAATCGTGTATGGTCAAAAGAGGAACTGGTCGATTTATTCAAGGTGGACATCAATTCT
>Ga0315909_10008602_pt1 | contig 11160 bp, 19 predicted proteins | sample LakEriMetagenome_11_FD_203527 | JGI IMG/M metagenome (GOLD analysis project Ga0315909, IMG submission 203527) | Freshwater fungal communities from buoy surface, Lake Erie, Ohio, United States - Buoy 2 MA125 | ecosystem: Environmental > Aquatic > Freshwater > Lake | place: USA: Lake Erie, Ohio...
ATTAGGAAATGTTCTCCGATGATGATATTTATCAAACTCATCGTAATTATCGATAAGTTGTTTTTGTAATTCGGTGACATCTAGCGTATCGCACGCTAATTCATGACTCTTCGGCATTTTAAATATAGAACTTATAATCCGCTCTAAGAATGACTGGAATCTTAGTCAAAAAACACCACTGTAGTACGAGCTGGGTTAAAATAAACACCGTCTGCTCCGTTAATAGTTCCTTGCACAGTATTAATTTGACAAGAAGTTGTAGTTGGAGCAGTTCCGTTAGTGCCATCCCAGTTAAAACTTACAAAAACACCACCTCGTCCCGGATACAAACTGTTCTCTGCTCTTGAAGAACTTCCTGACATAACATAATTTGCATCAGCTAAAGCATTAGTAAAGTTAACCGTCCATTGACCAGTACCACGAACTGTAATTGAACTTACATTATAGGCTTTTAAAATAGTTCCACTTGAGTCAAAAGATACCCATGCCTTTGCAAATCCTGAACTCGACAGAGCTGCTGAAGTCCAGTTTGTTCCGTCTGATGTAAGTACATTACCGCTTGTTCCCGGAGCTACTGAATTAATTGCCCCTGTTCCCGCACCAATAAGAACTGCTTTATCTGTTAATGTAGACCGACCTGTGCCTCCGTCAGCTACTGTTATATCAGTAATACCAGTAACAGTGCCGCCAGTAATAGCAACAGCATTAGCATTCTGTGCTGCCATTGTGCCAATAGTGCCTAGATTAGTTATCTCTGTGCGAACAAAAGCAGTAGTAGCTACTTGTGTTGTATTAGTAGTTGCTGCAGCAGTAGGTGCAGTAGGAGTTCCGGTTAAAGCTGGACTATTAATATCTGCTTTAGAAGAAATAGCAGAAGCAACAGCAGTTAATTCTGTATCAATCTCAGCACCTTTAACAATCTTTCCTGAGTTACCTGTAGGTAGAGTATCCTTTGCTGTAAAATTAGTTGCTTTTGTATAGTTACTCATATTAGTTCCTTAGATTAAAGTCTTTCCTTTTTTGATTCCTACGTCAATCTTCTGAATAGATAAAGGATTGCCGTTAATGTCTGCTTCTAAGCCTAACTGCATTACAGTTCCTTGACCGCCAGCATTAACAGAGAAACGGTCTAACACAATACCGGAAGTATATTCAGCAATGTTGTATTCTGACGATCCCGGTATCGTATCCACAGTAGAATTGTTATACTCATATACTACAGCCGTGTCTAAAAGATAAGTAGTAGCTTGATAACCTTCGCTGTAGTCAAAGCCCCACTTAATTGCTACTGACTGGTTAGTACCGCCGATTAATATCCAACCAATCTTTTTTAATACTTTTAGTGCAGTAGCAGCATCAAAGTCAAAGTAGTTAGTATAATACTGTAATCGATAAGCGGTCGTGTTGTCGCTATATCCAAAGTATTTGCCAATGTAACCCGGCTTACCTATTAGTAGATTTCTATCCTGTGTAACACAGAATGCTTTAGGTTCTAAACTATCCCAAATCGTTACACGCATCGAATTATCCTGCAATGCAGCTCTTGTATCAAAGCAATACACAAACTTAGTAGTTGGTAGCGTTAATAGATAAATAGCATCACGCTCAAAATAGATACTCTTAATCTTAGTTAAGTCTGTCTCTGATGCTACTGCCGACATTAATTCATCACGAACATTCTTAGAGATATCACGCATTGGTAGCGACTTCTCTTGAATTACTCGCTGTAGACTACGAACTCCTGCGTCAGATAAGAATATTACATCTGTACCTAAGCTCTGAACTGAATCACGAGCAATACATCCTACGTTGTTTAATACTTCTACTAATGTTAACGCACCAGTATCTAAGGGATTAGCATAGATAGCTGTGTTCTTTTTCCCAAAGAATATAATATATCCATTATGTGCTGCAGCAGCGACTACAGGATCACCATTAGGTAATACTTCTTGTAGGTTTAAATAACCAGCAGAACCATTCTGAAAATCTGTACCAGCTAGTAAGTCACTGAAATAGACAGTCTGAGTGTCTCCTGAGATACCGCCACACCATATCCTGCCATAAGCCGAGAGCACCCAACTAGGCATAAAGGTAGCAGTAGTGTGATTAGAAGGTAACGCAGCAGCATCTCCTACACGTTGATAACCGAATGTACCACTATCATGTGAATTAAAAGGATTACCAGAAACAGGTAACTCATGATATACTAGCATGGGATGAGCAGCTTGTGCCATATATACATGAGGCTGAAAGTCGCTTACATCGCCATAAGACAGAGCAGCACCTTGCCAGTCATTAGCAGTAATCGTATATGTTGCGTTACCGCTGTTAGTAGTATTACGTACTGTCTTAGTAGTCATCGTAGTTGTGCCTACGAATAACTTATTATTACCAGCACTCAGGACATCTGTACCGCCACCAGTAACTACTTCAAATATAAACTCTACTGCATTGCCAGAACCTAAGTCTGTGTTAACTGTAGTGTTTACTGGTGTCCATCCACGTCTTGCACCAATACGACCATATTTGTCAATCACACAGTTCTGTGCCTTTAACGCAAAGCCAGAAGACAAGGTAATACTCGACTCTTGTAGATTTAGTCCGTAAAAGCCCGGTGCGGCGATCGATTGTGTTAGTAACTGACTAGCCATCAGATCCAGTTCCACTGAGTTTCTTCAATGTAACGATTCGATTCTAATGAAATCGCATCGGCTAAACTTTGACGATATAATAAATAAGTTTCACCAGACTGTACGCCACCGTCTTCACCACGCTCTGCTTGTGCCCTAGCCAATGCACCTAAGATGACTGGCTCATGTGGCACTAATAAGACATCAGCGTTAACTGCTAATGGTTCTTGTGGCTTAATTAGGTTAAATCGTAAATTATAAGTTCCGTTAGGAATCGGGAACAAATCAACCTGTGTATCACCGTTGCTGTTTGTACCGTTAAAGTTATAATACTTTGGACTTCCCTTTTGTGCAGTTGTTAACAAAAACTGCTGATCCATCCATACAGTAGAGGCATTTTCAACAAAGAAGTTATCAGTGTCATTTAACACATCGATAACACGAAATCGTTGCCCTGAACCAACAAGAACATAGTTAAATACATCAGCCGTTGTCGTTGCTGATAGTGTCTCAGTTAAAGCATTCCAGTTGTAGGAATCCTCAACCTGACGCTTAGAATCATTGACATAACGAGCGATGAGCTTAACGTAGGCGTTATCCGACACCGAAGAAGCCTCTGGCTCTCGCAAGCGAATTAGTACGTCATTAACGAGTTGAATATAGTTCATTGAAGCCATGCGTTATCCTATCATAGTTTGACTGTTTTGTCAAGTAAAATCTTTACGAACCACAATCCCACTTCTTTAATGCTAAGGCTTTACGGGTAGGTCTGCCCTTCTCATCCTTCATCGGACCTTTAACGCCTCCCATCCTTGCACAGAACGACTTACGTCTTCCAGCCGCTTTAGGAGACTTTGCAGCCTGTTTAGCTGAAACTGGGGGTTTGAGGTCAGCTCCTTCAGTTCGCTTGAAATAAGCCCTTCCTTTGGCGTTTAAACCGCCTTTGGGATTCTGATATACCTTCTTAACCATTATTTCTTCTTCTTAGCTGTTTTAGCAGCATCTTTGAAGTCCTGCGCCGAAGGTGCGCCTTTGCTGCCTACCTTACGCATCCTCTCGCCAGATCCAGCCTTAATACGACGGCGTTTAGCGGCGATATTGGCATAGAGACCCGGCTTAGTAGCCACGCATTGCTCCCATCTTCTTAGCTGGCTTAGATACTACCTTAGCACCGGTCTTCTTAGCATACGACTTAGCTTGCTTCTTACCCTTAGTTGTATAGGGGAACTTCTTCTCTTTGACCATTGGCATATTATTTCCTTTTCTTGGGTTTAGCTACTTTAGCGGTTGATAATGCAATTGCGACTGCTTGCTTCTGTGGTCTTCCTTCTTTGACCATCTTAGAAATGTTCTTACTGATTGTCTTTTGTGACTTACCTTTAGCGAGTGGCATTACTACTCCTTATGAAAACTGTTGTACGGTACTGCGTTGCTCTATTTCTACAGTGATAATACAAGTTGTTGTAGAACCTGTCTCTGACTGTACTCTGATTTCATCACCTTCGTCTAATAATATATAAGCCTGTCCATCTATTCTGAGGAAGTTCTTAGCAGTAACAGCATACTCTGATAATACTTCAATCTCAACGTTCTCACTAGAGTCGTACCACCAAACACTGATCCACTTAGAAGATGAACTGTGATTAGTAGCAAAGAGTAGTAACCACTTAGCCATGTTCCTAGTTGGAACAGTAAACATAGTAGTCTTAGTATTAGCTACTAAGTCCTTGCCTACGGAATGTGGTCTACTCATTTAAGTACCAAAGTTAACAAGGTTATAATAATGAATCCAGCAGTGCCTAGGAGAATCTGTTCTAGTCTCTTTAGTCTAGCGTGTATCTGTTCGTATCGAACCTTACAGACTTCTTCGTGGCTTAGGAGTTTTAATTCTGCTTCTGTCACGGTAGTGTCCTCACATAGTCTTTAGCGTTAGTCATCACATTCCCATCGGCATCTTGCAGTTCTGCACCAGCTTTAATGTGTGCTTGAAACTCAGGGTTTTCTGCGATGCAAGTTACTCGGCATAATCCATCATCATCAATACGAGCAAAAATGGTTTGTCCGTCAACAATTGAATGTATTTTGTAAATCATAGTTCTGCGCTCCATGCAAGAAAACCATTTCCGCTTACCGTTACCACGCTTCCACCATGACCAGCGGTTAAACCAGAACTAACCGTAAAATTTACTTGCCACATATCGGCTGTTGTTCTTGAACTAAAAGTAGGAACTGCGGAACAAGCAACACTTGAAGTTCCATTCCAGTTGTAATCACTTGCGGTTCCGCTTTGACTTAGCGCAGTAGGAGTTGCTCGCAATCTAATTGGGAAACTTCCATAACCACCAAAAGATGTAGTGGAATCTGCAAAGGCGCCGACTGCGATAACTCCTGTGGCTACGGTTGTAGTTTTATAATAATACCTCTGACACAAAGCTAATTCAGTTCCATAAGGTCTGTAATCAAAGCTAGTAGCTGTAGAGCCTACCTCAAGCTGAACTCCTGTGACATACCATGTAGCTCCGTTTGTTTCGGCAAGTTTTACATCTCCAGTTGCTCCACGAAAATCTGAACTAGCCCACGCACCAGCAGTTCCTAACAAATCAGAACCCATGCCCAAATCAAAAGTTATTGAAAGACCAATTTCGTTATTTGTTACCCAAGTTCCGCTAGTATCACCAGCAACAGTTATTGATTTTTGTTCCCAAGTGTTTGCGGATGAAATTGTGTATTGAAATGGATAAGCACGATTTTGAGCATTGTTTTGCATAGAACCGCCAAATGTGCCAGTAAGGCTAGAACGCACCCAAAAAGATAAAGTTACTGTTCTAGCATTAGCTGTACCCCACATTAAGTCTGCTGTGTTAAATCCCTCAATTCTTTGAACTAATTGACACCGAGTAGCAGAGCTTGGGGAAGCAGAAGTTGTTACAGTTAACAATAATGAATTAACAAAACCAGTAGGAGCTGTTGTGCTTTGTTGTGCTGAAAAAGCCATTGAGCCATTTTCAAAAAATTGCCATCTATCTAACAAATACTGTGCTGTTCCAGCTCCAGCATTAGCAACACTAGCACCAGCATTACGCTGGTCAATCACCATCGCACCATTGATGATGCGATTCTTCATATTAACGGATGGAGTTACCGCATTAGCAGTAATTGTTCCGTTATACATTGGGGTCTGTATGCCAGTATCCCCATTTAGCGTAATAGGCATTATGCTAACTCCTCATCTGTTGGTCTTGGCAAAGTTGGGTGTTCCCACTTAGCGATGTAGTCGCCTTTGCCATCTGAATCGTTTTGTAGTGTGATTACAGTCATAAAGTCTTTGTCTGTAAGGCTAGGATATAAAGCCATGATTTTGTCGTATAAATTCATTATGCACTCCGAACCATTGAACCACTAAAATTTGTTTCTGTAGTTCCAGCATTTTGTGTTGTTGAAAACAAACCATACAGTTCAACATAGTCTGTAGAACCATTTAAATAAACAATAGAAGAAACAGAAACAATAGCTGCATTAGTTAACACATATACACCTTGTTTAAAAGCACTTCCATTTTTATAAATGGCACATCTAGCATTACAAGCACTTGAACCAATAGCAAATGTTCCATTTAACTGGTAATAGCCAGCTACAGTTGGTGTAAAACGGCTTGATGCAAAATTGCTATTAGTGTCAAATTCTTCAACATCTAAAGTAACTTTAGTCCAAGTATTTGAAGTAAAACTTTGTGTGCTGTTTAAATAAGCACTAAACGCTGGCATATTACCGCTAACCATTGCTGTGCCTGTTACCGATGGCACAGTAACTAAGTTACCAGTTCCTGATGCTAACTGTAATACACCTGAGTTATCAGCAGATTGGGTTAAGCCTGATGAAGTTGTGGCTGTAATGATTGAAGCCATTATGCTACTCCCTTCGGATACTTAGCCTTGACCGCCAAGCAGTCAGCAATGTATTTATCAATCTGTGCTTGGTCACCTTTTACTACACCATCAATGTAATCGGTGATGGGTGGGTATTCTGATGCTCGTTTAGCAATATAAGCATGAGCATCAACATAAGCCTGTACTGCAGATTTATCGTATGCGACTTCTTTGCCGTCTGCATCGTAAGCAACATCGCCATTGGTGTAAAGGACTTGTGGGTATAGTTTATATATAGCATCCATTATGCGGCAATCTCCATTAAGACGATTGATGATGCAGTTCTAACTCTTGTTGAACTATCTGTGTCATCACCAGTTGCACCAATTCTTACTGTGTTTCCAGCAGTTTGTAACGCTTGAAGTTTATATGTTATTGCCGATGTAGTTGCTGGAGAATCTACAAATTGTGCGGAAGCTGGAGTTATAAACCCATTATCTTGACTAAATCCATAAGTAAGATTTAATGCTCTAGTTCTGCTACCAGCCGCATCGCCAACATAAACAGCAGTTGAATCACGCAATATTCTTGTTTGCGGATAACCAGCACCACTATTAGCAGAAAAACAAAAACTAATCATTACAAGTATTTTGCTTGATGCAGATGATGGTGTAATAGAAGCAGTAAGACCAGTAACATCCACAAAAGAAGAAGAAGTAGTTGTAAATACATCGGTTTTAGTTACATTTACCACTTGAATCACATTACCAGCTTTAGGTGATGTAGTCGTAAGAACTGTTCCTGATACGGCTGGCAAGTCTAATACAGTAGTACCAGCAATCGCTGGTTCTTGTAATGTAACGCTACCCGATGTTGAACCTTGTAAGACAATAGACATATCTTATCCTTATAGAACTACCCAACGACTACCAGAACTTACAGTAACAGTAACTCCACTATTGACTGTAACTGCACCAGTACTCATTGCATTTTGACCAGAAGCGATTGTGTAGTCTGCTGCGATGGTTGCACTATTAGCAATGATTCCATTCGTAGCAACTAACTGAGAAGCCTTTAACTCACCAGTACTTGGCTTATATAATAACTTAGCATTGGATGTGTATACAGTTGTAGGAGTTCCAGTAGTTGCAGCAGCAAACATTGGATATAAATCACTAGCAGTGCTTGTATCGTTACTAAGAGCTGCTCCTCCTTGAACAGAGGAAGTGCTTATTGCAGTGATTAAACCTTTACCGTTGACTGTGATTACAGGAACAGCAGTAGAACTACCAAATGAACCAGTGTTGGAGTTTACTGTTGCAAGAGTTGCGTTAGTGATTGCAGTGCCAGTATTGCCTGACATTGTGAGATCGCCACCAGTAACTGATATAGAACCAGAAACTGAAGCAGTAGATACTGCAGTGATTAAGCCTTTACCATTAACTGTAATAACTGGAACAGCAGTTGATGAGCCAAAAGAGCCAGTGTTGCTATTAACTGTAGCAAGTGTTAAAGAGCTTGAACCAGCACTGCTGGAAGCGTCTCCAGAGAATGCTGGAAGTCGTCCTGCGTCAAGAGTACCGCTAGAGATATTAGAAGCATTTAGCGATGTTAGGGAAGCACCAGAGCCACTAGGACTTAGAACATCCGTACCGATAGCCACACCTAAGTTAGTTCTGGCAGTAGATGTGTTTGTTAAATCAGAAAGGTTATTAGCCTTAGTTAGGAATGTAGTGCCAGAGGAATAAGCATCAACCCAAGCAGAGCCTGTGTATACCTTCATTGCTCCAGATACAGAGTTGAAGTATAACGATCCAGCTACTAAGGCATTACCATCATTGTCTAATGTAGGATCAGAAGTTTTAGATCCTAAGTAACGATCATCAAAGTTATCGTATGCTGTTAAGGTTTGATCTCTTGCTGTCTCAGCAGCAGTCTGAGCGTTAGCAGCGTTAGTCGCTGAAGTAGCTGCGTTGCTTGCAGAAGTACTTGCATTAGATGCAGACGTAGAAGCCGCAGAAGCTGAATTACTTGCGTTAGTTGCTGAGGTGCTTGCTGCGGAAGCTGAGTTACTAGCGTTGGTTGCTGAAGTAGACGCAGCAGATGCTGAGTTACTTGCATTAGTAGCGGAAGTAGAAGCTGCACTAGCAGAACTTGCAGCGTTAGTTGCAGCAGTTTCAGCGTTTGTCTCTGCTGTTTCTGCGTTAGTCTCTGCAGTCTCTGCATTAGTTTCTGCTGTTTCTGCGTTAGTCTCTGCTAATTCAGCAGCTACTTGAGCTGCCTCTGCAGCAGCCTGTGCAGCAATAGCAGCGTCTTTAGCAGCGAGGGCTAAGAGTACTTCACTTGCAGCATCATTAACTGCATCGCCCGGACCGCCGGGTCCTCGATAAATAGCCAAGGTCTATCTCCTTATTTGTCTTAATACACTCATCGAATGCACTAAGACAAAACTCCCCAGCCAAAGCCAGAGAGTCTTGAAGCCAATATTAGGCGTTTACTGCGAGAACAAAACCAGTCTCAGGACGTAATGTCTTTGTACCGAAGAGAGTATCTGCGGTATAGAGAGTGGAGAGGTACTCTTGCTTGTACTGAACTTGTGAACGAACACCGAGTTGCTCAGCCAAAACCATCGTATCTTTGTGAGCCAAGATAGCTGCTTTGATGTCGCCACCGTTAGTTGCAGTATTCTCAGAATCAGTTTCGATAACTGGGCAGTTGCTGGTTACATAGATGTCGATACCATAAAGCGTACCGATTTGACCGTTCTGAACACCACGACCATCAACGAAGTCAGAGCTGTTATAACGATCTACACCCATGATAGCTGCACGGAGTGATGGAGGAATTGCAAAGAAGCGACCATCCATTGGAGTGTCAGCATCGTCCATCAACTTGATCAAGGCACGAAAGCCAGCATCAGTAAATACGTCGGCAGGAACTACAGTGTCATCAGCGTAAGCTGTGAGACCAGTAGAAGCGTCGATGTAATAGCTGTTGCTATGTGTCCAGTCAGTTGTACCGTTACCAAAGGTTTTGCCTAAAGCAAACAAGGTGTCATCAACCTTCTTAGCTAAAGCATAGCCAGCGTCGTCAGTGTAGAAACGACGTAGGGAAGCCAAAGCCTGAACTTCGACGATGTCCTCAATGAAGCGTGAGTACTCGAAGTGCTGGTCGATAGAGACTAATACTTCGGTCTCGGTGTCAGCTTGGATGGTAACTGTTGTGTTAGCAGCTTTAGCAGTTGCTACACCACGAGTTGGCTTAGGAATATGAAGAGTATCACCCTTCTTACCACGCATAGACATCTTGTTAACCAAGTTAGCTAATACGAGGCTCTTTTTGTAAGCAGCTACTACTTCGTCACTCCAAATCTCTGGAATAAACTTATCTGCTTGTGTTTTTGCTACGATTGAACCGGATCCACCGGGATATGCTGCTGTTGCCATTTTATAAATCTCCTAAATTATTAAGTTTTACTTAACTCGCCCTTCGTTATAAGCCGCAAGAATTTCGTCTTGCAATGCCATGTAACGATCTGGGTCTGTCATTCTCAGTTTGATAAGGTCAGCTCTTCGATAAATCTTTCTAGTGCTTTCCCCGCTACCGCCTGTATCGACTGCTGCGGCACGCAATGCCGTATCTTGAGTTTTAGCCTGTGCTTCTGCTGCTTGCGTCTTCTTCTCGTTAGACTGAGTACCTTTAATTGCCTTATAGGTGCTTAAAAGTTCATCAGCCGAGTTAAAGTCAAATTCAGCATCGGCTTTAGTAAACAAATCTACTCGAATTGGACTTGCTTTAATCCATTCATGGAAGTCTGCGTTTTGCGCTATATCCCTGAAATCTGGATGCTTTGACTCTAACTTTTGAGCCGTTTGCATTTTTTTAAATTCAAGTGCGTTTTGTTTAGCTTCAAGTACTGCAGGGTGCTGATCAACGGTTTTTAAGACAGCTTGCTTTGGGTCAGCAAAAAAATCTTCTTCTGGAACTGTTTCAGCCGGCTTTACCTGTTGCTTAGATTCGAGTTGTTGCTTGAGTAACTGATCTGCTAGACTTCGTACCTCATGAACCTCGTTTGCTTGACGACCGATTAGCTTCTCAGCTTCTTGGTGCATCTTTGCAATTTCTAACGCAGATTTACCTCGATACTTCTCTGGTAATTCTTCCGTTGGTTCTTTTGTGTCAACCGCTTCAGGTTGTTCTGCTATTTGTTCAGCAGCGTCTTGGGTTGTAACATCGGATACTACTTCTTGCTCAGTACTTTCAAACAGTTCTTCTTGTTCAACAAAATTTGCAGCCATATATTGCTCCCGTCACAAAGTGATTGTAGGATTTATAAAATAACAAAGGTCCGTTAGGGGTTGTCTTCGTCACGAATTGAGCTTACGCTCTCTAAGACGTTTTTCTTCACGCTGTTTCGCCCACCTTGCTGTTGCTTGGGGATGATCTCCCGATACAGGGTCTAAGCTAATCCGAGGTGCAGAAATCTGCCTGTGTGCGTCTTTACCGCACAACCAACAAGGAACGGTGGCTACCTCATAACTAACCAAGTTTTCTTGAAGGTGTCCCTCTTCACAGAGGAATTCAAATAATCTACGAGGCATCCTGAGCGTCTCCCGACGAGTCTACTTGCAATGCTTCGTAAGCCTGTTCTGAACTTTCTTTCA
>Ga0315909_10008603_pt1 | contig 11160 bp, 10 predicted proteins | sample LakEriMetagenome_11_FD_203527 | JGI IMG/M metagenome (GOLD analysis project Ga0315909, IMG submission 203527) | Freshwater fungal communities from buoy surface, Lake Erie, Ohio, United States - Buoy 2 MA125 | ecosystem: Environmental > Aquatic > Freshwater > Lake | place: USA: Lake Erie, Ohio...
GCGCGAAGAGGTCGAGAGACAGCGGTGGCAGAACAACCACTGAGCAAAAGGTCTTGTGGCTGCGTGTAATGACCCACTGATTTCCTGCTCAGGTGTTATGTTCCTCAAGGAGATAGCACATGAGTATCGAGATGGACGAAGAGATCAAGCGCTGACCGGCGAGGCAGACTGTCGAGGTTCGCTTTGGCGATCGCAGAACCCTTCCCTTCGAGGGCAAGCTTTGGCTCGGTCCAGGCATGGAGCGGATCGGCGACACGTCCGTCCGGCCTTACGTGCTACGCTTTTTTAAACGTCGCCGTATTGATCCTGTGCTCTCGACACCGATCCGGCACTGCCGTCCCGGCCTCCGCTTGCTTTAGCACCGCCAGAACTTGACTGTCTGTAAACCGCGATCGCGTGGTGTAAACCCTTCTCCACAGAAAAAATGCAACCTCTAAATCCCCCACCCCTGCGGGCAGATTACCGGGGTCCTTGCTGTTGCCCTGTACTTAAACCCGGGGATCGCTGTTGACGTCTTCGGCAGAAATCTAAGCTGTATACAGTCCGATTGAGCTGCGTACATTTACTGTAAATTTAGCCACAAATGACCAGTCGCCTCAGAGAGCGGACGGACGGTCTCTATTTAAATCTCGGCATGCGCGGGAGAACGATAATGCGAAGAACAAAACGGGGAAACCTATATTTCGTGGATGTTGCGTCAGAACACTTGATTTGCCGGGCGCGGACTGGAGACGATGGCGCGAGACGGCAGTTGCTTCGGGTCATTGCCGACCAAGCAGTTCCGCTTGGTGATACTCCTAATCCAATACAAAATTTGATTCAGGTCGCATTTTCAAAAGCTGCTCGTTCGCCGGAACCAGAGAAGGAGTTGCTTAAGCAGCTTGGGTTTCGGGTTGTCGGGCGCCCGCCTGCCGTGTTAAGCCCCGAGCAGCAGCTTGAGATCATCAATCTGGCGTCTGACCTACATATTGAGAATTGGCGAAAAGGAAATGGGATTCGAATGTCAAAGCAGTGTAAAGCAGGGGCTAAACGGATCGCAAAAAGCATTGGACTTACAACGCAAGGGCTCGACAAGATCCTTGACCGGTGGGTAGTGGCTGTCGAGGTTTACGCGGAGTGGCGACGTAACGAGGCAGAGTAGCTAAGCGACTTGAGTTACTGGAATCGAACTAATGGTGGGGCTTTTTGTTCGAAATTGCTGACTATCTAATCCGTCTCCATCGATAACCCTATGGAGAACTGTGATGGCAGCTATAAATCTAGACTTCTTCCAGCGATACGGCGAAACGCTGCTTCGAAATGGCTACTCCCCAATCCCAATCAAGCCAGGGGAAAAGCAGCCGGGGCAGTATCAGGGAGACTCGTGGTCAGGACTCAAGAATTGGAGTCAGTTCTTAGCTGTCCCGCCATCTCGAGAAATTTTCGCTACTTGGTCGGCCTGGCCAGGCGCAGGTGTCGGACTTCTTACGGGCGACATCGTTGCGGTAGATATCGATGTACTCGACCGCGATGTAGTGTCCGAGATATTGAATAAAGCGGATGAAGTACTCGGCGAGACTCCGTTATGTCGGGTGGGGCTAGAGCCAAAACTCCTATTGGTCTACCGGGCTGCCGAGCGGATGAAAAAGTGTGTTCTCGGCAAGGTGGAGATCTTGGGTGAGGGCCAGCAGTTCGTCGCCTACGGGATTCACCCCTCTACCAAGCAGCCGTATCGGTGGACGGTTCAGTCGCCTGATGAAGTCGCAGTTCGGGATCTTCCGGTCGTAACCAAAAGCGGCATCGAAAAGTTTCTTGAGGCAATCGTGCCGTTGGTTCAAGGCCCCGTTAGCTCCGAGAGGCTGAGGCAAGATACCTTTCTACCGATCATTCCTTCGAACGTCTCGGGGTCCACGCCAACGTCCTCACGAGAGAAAGTCAGTGAGGCTATGAAATTTATCCCCAACGCCGATTTACATTGGGAGGAGTGGAACCGCATTGGGATGGCCCTCTATCAAGCAACAGCAGGGGGCGGTTTTGAGATCTTCGATGACTGGTCAAGGCACTCCAGCAAGTACGATGAGGGAGCCACTCGTGAGCGCTGGGAGGGAATTCGCCGAAGTCCGCCTGATCGAATCGGTGAAGGCCTGATCTTCCGGTTAGCGCGAGAGGGGGGTTGGCGGGAGCAATCTACTGCATCGGGTACCACGACGCTCGGGCAACATGGCTTATTGAAGCCAACAGTTGGTGGGGCGCCAGAGTCAGTAGACCGTCAGTTTAGGTTTCTTACACCAGACGAAATTTTTGACGCTCCACTCACCCAAACGTGGCTTATCAAGAACGTGTTAGAGGTTGGTGGTTTGGCAATGCTCGTAGGCGAGTCGGGGATCGGCAAGAGCTTCGTAGTCATCGATATCGCTGTCAGTGTCGCCTTAGGCGAGCCCTGGCTTGATCTGCCTACCGCTCAGGGTCCGGTTTTTGTGATTGCAGGCGAGGGGTACTCAGGCTTTCGTAATCGATTGAAGGCCATCTCAAAACACCGTGAGAGGTCTCTTAGAGGCGAGCCCATCTTTTTCAGTAATGCAGCGATATCTCTTAACGATCCAGCGAGCGTACTGACAGCGCGCAAGACCATCGAGAGTCTTAAGGAAAAGCATGGTGAGCCTGCTTTGATTATCATCGACACGCTTCATCGAAACGCCGGCGGAGCCGATGAGAACTCAGCCAAAGACATTTCCGCTGTGTTGAAAGAGATCGATACGAAGTTACGGGTGTTCGCCAAAAGCTGTGCGGTTCTGATCGTTCATCACAGCGGCCATGGGGAGAAAAGCCGTGCACGAGGGTCCTCAAGCCTCTATGGCGCAATGGACACAGAGCTCATGCTAAAGCGAGAGGGTGAAGATGTCGCGACGCTATCGGTAACGAAGCAAAAGAACCATGAGCCTATGAAAGATATCACGCTCCGGTTTCAGACCGTCGATCTAGGGGAGGTTGGAGAGGATGACCAGCCGATCAAGTCGCGTGTGGTCGTCAAAGGGGACGCGGTGGGCGGCAGGTCTCTTGGCAAGCCGCTATCAGGTGCGAAGTTGATCGGGCGGCGACAGCTTGAGAACTTGCTGATAGTTGGCGAGGAGCCACCTGATGCGCTACGTCGGGAGATGGGCCTTCTATGTCCGAAGGTTGTCGTGAAAAAACGTGATTGGCAGCGTACATGCATCAGCGCAGGCATCTCCCCGAAGAGCTCTGAGGCGGCTCGAAAAGCGTTTAACCGAATGTTCAACGATCTCAATGCGGCAGAAATCATCAAGGTTTGGAAGGACTATGTCTGGTTGTGCAGCACGCCGATATTTATGAGCCAGAAAAAACCGGACATTGGGACAGGACAGGACAAATGAGGACATGTCCAAAGGGCTAATTGGGACAGGACAGGACACCCCCCTATATATAGGGGGGCCTGGGCCAAAGCGTGACAGTTCAAAGTTTGGGGGTAGGAGGAGATGGAAGCGACTAAAAGAGATTTCGCTAAATGTCGCGGGCGACCGGCAGGGTGGGGGCGTGATCTCGTGGAAGAGGCGCGTCCTTTGCCCGTCAGCCTTCTCAGGCAACGCGGGGCGCTATCTGCGGGCTTCAGCGGAACGCTTTTGTGGGGCGATGGAAGTAGGGCAGAGGTGCGCTCTCAGCAAGGTCAGTTAGAGATCATTAGCCCAAGTGGGTGGGCACAGCAGCTCCCTCTCTCCTGCCGCCCCTGTCGCCTTGGGGGGCACGAGCAGCTGCTGATTTGCCCTCGCTGCAACCGGGCGCGACGCGCGCTCTATTGGACCGCTAGAGGCTTCGAATGCCGCTTATGCGCTGACTTGAGGTACGAGTCGCAGCGCTTACCTAGGGACCTAAGAGTTTTAAAGAAGGCACTACGACGACCCCAATCAACCGAGTTTGGTAAGTAAGGTTGTTGGAGAGATGTGGGTATACCTCGCCAGCATCTGCATGGAGCGGTGACCGCTGATTGCTGCGACTTCCATCGGGGTCAAGCCTCGCTCAAAGAGCCGAGAGACAGCTTCATGGCGTAGATCATGAAACCTGAGGTTGACCGCTAATCTCCCACCAGAGGCCTTCTGAACGCGTTTACAGGCTCTTCGAAAAGCGACCGTGACTGAATGCGGGGTTAGTGGGAATAGCGCCCCATCGAGCCGCTGAACAGCCCCGTGATGTAAGTTTCGTAGTGTTTGAACCGCCCTGGAAGAAAGCGGCACAGTCCGGGGATGTCCGTTCTTGGTATCAGGTAGGAACACAGTTCGAGCCTCGAGGTCGAGGTTATCCCATCGCATACCCACGAGCTCCGAAAGACGCATCCCGGTTTCGATGGCAAGATCGATTAAAGCTGGCAAATAAGCAGAGTCGGTTGCGACCTTTACCTGACTGATTTCCTCATCCGATGCGCGCCGCGTCCGCGCTTTCCCCGGAGATGGTCGCTTTAGGCGCGCTACCGGGTTCTCCAAGTGCTGATAGCCCCATTCGGAGGCTGCGTGGCGGTAGACGGCGGAGAGGGTATTCAGATGATTTCTGATGGTTGACCCAAGAATCCCGACTGAAGCGCGCTCATCACGCCATTTAGCAAGTCCTGCGGCGGTGACAAAGTCGGCTTGCTGCTTTGATATTGGTGAGCGCTCCCATGCATCGAGGATGTATGCCTCCGATCGGGCGCTTTTCTTTCGAGGTGTAATCTCCCCCTTATACCGGCTGATGAGAAAGCTTAGAGCGGGAGTCCGCTCTCCCAAGCCCCGCCGCTCTAAATCCATCTCTCCTTGCCGTGCCCATCTCAGTGCGTCGGCTCGAGTAAGAAAGCTCTTCGACCGATATCCGTACCCGCGTTTGTGAATCCGAGCTTGAAACTTGCCGTTCCGCTTACGAATTGAAGCCATGTGCCACCGCCTGTAAAGTGAAGGTTGGTGGCCAGGTGGTGGCCCGCAGGGTTGACGGAGTCTGTAAGTCCTTGATCCGCCGGGTTAGCACAGGGGTAGTGCAGCAGTTTTGTAAACTGTTGGTCGGGGGTTCAAATCCCTCACCCGGCACCAATTTTCGAGGACTTACTTCAGCCAGTCCCCCAACTCCGTCACCATTTTTGGTGGCCTTGGTGGCCTTGGTGGCCCGATGGTGGCCAGGTTCGAGTGCCTGCGAGTCAGTCACCTGACCTTAGCGTAAGACTAGCCGCTTGCGCAGCCCTGAAGCAAGGGACCCCTTTTCGTCGCATAAGCCCAAACAAATCTTTAGTGGAGGGTGGATGGTGCGGCATCAGAATCCGCAGGGGTGGTTGTGGGGACCCCTGCCATAATTTGAGCCTCGTGTGATAGCAACACAAAAGCACTAAACCCAGAGCGTCGGCGCATTCTCTTGCAGGCAGTAGTGAACACATTGGACACCAGCCCCCCCCCAGATAGTTTAGGAGTCCCAGCAGGAGCGCCTTGTAGGAGTCCCAGCAGGAGCGCCTTGCGCCTGAATGCAAATTAACGGAGTCGGTGAACGGCACGAGCCGTTTTGGCTGTGCGATTATGAGCCGGGTACTAGTCGGGCTGAGTTGCAGGTCGCTTCTATCTTTGTAGTTGCGTGTGAGTCGCAGTTGATTCCTCGTTCTGGTGCTGGGCGGGTAGGCGCGTAAAGATGACCCAATATCTTCGAGCAGTGGTGCTCATTGTCTCGGTCTGGCTCGCCGGTTGTGCGGGCGGCGCATCGAGCAGCCCGGCGTCTACACCGCCCGTTATCTCGACTCCTTCAGCACCGTCTTTCGCGTCAGGGTTTGCTCCGCTCCCACTCAGGAGTCGACCTGAGCAGTTTAGTTACGGGCATTTCTGTCCTCCGTACATGGACTACGGCTCACCATCGCGACAAGTTGATTTCTTATGTCGAACGGGCTTTGCGGTCGGACACGATCCTTATGCTCGAACCCCGCGCTGGGTCATCGAGCGTTTACGGGTGGGGACCCTGAATGGCGGCATTGAGCGCACGGATGACTTTCGCGCTGATCCCGATCTTCTGCAGGGGCGTCGTGCTGAGTTACAGGATTACGTGGGTTCAGGTTATGACCGCGGTCATATGGCCGCTGCCGGAAATCTGACCTGGAGCCTCCAAGCAATGGTCGAGAGTTTTTATCTCTCCAACATTGCCCCTCAAGACCCCAGTCTCAATCGAGGTGCGTGGGCGAGGCTAGAGGAGGATGTTCGCCTGTGGACGCTGGAGCGTGGTGATTTAGTCGTGGTCACTGGACCGGTGTTCGGTTCTCAAGGCGCAGTCATCGGGCAGTCACCCGTCCAAGTGCCGGTAGCGTTTTACAAAGTCGTCTATGACCCGTTTCGGAGAGAGGGGGTTGGTTTTGTGTATCCGAACGTCCCTCCCACGTCGAACAACCGCGCAGACTACCAAGTGCCGATTGAGCAAATTGAACGGACTACGGGGTTGGCGTTGATTAGTTCGCGATGATGAAGAGGGTGCCCCGCAGGTGAGGGGGATTTCGGTCCCTACCGGGGTAGTGCTCCCGAATCGGGTTCGCGCTCGCTGTGGCAGCGCTTTGCGCCGTAAGTAGGGCAAAAGACGACGCTTCCCCGTCAAAAGCACCCACCACTCTCGACGCGGATGCGCCAAATTCGACGTATAATTCTAAAGACAAACGCAGGTTAGGCGTAATTTACTGTGTCGATGGCTCTCACCGTGTTGGCTTCTCGATTTCTACGAGTTTCGACCTTTGACAAACCTTCGGGCGACACGGTGTGCTTGTCTGCTTACGCTCAGACGAACAATGAGAATTGAAGGCGTTAAATGAACATTCCTATCGGTTGGTCAATCGCCATAATATCTTGCTTAGCGGGGTTTGTTGTCCTTGGCGGACAGGTCTCGCAGCTTTGGATACCGGCGGAATACCTTATTATTTTAGGCGCAGCATTGGGCGCGCTAGTGGCCGGAAACAAGGGCCGAAATTTAAAAAATATTGTTTCAGCGATACAGAAGCTTTTCGTGCCCGCAAGCGTCAACAAAAAAGCAAATATTCAACTTTTATCTTTGATGTTTGAGTTATTGCAGCGATTGTCGCGTGAGGGGCCGCCATCAATCGACACAGACGTTGAAAGCCCGGATGCTAGCGACCTGTTTAAAAAATATCCTGATGTCGTTAACAATCACCGCTTAAAAACGTTCTTGCGTGACTATCTAAGAATGCTAGTGGACGGAAATACAAACTCGTCTCATATAGAGGCGGTAATGGCGCAGGAGATTGAGGTTTTAGACAGCGAAGCTCGGGAGCCATCGCGCGCCCTTCATATCCTCGCCGACTCGCTCCCTGCCTTTGGGATCGTTGCGGCCATTGCTGGAGTAATTCATACGTTGACAAATATTTCCGTTAGCGGAGCCGTTGACGTCTTGGGGCAAGGGATAGCTTCAGCGTTGGTTGGTACGTTGCTCGGAGTGTTCTTTTCCTACGCGGTTGTCAGTCCAATCGCCAATACGCTACGTCAGGTGGCGGATGCCGAACTGCGGCCGTTTGAAGCGATCAAAGAAATTATTGTTGCTTACAGCAATAAGTTTACCCCGTTAATCGCTGTTGAGTATGGAAGGAAAGTGTTGTATTCAGATCAGCGCCCATCAATGGAGGAGCTCGAAACGTTTGTGCGCTCCACATCCGGCCAATCAATGCGCCAACGTTGAATGACGCGCCGGAACGAGGCTTTGGAAGACCATCAGCCGCCTAGGCCGCGGACGACGCGCGTACGTCACGTCGAGTCTACTGAAGGTAGATGGAAGCTGGTTTATGCAGACTTTGTTACGGTCTTGATGTGCTTTTTTGTTGTGGCATGGGCATCACGACTAGTCCTGGTTTCTGATCAAAGTGGTCTAGACCGTACATGTACAGATCAGATTGCCGATTTGGTTCGTTACTACGCCTCAAGGCCCCCGATTGCGGTCAAAGGCGACGCCGTCATTCTCGTGACTAATGATGCAACCGTCGAAGGGGTTCGTTTTACCCTCGTGGACGCTCAGGCAGAACTATTCAAGCGAGGCGAGGCAGTAATCGCCGAGAAAGCATTGCCTTACTTTGGAATAATTTCTCAAGCGATTAAGCAGTGTTCGAGAACGCATAAGATTCGGATTGAGGGCTATACGGACGCGTATAAGTTTCAAACCGCTGCTAGAGCCTACACAAATTGGGAACTTTCCGCTGACCGCGCCAACGCCGCTCGTCGCCAGCTTCTCCTAAGTGGTATTCCGGAGGAGCAAGTCATGGCGGTAGTCGGGTATGGCGACAGTCAGCCGGTGCTGCCGCAAAATCCCATGAGCGCCGTGAACCGGCGCGTTTCTATCACGGTGCTCGCACCGTTAGCCGAGGGCTCCGTTCAGTAATCGCATTGTGTTTTACGAGTTGATCTTTCACGTTAGGGTGGTGCAAGCCAATTCTTTACTTCCTTTTTTGGCGTGAAAAGATATCGAACAATCCACGCCTGAGCGGAAAATCTAATTTATAGCTGAGTTGCGTTGCAAAAGCCGTCTTTTGAAAAAAAGCAGTCTGGTTTGCGGCGGGGTGCGCGACTCCGAGGAGAAGGCGGTGGTTAGCTTATCTGTGAACGAGCACACCCCCGCCACAAAGCTGGTTGAGGACTGCCCACCGTCGACCACGCTACACGTGTATACCCGGGTTAGTACAGCCGGTCAGCAGGAGATGGGCACCTCGCTTCAAACGCAGTATGAAGAAGGCGTTCGCCGCGCGGAGCAGCTGGGGTTCCAGTGGCGTCATTGGAATGAAGGCGGTCGGTCATCGAATCACGAGGACATTGCGCAGCGTCCCGTACTCTACTCACTCTACAATGCAATTCGATCTGCACAGGTTAAGCATCTGTATGTGTACGACCAGTCACGTTTATCGCGAAACGACATCGTCGCTTCGGTTTTCCGACATGAGTGTCGCAAGCACGGCGTAACCATACATACAAAAGACGGTCGCTATGATCTTTCAAATCCTAGCGATCAGTTGCTCACCCAAATGCTGAACGCAGTGGCGGAGTTTGATAACTCTGTGCGAGTGGATAAGACTCGACGCGGGCGAATAAAAAGGGCCAAAGACGGATACTGGATGGGAGGTGCGCCTCCGTATGGCTATGCCGTTGTCGCCCGCCGGCTTTCTATCGATCACGCCGAGGCAGTTTGGGTGCGATTAATGTTTGAGTCGCGTGCAGCAGGGGTTTCCGTCGGCGACATCAAGCGTGCATTAGACTCAAACAACGTGAGACCGCGCATGAGGAAGCGCTGGAGTGGGGCGTCGATTCGAAGCGTAATTAAAAATACTCATCACTCAGGATTTTATACAGTTGTAGACAGAGCAAACGGAGGGGAGTTCCGAATCAACTGCGATCAAATCGTTTCCGCCGAGATTTGGCAGCAAGCGAACGAAGCAATCGATGCGGAGTGGGTGCGTCGGAGATCGACCCCAAAAAGCAAAAAGACTACCACTTTACTTAGGCCACTTTTATTCTGTGGTCACTGCGGTCGGCGTTTCGTGGTTCATAATACGCAAGCAACGAAGTCCACCGTTTATTACTGTCCGATGAAACAGAGAGAGTGGGCGCGTGTCGGTGAATCGGTTGAAAAAGGCACGCGATTCACAGGGTGCGGCATGGATCGGTCAATTCGTGTCGAGGCCTTAGAAGAGGCGGTGTTTGATATTTCCGCGAGGGTTCTTGATAACGATGCCGTCTACAGCGCGCGCTTCGAGCAATCGGTGATGAGCGGACGTCCATTAATCGTTTCGCGCGCTCATGAAAGAAGTCTGCACAGAAAACTCAAAGAGCTGGTGGGTACGAAAAACGCGTTAGTCTTCATTGCGGACCAATCTGAAAGGCGTTCCGTCCCGGCGGCAGCAGCCGTTGCAGATAACATCAAGCCTGCGTACCGGCATAGACTCAGAATAAAAGAGATATCAGAGGAGATAGACCAGATAAATCTTAGGCTCGAAGAAAAAGAAAATTACGAAAAATTTAAAAACTGGATTCAAGACCTACGTGGAAGATTTAAGAGGATTAAGGGCGTGCCGCTTGAGGAAGGGCGGGCGATTGCGTTTGAGATTATTGACGGAATAGAAGTAACGTTCAAAAAAGAAGAAAATTCGCATGTTATTAAGGTGATTTATCGTCATCCATTAATCGGAAGTGAAGTTGTTCGCGTGAGCTGTCTTCCGCTGTCGGGTGGCAAGCGCGGTATGGTCATAACGCAGGGCGGGGAGTAGCGCCTCTCTACCAATGGTTTTTAACAGTGAGTGTGGCGCTTCTTTCTGCGCAGCGGGTGTTTGGCGCGGTGTGACTTGTGGACCAGTCTATTCGTGAGTTTGTCAGCGTTCGTCGTGATCGTGTTTTCCGGTATTGGTTGTTTTTGTATTAGCCGCTATTTTTTAAACTATGTTCCCAAACAAACCAAGAATCGTCGCGACTCGGCAAAGTAAAACGTATCAGGGGATACTCGAAATCCTTTGTGTCCGAGTCGGGAATCACAAGCGGTTTAGGATCTTTACAACGAATGAGGAGAGCTTAGATGAAACCCAGTGGGACTTGGATGCCGTCGAGTTCGATAATGTCGGGGAGCATTGTGTTGCTACGTATTTAATTGAGTCTTTTTGGGCGCTAAAGGTTGGGATAGCGGAAATGGCGGAGGTATGTCGATTGGTTGAGCGGGGCATTGTTTCGCCGTCGATGGACGAGTGTAGTAGGCAGACGGTCGACGAGCTTGGTGATCTCGGAATTGTGCTCTTAGAGGCTCTCAGTAGAATTCAGACTTTGCGACCGTCAAACGTGGAGGATGTGGGTTGTCTTATTGAGATAGATCAAGCCTTGGCGCGCTTAGAGCAAATGGTTGGGCTTCCCGAGAGTGTGGTTGGGTCGTTACAGTCATGTCGGCGTGTCTATCGCGAGCTGCGCGAAGAGGTCGAGAGACAGCGGTGGCAGAACAACCACTGAGCAACAGGTCTTGTGGCTGCGTGTAATGACCCACCGTTTTCTGCTCAGGTCAGGCCGCTAAAGCATACGCCATAGCGGGGGTTTTCATGCCGAGGGCCTGGTGGGTGGGCTTCCCCCGATTTCCCGGACACCACCCTTAGGCTTTCGTCGCCAGCCGTTCGAACTCTACTGGGCTGACATAACCGATCGTTGAGTGACGACG
>Ga0315909_10008605_pt1 | contig 11158 bp, 2 predicted proteins | sample LakEriMetagenome_11_FD_203527 | JGI IMG/M metagenome (GOLD analysis project Ga0315909, IMG submission 203527) | Freshwater fungal communities from buoy surface, Lake Erie, Ohio, United States - Buoy 2 MA125 | ecosystem: Environmental > Aquatic > Freshwater > Lake | place: USA: Lake Erie, Ohio...
GTAGTGCTCAGGACGATATCGCAAGATGGCTTTGGTTGTGCAAAGCTGATGACAACAAAGTGGTGGTTAAGAGTTTCCGAAACACCAATTTGGGTCTGGGAGTAACCGGTGATCTTGATACTTCACTGGCAACTTTTGATCCAACCACCAGCGCAAATGGTGAACGTTCAGATACTTTGAAATTGGGTACTGAGATAATAAACCTAACCAACGGTAAAGCAGCCGCAACTGGTACTGACAGTAGTAATCGCGGACAGGTATACATTTTGCAAGCAAGCAATGATGGCTATCAAGTAAATCAAATATTCCGTGGTAGTGCATCTGGTGCCTATTACGGATCCAGCATAGCTGCTTCTGACAATGGAGAATGGTTGTTTGTGGGTGAAACTATACCCAGCGGTGCAGGTAACGTCTATGCCTACAGAAAATTCAATAGTTCAAACAGTTCATCCAGTTGGACCACAGTGGGTAACGCCTCTAGCTCATATACCATGTCTTTCACACCCGACAATCTTTACAGCATTAGGGTAAAAGTGGCTGACAGACTCAGAATACCTGTTGCGGAGTACACTCTAAGTGGCAACATGATCACATTTAGCACATCTGTTAATGCTTCCAACATTAGCGTCACTCAACTGTCAGAATATTATCAGTTGATGCAGACCATTGCTGATCCTGACGCTGTCACAGGTGGTAAATTTGGATCCAGTGTTACTGCAAACAGTGATGCATCCACACTAGTGGTTAGCGCACCGTTCAACGGCGTTGGTAAGATTTATGTTTTCAGCCACGATGTCGAAAAGACTTTTGTGAGCACCACTACTGCCACAATTAATTTGGGTAGCACAGTAACCAGTGTGGAAAAGGTTGTTGTGAAAAAGAACGGTGTTACTCAGACTACTGGAACAAATTACGTTCCAGTTGTATCAGGCGACACCACATTGGTTTTCCACGGTAACAGTCAACCAACATCCGGTACAGTTATTGAAGTGGATATGATGCAATATGATCTTGCACAAACTATAACAGGCGAAACAACTGATACTGAGTATGGACACAGTGTTGCAATCAATGGAAATTGGTTGTCAGTGGGCGTACCCAAAGTTACAAACCAAGTGGGATCAGTGACAATATCCAATCATGGCAGAATGGAATTGAGATCACTGAACAGTGAGATAAGCAACACGATCACCATTGATCAGGATGATCTGAGACCGTTGCCCAACAACGAGTATGTCAGGGTGAATAATTGGTTGGTTAGTGCCGGCACCAGTGGCGCAATTAGCTCAGTTAGTATAAGCGGGACTGCTGGAGAACTCAGTGTATCCAGCGGAAACTATTACCAGGGACAGGCCATTGTGGTAAGTGGAACACTTACTGGAACTGGTTCAATCACTGGTTATACCAATCCCAAGACCTACTATATAGCTGCTGTGAACTCTGGAGTCAGCATAGTTATAACCGATACCTACGCTAATGCTATTTCAGGAGTCAGTTCACTCACAACAACCAGTGGAACCACTACTGGATTGACATTCACATTGCAAGCATGTGTGGATAATCTAGTAACCAATGTGAATAATCTCAGCGACTTTACTGGTGTTACTGCTGTTAAGAACCTTTTTGACACAGTGACATTCACGATCGACAGCACCAAACACAATACCGGAATCGTAACATTAGACAATGTGGCAGTTCTGCGCAATGTCAACAGCACATATGGATTGGTTCAGAATATTAATAACTTTGACATCAAGAGCAATCGTTTGGGTTCCACTGTGAAGTGGATAACAGACGGTGTGTTGGGTGTGGTGGAAAATTACACTGAATTTTTGGAAAGCACACAGACCACATTTGATAATGCCTTTAATATAGTAACCACAGTTGGTCTGGCTTTTGAAAACAGCTTAGTGCTCACACTGAATTCAGTATTTGGAATCAGAACAGGTTATCAGATGATCGGTGATGGAGTGACTGGCAGTCCTGTGGTAATTGGTGTTGACGCTGGAAGTAACACGATCAGTGTAAACATCACACAACAGGGATTGGGCGCTGGTACTGTATTAACCTTTGTGGATCCTGGTCGTACAGATACTGCTGCCTCGAGTAAATTTGACAGCGGAACCACACTGTTCTATGACAGAGAAGCGCAGAATACTCAGAGATTGTTGCTTTATCAATTGTTAAGAACCGGCCGAAACGCTTTGGGCGCAGATGTTGATACTGCTCAGTTAGCCAGAGTAAAAACCATTCAGTACGAAAAAACCAGTACACTAAATATATTTTTTACTGGCAGTCTGTACCGACTCTGGGTGGGTGATAGTTTGAGTAATGATGAATATAACAATGTCATCGTTTACACCAACAATAATTTCCTTAAAGGATGGACACTGAATCGTCAACAACAAGAGTTACTGGAACCCAGAAGCATTTTCCGTGCCTGGATCTACAACTCCAGAACACAAGAAAAAGCTGTGGACCTGGATGTTGTTGATATAGCCAATGGTTTATTGCCTGGTGCTATTGCACAACACATTGATTACATCAGTGTTGTTGACCCAGCCAGTTACGGAATCCCAGTTTGGAGAAGTGGTTACACTTATGAAATTGGCTCCAGAGTGATCTATAACGGTGTGATATACACAGCCAATGAACTCAATAACACACTGTTCTTCAATAGTGACCAATGGACTGCCAATACTGCACAAGTCAGCAACACTGGAAGCAAATACTGGGGAGCCGCACAGGTTGGAGAAACTTGGTTTGTAACAGCCAAACTGCGTAGTTTACTTTATGAGCAAGGCGAACTTGCTGATCGTATCAGCAACTACAACAAGTGGTTTAGTGATACTGAAATTGTGGTTCGTGAATGGACAGCAAGCACAGTTCCGCCAGCAGAATATTCCAACACCGATGGATTTGTTGACCCTAACTCTGCTTATGTTTTTAACCCAGTCAATAATACATATTATTTCTGGGTAACAAACAAAACCACAGTGGGTAATAAACACACTATCAGTGCTGCTGACATCAGTCTGGGATTGGTGGATATTCAGGGCACAGGATTGCCCATGATCTCACCTGCCACCAACAACAGCGTGATACTTTACAATGTGAAAAACTTTGTGGACAGCGCCGAATATATATTACACATTGATTATGTGATCGCTGATCACAATAATCGTTTGCACAGTGAATATCAGCTGTTGACTGAAGACAACAGCCTGGGCTGGTTAAACACTCCGATCTACTACAAGATGGTGGACAGTCTGAGCGGTATCGATCAGAATAGTCAGGAAGTTCCAGACAATAACCTCAACGCCGAAGATCGTTATGGCGTACTTTTGAGACCCAGACAGACCATGTTCAGAGATCGTGAAAAGGCTCTAAAAATTTATTTTGAAACAATAAATTCAAATCTTCGCACAGTAATAATCAGTAACATGAATACTCTGGATAATTTGAAATTACAACAGGATTACCCAGCGGTTACAGAATACCAGTTTAGAGTCCCAGACAGAGAAACTCTGTTGATCCTAAACACCAATGATTATGCTGAGAACACTCAGGTCCTGGTGGAAAAAGATCGCACTGCATTGTTTGATGGATGGAACCTGGTAAAATTAGTCAATTCCGAATGGGAAGTTGTGAATTCACAATTCTACAACCTGAACGGTTACTGGAAGTATGTAGATTGGCAGAGTCCAGAATATCAAAACAAGCCTGCTGATTACACCATCAACCATGTTGGCTATCTGAATTCCATAGTTCCAGTGGCAGGTGAAACTGTTGAAATATTGGACAACGGTGATAGAAAACGTGCAGTATATCTGGTAGAAGCTGACGGAAGTTTTGCACCGCTGTTTATACAAGACGGAACCATTGAATTTTTGGATATCATCTATACGCTGACTGGATCAGACGAAACAGGTTTTGACAGCACCATAGGTTTTGATAATGATCAAGCTCAGGTGATACGTCTGGTATTGGACGCATTGAACAATCACGTGTTGGTGGATCGTTTGTGTTTTGTGGCAGATCGAGCATTTTTTGCAGTGTTGAGATACGCCATACAGGAAAACAGAAATCTGGATTGGTTATTCCAGACCAGCTTCATAAACGTAAAACACAGAGTGAAAAATCTCAACAGACAAACCAATTTCCGCAGCGACGATGAACAGTTTGTTCGTGACTTTATTGAAGAAAACAAACCTTTCCACAGCAGACTGAGAGATTACATTAACTCTTATGATCTACTGGATCAGGCTCAAGTTGCAGTAAGTGACTTTGACTTACCTGCGCTCTATGATGAAGTTTGGTACAAAGCTCAATTTGCTGGATCCGGTGGGCGTTTGAAAGCAAATCAAGCAGGGTACTTCCTGGAAGGTTACACTGGGTTAAATCTAGTAGACAATATACTTTATATTTCTGGCTCAGGTTTGGCAAATCACGCCATGGGTACTTGGCCCAACACCAGCAAACTTTCTGCTCAAGCTCAAAATTGGGTGTTTGCTCTGAATCAATATCCACTGCAAAGAGCCACAAAATATCCAGTGAATCCAGACAGTGAAATTGGTATCGCAATCAATGGTGTTCCATTCTACAGCATAGTGGGCCGATTCAAGGATCGCTTGGTAAATGCCAACGATCTCAGTGAAGAAGAAATCTACACAGAAAACATAGCCGAAACCAATGGTTATGCTGGTCCGGATGCTGGAAACGGATACCTGACCGATAACGATGCTTACGTTTATCGCATGGATCCGGTATTGTTGTATACTAAGAATTCTGCGCAGCACAGTCCTATCCTGGGCTTTGCGCTAGACGGATACCCAATTTATGGACCATATGGTTATGCAAATTCAAACGGTACAGGTGGAATTATAAGAAACACCAGCAGTTACACTCTAAAGAGTGAACTCAGATTGGTTCAGGAAAGTATTCAGAATGGTACCAAATATGCTTCGCTGGGTTCACCCACTGGCGTATACACTGAGGATTGGCAATATGTTCCGGGCGCGGGCACACTGGACCAGCATAATGGAAGATTTGTGATAACTCCAGAATATCCATATGGAACATACGCTTATTTTGTTACCGTGGATGAAAACAACAATCCAGTATACCCCTATATCATAGGTCCCACATTCGCCGGGGTTCCCACTGGACTCAGAATCGAATATCAGGGCCAAAGCAGCGTTCCAGTATATGACAATGGTAGATACACGATGCCCTCAAGCCAGGACTTAGCGGTCAATGACTGGAGTTTGAGATCACCCTCGGGGTCTTTCTATAACGATTACAAGAGATTCCTACAGAGTCCTTATCGTAATTGGTTTGACAATTATACTTACAACCTGGTAAGATTAGATTTAGCAGACGCTGGTAAAGGATATACATCAGAACCCACGATTGTGATCAGCGGTGGTGGTGGATCTGGCGCAACGGCGTCAGCAGCTATCACATCAAGTGGCCAAATTAAAGACTCGGATTTCATTATTAATATTGGTACAGGTTATACTGGTATGCCCACAATCACATTAGTGGGTGGTCAAAACGTGCCAGCTTGGAGTAATACAGTGACCTATAGTTCAGGCACTGTAGTAAGTTATACACCCGCTGGGGCAAGCACATTCTACTATGAATCACTTTCGGGGGTTCCGGCCGGAACATCGTTATCCAACACACTATACTGGGTAGAATTGCCACCCAACAACAGCAAAGTGCCCAGATCTGGCGTACTAGTTCCAGTTTTGGAAAACAACTTGATAAGATCTTTTGACATTTCGATGAAATTTGATCGTGTTAAGGGTCGAGTGGAAACACATACTCTGGATAAGTTATATCTAGCCGGGGACATCGTAAGACATCAAATCAATCAGAAATTCTATATTACTGATAGCAATCTAGTGTCTGCTTCAGCTAACCAGGATCTATACAATGCGGTGAACTGGAATATACTCAACTCCTACAATACAAATGATGTGGTTGAAAATTCTGAAAACGGATTATTGTACAAAGCAACGACCAGCGTTGTGCCAGGAATCGCTATCACTAATACCAGTTACTGGGTCAGATTGACATACTGGAGAGCGATGTCTGAAACTGAAATAGTGGAATCAGATGCAGCTACTAGAATAACTGCCTTCTACACGCCAGCAAACAACATGGTCACTTCAGATCTAAAACAGTTATTGTCTGGTGCTGATTTTGCTGGAACACTGGTTGATGGATATGAATTTACACAAACTCACCCAGTGCCCACTGGAGCATTGGCTGACACTGACGATCAGGAAATAGACAATGTTTCCTTGATGGCACAGTTTGACGCGGCACATTATTTTGACACCGTGTTCACAAACAAGCATAGAATTCAGGGAACCAGATCTGGTAGTTTTGGTGCATCCAATATCATCAGTGTTGGAGACGAAGACAACAACATTGTGTACACTATTCCATCAGATACCAACCCGTTGTTCACTGCTGCGGTTGCTAGATATATCAAAGTTAACACAAACACTGGTGCTGGAAACAGTCCAGATCTGGCAGAATTAGCTTGCGGTACTCAGGATTTTACTTTTGAATTTTTCTTCAGAATCCAAACACTGGATCACACTCAAACATTGGTAGATAATTTCAATTCTACTCCTGACAATGGATTCAGAATTTATGTTAGTAACACCAATGAATTAAGATGTGATTATTACAACGCATCAACCACATTAAGACAACAACTTAACGCTGGGGAAACACTCAGAGACATCTGGTATCATGTGGCTTTGGAACGTAAAGCCAATACTATGTCATTGTATCTGGATGGGTCACTCAGAGATAGTTATTCAGAAAGTACAGTTTCAAGTCTGAATTTTACAAGCACTGATGTGTCCTTTGGAGCTAATACTGATGATTCAGATTTGGCCAATGTGTACATGGATGAAGTTCGTCTAACTCGTGGACTACTAAGGTACGATGCAGAAACCTATACCATACCTTCGGGTGGATTCGGAAGAAATACTGATCAAGACGTTTATTACAATAACAACGTTTTGTTGTATGGTTTCGAGTCATTGATAAATGAAGTAGAAGATGTTGAAATCAGGTTTGCAGTTCAGGGAAATCGTAAAGCATTCGCTGATCTCGGTGTAAATCAGAAGGTACTGACTCTGCTCACTGAAAATTTTGCTACTGTGGAAAACCAAACTATTGCCACAGTTCCTTACACTGTGATCAAAACACTGGACGGCGATGTGGAAAACAGTTATGTTTTGACATTAGATAGTGTGTATGATATTTTTGTAGGAATGACTGTTAGTGGCTACCAGATTGCGGGATGCCCCAAAGTGGTAGAAATCGACACAGACGCCAATACAGTGAGATTGGATGTTAAACAAACAGTCATTGACGACGGCACCAGTTTGACATTTATACCAGTAACTGGAAAATCAGATATTCCAGCTATAACAATGGTAGCCCCCAGCATGGTTGGTGAATACAACATAATCGATGCTGGAGTCCATGCTGATTATAGTTTGGGTGTGGAAGATTTCACACTGGAATTTTGGTACAATGATCCAGTACATCAGCTGGTCAGAGACGAAACAGCCAACTCCACGATATATCTCAGCAGTGTTGCTGGTGTGGTTTCTGGAATGAAGATGTTTACCACCACTGGCAATGTTGGAATCAACGTTAACAGTGTAAACACTGAACTGAATACTATGACTTTGGCGAGCACAATCACTGGTTCATTGGGTGATCAATTGAGATTTGTGAAAACCAATGCTGCCAAGACTGTGTTTGTACTGAGTGATTTTGTTACAGCCAACGTCACTGCTAATGTTTCTGCCAGCACATTGGTTGACGTTACGTCAACAGTTTCTCTCAAAACTGGAATGTATGTAAATGGTACTCAAATTGTGGGGTCAGCTACTGAGGCGGTGACTATTGCTGACATTAACTCCAATGGAACTACTATTACGTTAAATCAAGCACAAACACTCACTGTTCCGGCAGAATTGAAATTTAATCGCAGTAAATTTAGCCTGACAGGAGTAGTAGAAACCAACACTAGTGGTGAACACCGTGTGGTGTTCTATGTAACTGATGCCACTGGGGTAAAGCAGACCCTGTTGTCAGAATACCAGGGGTATTCAGCAACTCCAATCTATGTGGCGCTGGATCGTTATGATAGCAAATTCAAGTTATTCATAAATGGTTCATTAACGCAAACAGCCTATGCACCCTGGGATTTTGGTGATGGTATTACTCCGTTGCCTCTGCTGCTCAGCAATACAACAGATCCTTTCTCAGGTAAGCTGGCTGATTTCAGAATAACCAAAGGCGTTAGCCGTTATGGTTTAAGCACACCTGTAGATACTGCAATTTCAAGTGATTTTGCTGATCAATATCTGGGAATCAGATCAGCTGACATCACAGTGGATGGTACTGGTTTCGTCAACAATATCACCAGTGGCAGCACAGAGGAACACATACCAGGCAGACTTTATGATACACTAAACATCAGAGTGTTTGCTAAAAATCCAGCAACACCAACCGCAAACGTTGGTATTGGATATCGAATGTTCCAAGACATGTTACAGAATGTGTATTACTATGCTATACCAGCCAGCGGAACTACAAGTTTGGCTTCAAATTTAACAGCATACGATGATACGGTATATCTGGTTAGCGTGGCTGGATTCCCAGACACCGACCCAGACACCAACAATCGTGGTGTGTTTTTCGTGGCAGGCGAACGAATCAGCTACTTGCACATTGACAGAACAGCCAACACAGTGAGTGGACTGCTCAGAGGAACACTGGGCACACATGTTCCCCTGATGCATTCATCAGGAACTCGTGTGGAAGTAGCTGGTGTAGCTGAACAATTTCCAGGGTCAGCAGGATCCTACGGAGTTATTGGAACAGTTAGCTCGTTGGTAACTTCCAGCAATACAGTGTCGTTGGCTACGGTTAACAATGTTTCAGTAGGCATGGCTGTGCAAAATAGTTTGATTAGAACAAAGGCAACTGAAACATCAACAATTGGCTCAGTTAGTGTAGAAAATGCCTCTGGGATACTTGCAGGGATGAGCGTGGCTGGAGTATCAACTGGGATACCCAAGGTAGTCAGCGTGGTGGGTAACTTGGTGACTTTTGACGCCGTTCACACAGTGTTCAATGACACTTTGCTGACGTTCTTTGTTACAGTGGACAGTGTGGACACCGTCAACAACACTGTTACATTGAGTTCACTTCAGAGTTTCAACGCCAATGAACAGATCATTTTGGGAGAAATAGTTGCAGACGCAGCTAAACCGTTTGGCAAAGTCGTTACCAATACATTAACCAATCATAGAAATACTTGGTATACACCTGGTACGGCAACAGCAGCAAACGGTGCTGGTTTAGCAGCAAGTTCCACAGAAGTTGCACAATTTCTCCTAAATAACCCAGCTCTGTTAAACTCGTTGCCATAAATAAGTTATATGAATGGTCACGAGGAAGTAGAGCAATCCAAAAAAGATCAACCTCAATCAGACAGAGTGCAGGAAACACCTGCACTCTGGATTGAAGGGCATTTGAGAATTTTTGATCCAGAAACAAAACAACAAATGGTAAATACGAGGGCATGATGAAAATAGCATTGGATATAACAGGATGGGTTAATATCAAGGACGCTCATACTGGACAACAACTGGTTAATAAAAAGAATGCCATCCACTATGAAAATTTTTCAGAAGCACTGGCCAAGAGCATCAGTTCTGGGCCTCTAAACGCCAATGATAGCGAAAGTGCAAGTGGGTTTATTAAAGAAATGGCTTTTGGGAATGGTGGTACTGATGTGAGTCCCACAGGAGTTATCACCTATAAAACACCCAACTATACTGGAGTCAATGCTATTCTATACAACCAGACTTATTCCAAAGTGGTTAATCAGCAATTTAGCTTGAACACAGATCCAGTTAACAACAAAATGACAGTATCGCATCTGGTGGGAAAAGCCTACACTGATATTTTGGTAAGCTGTTTGCTTCAATACAATGAACCCACCAGTGGTCAAGCAGTATTTGATAACACCACAGACTTCAATGACACTTATGTTTTTGATGAACTGGGATTGAAGAGTGCTGGTGGTAAATTATTAACTCATGTGATTTTTCACCCAGTGCAGAAAAGTTTAAATCGTTTGATCCAGATTGATTACACAATAAGAATTCAAACACTCACTAATTTGAGTAGCTAACCAGGGAGTTTAATAGATGGCGTATACAATCAAAAGAACCAATGGAAATACCATAACAATTGACGATAATGCGTTGATTACCACTTATGGTGTGCAATTGATTGGAAAAAATCGTCTGGGTTATGGGACTTCTTTTAATCAGAACTTTTTCCGGTTGATGGAAAATTTCAGTAACAGTTCATCACCCAGTAATCCAGTCAGTGGTCAAATTTGGTGGGACACTGCGGGATTTTTGAAAGTATATACCGGCAGTGTTTGGAAAGAAGTCAGCAGTGCATTGGTCTCAGAACCAGCGAATCCGGTTAATGGTGATTTGTGGTTGGACACTGTCAATGCTCAGCTTAAAGCGTACAACGCCAACACCAATACCTGGATCACTATTGGACCCAGTAACACAACCAGCGGTGTACTGAATGGGTTTGTTACAGAAGCAATCACACAGGGTCTCACAACTTATTATGTTGCGACTATGTATGTCAATGGCGTGAGACTTGCAATTCTGAGTAACGATGAATTGACCAGCACAGGAATCACTGGATTTAGTTCACTCAAAGTGGGATTAAATTTTAATACAGGATTGATAACTGGGATCTATAATGCCAATGTTACCGCAGCCACTGGTGATTTTACTGCCAACATCACTGCTGGTAATCTTATTACCAGTGGTATCCTGAGTGTCACTGGAAACGCCAACGTGGGCAATGTTGGTGCTGGTAATGCTGTTATTTCAGGTGGAGTAGCTAGCACTTCTACTACTACTGGTGCATTAAGAGTAACTGGTGGCGTGGGCATTACTGGAAATATCAATGCTGGTGGTAACATCAGTGTGGGAAATATCTCAGCTTCGGGATCAGCGAGTGTAACAGGAAACATCAGTGCAGGAAATTTAAGTATTACAGGCGTGAGTAACCT
>Ga0315909_10008607_pt1 | contig 11156 bp, 17 predicted proteins | sample LakEriMetagenome_11_FD_203527 | JGI IMG/M metagenome (GOLD analysis project Ga0315909, IMG submission 203527) | Freshwater fungal communities from buoy surface, Lake Erie, Ohio, United States - Buoy 2 MA125 | ecosystem: Environmental > Aquatic > Freshwater > Lake | place: USA: Lake Erie, Ohio...
GACCCACTAAATGTTATAGATCTATCGCTTACACTTATATTTCTATTCAAATATGTGGGAAGAGAGGGGGAAGTTACATATAATGACTTATTGTTACTATAATATACATTCTGTACGTTTGAAATATATTGATTTACTGATGGATAATTATCCGAAGAGACCTTTGATAGGTTTTTTCTAGCAATATAACTTAAATTTACATCTAATGCTAGATTTTCTGATCCAAATTGAATACTAAATGACTTTTCATTATTAAATGATACTACATAACCAGATTGCTCTCTTCCAGTTGATGAGATTAATGTTACATAGTCCCCTACTCTAAGAGAATGTGTATAATATAAATCAACTTTGTAAGATTTATCTGAGATATCAAGTAAGTGTATAGATTTTACGTCATACTTTACTGGAATATTGAAAAACCAATTATTAGATTTATAGTCATTTAAATCTATACCCAAAGTTTTTATTTTTACAGTATCTCCCTTTGAATATAATTTAGTGTCCGTTGGTAATTCTAGTTCAGACAGAACACCCAAAATTCTAATCTTGACAATTCCATCAGAAGAATTGCCATATGCAAAGAAATCCGATTTTACTTCTGTGGATGCTAAAATATCTTGAGAAATTCCAGAACAACCTAAAAATTGATTTAAGTTCTTTGACTTATACGTTACAAATAACGAAGTCCCATTTTCAAGATCAATGATAAGGTTTCCGTTATTCTGTGGAAATGCAACCGTAGAATCAACTTCTAAAGTAGTTGATCCAGATACTATATTAGAAATTAGTTTTGTTTTTGGGTGAATAGTAAATTTCCCAAAAATAGACCCAACAGAACCAATATCTTTGTTATAATCAGAGTCCAAACTAATGACATAATAATCTTTAGAATCTCTTCTAATTCTCTCTACTTTTGTAATAGTTCCTTGCGCGGAGCTTATAAATGATGTTTGGTCTTGGTATAGAGTTCTATTTACAATATCTTCAGGATTTCCTTCAATAGATTCTACAACCAAATCTGATGTAATTCTATATTGAGCATCTGATGGTTGAATCAAATAATCTCTTGGCCTTATTACCTCAACATTCTGTCCGTATAATGCACCGAATAAAATCTTAAAGGAATTATCAGTACCTTTTGATGAGTAAAAATCTATTGATTGCTTTATGAACAATCTTTCATCTAGATCCGAATATAACTCCCTATCATCAAACCCAGGTGTGATTTGTTTTTTAACTTTATTTAAAAATTCCTTAAGAAAAAGAATACTTAAGTTTGTAACCTTATTTGGGGCACCGTTTACAATAAAACTATGCTCTTGTACTTCTGTTTCTGTGAATACGAATTCATCTTTTATTTCATATGAAGTAGTACCACTAAATCCACGAACACATCCTTCAAATGTTGTAGAAGTTTTTGATGTGTATGTGATGATTTCGGAATCAATTAGCAATAAACCATATTCATCAGGAAATCCAGAGGTTGAAATTACGTTTATAGTAGAATCAAAATATGTTACATCTGAAGTTAAAACTGTATAGTCTATTAAATTGGTTAATTGATCTACTTTAATATATTGGTCTATATTTTGAAGTAAATCATTTACTCCACTTTGACTTTCTAATGAAATATAATATTGTGATAAAAATTCAGAAACAAGAGGAAATTCCTCTCTAACAAACTGTGGAAGTTGATTTTCAACAATAGAACTGATTTTGATTCTGGTTTCTGTCATTTTATTATATTCTTACAAGGTCTCCGTTAGTGTAGCTTGATGTAAACTTATAGGTTGATCCAGATATATCTGAACCAGAAGAAATTTCATCAGATAACATATTTAACGAACTATTATTAATATCTAGTTGTAAATATAAATCTTGCAATCCGATCACATCATTTGACTTTGGAACTGCTGAAATTTGAATTATAGGGAACGAATATGATGATTTTGCCGTAGAAGTTATATTTATTGGGTACAGGTTTATTTCTCCTTTTTTGTAGTCAATTTTTCCGACATTTTTTCTTACAATTATTGGAGTATTGGATGATTGTAATTTAAAGAAGAAAATACTTCCGGTTAATCCATCACTATTAGGAATGTCAGACAAATAAAGAGTATCATTTATTCCTGATACATTGAAACCGGAAGACTTAATATTATATCCAGAATAATTTTTAATATGAAATTCGTTACCATAACAAATCTCATAGTCGGCAAATTTATTCACTTCTGCCCTCAAATCGCGTCGTATTACTATTTTGGTTATATTTGAAGTGATTGCAGTATTAGTATCGTCTATGATTTTTAAATATTTACTATACTTAAATCTTGCTCCATACTTGTTAAGTTCTTTTGAATTCGCATAATTCTTTATATTCGTTAGAATAATATCCTTTAGGTAATTGGGATCGGATGTAGAATTCGAATTATAATATGCAGTGGTGTTGGATTCGATGTAGAGATATTTTAGATCAATAATTTCAGGTACTATTCCCGCAACAGCATACCTTCGCAAAGAGTTTATAATGTTATCTTTAACCTGATTGGAAACAAAAGGTCCATTAATTGGTTTTATACTAATAAAAACTTTTCCGTATTTTGGAGGACTTAAATCTTCTCCACCAAAAACAGATATAGATTCTGCCTCGGGATAGATTGTCGGAATGATTGTCTCATAATCAGTTGCTGTTACAGCTCTATTTTGCGCAGAATATTTTCTTGGAGCATACTTTTTAATAGACTCTACTGATTCTATTTCTCTTCCATTTTGTGAGGAAGAATTTGTTGTGATTAGAGAAATGCCAGACGTGATAACTCTATTGTTATTATCAACAATACGACCATTAAATGAAAATGATGATACCCCATCAGCCGCCGGCCCATTTGTGATAGTATAAGAGATTTCAATATAATTTAAATTCTCAAGTTTTTTCCCAAAAATTCCATCACCAAAAATTAATTCATATCTCTGATCTTCAATTTCCTGAATGAAGAAAACACTTGATTCTGAATTAATCTGAAAAAGATTTTTTGATAATTTGAAGGATCTTCTAATAGTACTTGATTGAGTATCTCTGACAAAAACATTAATAGAATCTATGTCAATATTTGGATTGTCTAAGATAAATCTTTGATTTGGGTTATTTGCATCTACCGTGAAATTATTAACTACGAATGTTCCTTCAAAAATGTTTATGTTTTCAAATAAAGCAATTCCATTCACTATGGGAATTGTTATATCTTGCGGAATTATGAAGGAAAAACTTTGATTACCAAAAGTTGTATTGGTTGTACAAACAACCCCGGATTTAAGAGTTAGGGTAAGAGGATTAGTCGAAAATCCAGTTGTATCTACAAAAAATGAAATATTTGCCTTTGAAGATGAGCGAGAATGGGGAACATATCCAATATTCCTTGCCAAAGAGACTACATTTTCCCTGAGAGTTGCACTATCAATAAAAACCTCATTGCTAATCATATTAGCATTGTATGAGGAAATGTAGGTATTATATGCTAAAACGTCAATGAGTGTTGAGAGATTTGATCCTTCAAAGTCATAGTCAGTAAAATTTGAATTCGCTCTTAAGTACTCGCGAATTGAGGATCTTATTTGGTCGAAGTCTAAATTAGTAAAATTAACTAATGCCATTTATCTTGTTGGCTGTAGTGCAAATGATAATTGTTGAGGAAGAACGTCAATTCCTACGATGCGATAGTTGATTGTAACGTTAAATTCATTACTATCGTAGTTTGGACTAACTATTACTTCGATTAAATTTACCCTAGGTTCATAGTTTCGAATAGTATTTTCAATTTCGTCTTTGATGATTGATGAAGAAATATCATCAATATTCTCAAAAAGAGACCGACTAACTTTTGAACCCAGATTTTGATTGAAAAATCTTTCGCCAGGATATGTAAGCACCAAATTGCGGATAGAACGGGCAATTGCAGTCTCGTTTTTCAGAGCAATGAGATCATAGTTAATTGGGTTGACCTGAAATGTCATACTCAGATCTTTGAAACCTTTACTTACCCGTTCTAAAGGCATAAAAACCTTAACAAATCTATCTTATTTATTAAGGTTTTTTACCTCATAAAGTGGTTCTGTACCATACTCCCAATCATCATAATCATTATCATTACGAATTTTGGAATGTATTTCGTTTTGAAGAATAAAGTTGTGCTTTTTGGGAGTTAAATCGTCATTTGAAATTTCTCTAAGCATTTTTTGAGTCATTTTTTTCTCCTGATTTATAGAAAATCAGAACTTTTTACGGGGTTTCTATCCCGAGACTTGGAATATTATTTCTGTTTAGAGTGTAATTCTTTTGAATGCGAATTTGCGAATTCTTAAAAGTCCAACATTCTCCTGTATTATCTATAAATACGACCCACTCCAAATCGTGCTCTTGAGAACGATCAATACAAAAAAATGCCCACCCATTACCTTTTGGGGTCACAAGAGGAATGGGTGGGTTTAGTTGAATCATAATGAATTACTTTCCTTGACCGCGATATCTCTTCTTTCTTCCATTACGAGACGTTGCGCTTAGTAATGTACGAGAAGAACGTCCCTGACGAGTTTTCTTAGGAGCTCCTGCTTCAAATACAGTCTTGTTCAATCCACCTTTAGCCATTTTAAGTTACCTCCTTAATTTCAATCAAATAATACGAGTTTTCTCATGTCCCACCCGAATCCGTGGGTCACACCAAATTTCAAAACCTTTTTCCTTTGCATCAAGACAGAATGAGACATCTTCGCCGCACATATCCTGAACTGCTCCAGATTCAAATACTTGCATCTTTGGAGCAAACCAAGGGTACTCAAGGTTCTCAAAGACACCTTTCTTAATCATTACCCAACCAAAACCTGTATAGTCAACAGTGAAGGGTTTGCGACGCTTTGAGATACTCTCAACAGTTTCGTGATTCATGACTCCACCATTCTTGCGGAAGTCGTCTTCTTCCAACCAGTGCGCGACAGAGGTTGTGTGACCGTCTTCAGTTGCATACCAACCTGCGACAATTTCACGCTCCTCTCCTTCTTCTGGGAAAGCAACATCACAGAGTTGCCAGAATTTGGTTGAATCAAAAACAATGTCAGAGTCAATCCAAAGTTGATAATCATATTCAAGTTTTCCGTCCCAAGGAATCTGATTGGGACCACGAAGAACATTTGCACCAAGAACTTTGCATCGTGCGAAGTTAACCATAGAAGAGTAATCTTGAGAAATCTGAATACTCATTCCATTCTGAACTAAGTCAAAACAGAGTTGTACAAATGCCTTGAGGAAAATAAATGAACATCCTCTTCCAGGTAAACAGAAGACGATGCTCTTCCCTCTCATTCTTTCTTTAATTGCATCAATATCCCATTCTTGTTCTTTGGGTTTTGGTGCCGCAGCTTTTACAGTAAATCCTTTTGCCATAAGTTAAAATAACCTTCAAACTCAATTTTAACAGTCTATATATGCACTTGTCAATGAGAGGAATTTAGAATTACCTCTCTGTGTGTGATAACTTCCTCATACTGCAAATCTTCCTTAGAAATATTCATATCAATAAACTCAATCATTCTGTGCAGCATCTCCCAGGTCTCAGAGAATTTATCCTCTGATAAACAGTGATAAATGCACTTATTCTTTGCATATATGTGATATATTTTTTCCATAGGGTCTCAAAAATTTTTCCGAAAATTTTTTTATTACTTTTTTATTTCGTAACCGCATTATATATCATCACTATCAGAATTCCAAGGGGCACTCCGATAAATCTGAAAATTTTATCAGGATAGCGAATTAACCATCCTGCAAAGACAACCTTCCAGAAATTCCAATATGGGGTTTTTCTGCGGGCGTTTTTCATTCTTCAAGTACTTGCGGAAAATTTTTAAGAGAACGATATTTAGAGGTCGATTTGTCACCTCTGTAGGTTAGGAAGGACCCAAATTCTTATACGGGGCGTTAACGCCGCGCGGCGGCATAAGGAACGCGGCATAAAACACTGCCGAATCACTACATCACCAATCATAACATAAGGGGGCAGAGAGTGTCAAACCCTCTGCCCCCAGACTATCAGAAAGCAATCACATCTGCAGTGGGTTCGCTATTGTAACCCTCAGTGGAATTGTCCTCAGCGATTGCATCCAGAATGGACAGAATCTCAGTGCCAGTGTTACCTTGCTTGAGCAGAGAGATAAGAACTTGCTTGGTCATAATGAAGTCAGTTAGTGTGAATAAAGAACAGAGAGTTTGTATCAGTTAGCGTCAGTTTCTTGTGCGGCATTTGCTTCTGCAACGTCAGATGCGATAACATCAAGAACCTCCAGAAGCTGAGTGCCAGTGGCAACTTGATTGCTGCGGAGAATGGCAATAGCAAGGTCGCGAGACATAGGAAGAAAAGTGTAAGAAACTGTTTGGAGTGTGAGTGTCTTTAATAGGGGCGCATCTCATTCCCCTTGTGTATGCTTACTGTGCGAGACCGATAAGAATACGATACTCCTCAAATTGCAGGAGTTCGTTATAGAAACTGTCGTCGCTGCTGGTGCTCACTGTGGGAATGCGATTGATAGCATCAAAGCATTGCTGGACAATCTCATCAAAGGTATAACGAGAGGCAGTGACGTTGTGCATTGGAGTGTTAACTAAGGAGCGAAGAGTTTGTGTGATTCAGATGGAAATGTTGTGCTCAGTCAGTGCAACCAACTTGGCAATCTTCAGGCGGACACTATCAGCAACGTCAGACTCATCATCACCGTAGTTAGCATAATCACCCATTGCAGAATAGATGGCATCCCACTCATCAACCGTGAAAAAGTTGTTGATGGTTTGTGCTTGCTCTTGGGTCATCTTGGTATCGTTCGTCATACTACTGATGCACTTTGACGGGCCCAGTTGTTGTTAACTGGGAACTCTTAAGTGTAACTGGCCACTCAGAAATCAAACACGTCAGAGTTAATCTCAATCACGTTAACTTTCGGATCGGCAAACTTCACACCGTCAGGAGTAGAGTATCCCACACCGACCTCATTCAGGAAGGTTTGATAATCACCACACTCACGGGCAAGGTTATACAGACCCTCATCATTGCCAATCCAGAGAGCAACATTCCAGGTCTCATAGTTGGTCCAACCGTTATAGGTGCGGTCGGTCAGATTGGTCTGGTAGGTGTTAGTCATTGGGGGAAGAAAAGTGTTAGTTAGTGGGAAACGGATTGGGTATCAGAACCCGTAGACTTGCTTGGATTCAGTATCAACAGCAAGGGCACGGCAGATATCATCGTGAAACACATCTGCACCGATTTCGAAGTTGAACCAGTCACCCATTGAGTGCTTAATGTTAAACTGCTCTGCAAGGTTAACAACACTGTAGGCGAACCAGTAGAGAGCAGAGATGTAGGATTCGGTGATCATCTTGGTTTCGTTTGTCCTTATACTACTGATGCACTTTCAGGGGCCCAGTTTAACTCAGCGACCGAAGGTTCGTGCAATCATTTCCTCAAAAGCTTGCTTGTCTCCATTCTCCCAACGGTCGTCAAGTTCAACCTTAAGTGCATCACGGAACGCGATGGTTTCGCTAACAGTCATTCCGGGATAGTTGGACTTGTGCAGTACATAATGAGAGACAAGATTCCACTGGTGATTAAGACCAGCAGCGGAGGCAGACTTAACGAAATCGAAGTTCATTTGAGAATCGGTGTTCATACTACTGATGCACTTTGAGGGGCCCAGTTGTAGTCACTCAGCGAAGAGTGAGACCATTGGAGAAGGGAACTTCAGTGCCGTTAGTTTCAACGTACCAGTTGAAGTTCTTCTGGTAAACTTTATCACCATTGCCGTGAACTGCAAGAATAGCATTCAGTCGGCTTTTGGTGGTTTTAGATTTATACCCACCGTCAAAAAGACGAATCCAGGTATCACCAATATCAGCAATCAGATTGCCATGCAGACGGACAGAAGATACACCATTCAGAGTAGTAACAGTGGTGTTATCTTGAGACCAGTTCTGCTCATTCTGAATGGCAGAGTTCATCAGGGTTTCAATCTTACGCATTGGGGAAAGTAGCGATGGGGTTGTGCTTATACTACTGATGCACTTTAAGGGGCCCAGTTCAGATCAGTTCAGGGGCAATTTCCTCTGCAAAATCCTTGGCAATCTTTTCATATTGCATAGAGAACAGATTGGACTCCAGAGCATTCTCAACCGAAGAGAAAATCATCCGAATTTCATCCTCAGAAAGAATCAGAGTATAGGTCTTTTCAGTGCTCAGGGTTGCCATTTGTTTGTGTCGGTTGTGCTTATACTACTGATGCAGTTTGAGGGGCCCAGTTTAACTCAGGCACTCATTCAGAATGGTTTAGACTGGTCGGAAGTCTCATTTAGAATACTCTCAAGCTTCATGAGAATTCTATCCAACTTGCGCCCATAGATTGCCTGTCCATCATCAAACAAATTGGATGCCAGACTATCAATCAGAGGAAGAACTTGTGCCCGAATTTGAATTTCTTTTTCAGTCATGATTGTGAAGAATAAGTTATACTCAGGCACTCAAAGCATCATCTACCTGATGCGCGGAAAGTTCAATCCGATTATGTACAGAAACCAGTGCAGCATAGAACTTATTACCAAGACCTGTATGCTTATTGATAAACAGTGCGGAACGGTGAGCATAAGAAATCAGTTGCTCTTTGCCGCCATTCTGATACCATTCAGTCACACGCTTGTATGCATCTTGTGCCAGAACAGTTACAATAGCAAACACAGTCAGAGTAAATGTCACAAACTGTTGCCAATGCTTCTTATACTCAATCTTGGAGAGTTGATTGACCATAGCATCAGCAGGGGGGAAGGATTGTTCAAACATTGTTTTAATCAAGTAAGGTGAATTGAAAAGAAAGATGAACTCAACGAAGGTAAAGATAGCGACCACTCCAGTCTGCATAGCGGTAGCAATTCTCCCGCGATTCTTTATTCAGAAGATTGTATCTGACTCCCTTTGCAGGTGCATTCCAGGAGGCAGATTTCAATACATCACCAGTCGTCTTGTTCACAAAGCAATGAACACTCCGATTCCCAGAAGTAAGCATCACAACCTTGTAATACTTGCGACCTTCAACTATCTCAAAGGTAGTGGTGAAGGTATAAGTACCATTCGCAATCTCCTGCAGACACTTATTGTGATAGTGTGCATCTTGATTGCGCTCAACACAATGACGGTGAGACCTTGTACAGTAGAGACGATAATCAACCTCAAGCGATTCGCAGAGTGCTTGAGTATATTGAAGAATCTCCATCGTGGTTTGGGGAGTGTTCATACTACTGATGCACTTTCACGGGCCCAGTTGTAGTCACTCTGGAACTCTTCATTTCATATAAAAAACCCTTGGGTATCCCAAAGTATATCCAAGGGTTCAGATGCCCCTTGTAGGCGATTCTACAGGGGTCTCAGAGCGTTATAGAAATCACCAAGGATTCTCAGAGAAATCCTCAACGTAGACCTGCACACTTTCGGCAGGTTCCAATTCAAACAGTTTTTCAAAATCAATCTGTTTTGCATCAAAATCCTGAAACACATTGAGTTCCAGGGTTACACGAACTTTCTTCTTTTGTGCCAGTGCGTAAGACGAAACCATCTGAACTTTGCTCCAATTAGTGCGTGTAGCTACTGTACGACAACTTGAGGATTCTGTCAAGTTCGTGGAGTATTTATAAGCACCTCTGATACTTTTGTGAGTCCCTTATGAGGATTTCAAAATCTCGCGGCGGTGGTTATCCCTTGACAAATTGCGTTTCTTATGGTACGCTCGCTAAGATCACAAGACCTGGCTGGATTTAAATGAGAATACTAAGGGGTCTAGAAGGATTTAAATGGATTATTAAGGGTTCTGAGTGTATTAAATGACCAACCCTATTTGATACGAATTCTTATCAAAATCACCCTTTAATCATAATAAGTATCACACAGCTTAATTACACGTTTATATTTAAAAATGGCTTTTTAATTGTTTTTAATACCTTTTATCTTTCATAAGCAATAAAAAAAGCAAGGATTACCAGTCCTTGCTTCATACACCCAATCACCTATCCTATTGAATTATTCACACTCTACGAAGTCACTTTTGTTTGTGAATTGAGGCAAACTTCTTCCTCATTTTCAGTTCTGTTGATAATACAGAATCACCCACTTCTGGAGTTGAATAATATCCTGGTCATTCACTGGGCGTAGTTCCTCACTAAGTTCGCACCAGTAGTCATCACCTTGAGGAGTAGATTCCCAAGTAAAACATTCATCAATCAACCAAACTTTACTGGTATCTTCTAGAAACTCAAGAACTTTTTCAATCTTGAAATAATCAGGAAGTTTATTCTCTTTTTCTTCTTCTTTCAGACGCTCTACTTCTTGTTGAAGTTCTTTGATTTTCTCTTCTAGTTGTTGATACTTTTTCATTTGGATTTCTGTTGTTGTTGATAGTAAAGAATCACCCACTTTTGAAGTTGAATAATATCCTGGTCGGTCAGTGGTTTGTTTCCGCTGCAAAGGTTTCCCCAATGCGTATGACCTTGAGGAGTAAGAACCCATTCAAAAGATAAAATCAACCGACCATAATTCTTCCTTGGATTCTTTAGAACTTCAAGTGTGGGTTCAAGATTAAAAAGATCAGGAATCTTGTTCTCTTTTTCTTCTTCTTTCAGGCGATTTACTTCTTGTTGAAGTTCACGAATCTTTTGTTCCAGTTCTTGATACTTTTTCACTGGTTTTCCTCTTGATTTAGAATGTGTTGCATAATGTCATCGTCACTGAAATCATCTAACTGTTCATCAGTAAGAGTATTCAGAAAGGCAAGAACTCTGGTTGAAAAACTAGGCATTGAGTAGGAGGTGTGAGTGTTCATTTGACATAGAAGTTTTAGACTCCCAAATCACTCATTCGTTGGGCAATTTTATGACGAGGAATGACCTTACCATTCAATTTATAGGAATAACGAATTCCTCCTTTGACAGTGGGAGAACAACGACAATAGAGTTTGACCTCGTTAATCTTATCGCCGTTCTGATTGTGCAGCGGAAAATAGTACGAACATTCACCAGCAATATATGATGCACGGGAACGAACATCAACAACAACAGTCTCATTCAGACGGTCAATGAT
>Ga0315909_10008609_pt1 | contig 11155 bp, 16 predicted proteins | sample LakEriMetagenome_11_FD_203527 | JGI IMG/M metagenome (GOLD analysis project Ga0315909, IMG submission 203527) | Freshwater fungal communities from buoy surface, Lake Erie, Ohio, United States - Buoy 2 MA125 | ecosystem: Environmental > Aquatic > Freshwater > Lake | place: USA: Lake Erie, Ohio...
CTATCATCAAACGCATCAATCGGATTGGACAACTGAGAAAGGAAAAAATGAAAACAACCACAATATATCCGTAATCAGCCAAAAAGATGTTGATTTTAAAGTTTCTTGTAATGAATACGGGCCTCATTACACTAAAAACATATAAACAAATATAGCCACCCCCTTTTGAGGGGTGGCATTTATAGCTCAATGACGAGATTAATTTTAGCTAACAGTAGAAGCTCCTGCGGCAGTGCGGATATTTGCAATAGTGTGCTTAACCCTTGCAATGCCTACAGTTTGGTTTGCGTTTGTGTACTCAAACTGAGACCAAGCGGCAACACCTGATTGAGATGCAAGAGTGGGCCAATTAATTGCGTCTGTATTGTAGGTAATAAGAGCAGAGCCAGATGGAGTAGAAATGGCAAGACCAGAAATTGGGCTTACTGTGGAATGCATATTTAAAAGTGCCATTGAGATAAATGTTTTAATGTGAAGCCCAAAAATACGAAATCTTAAAATATGCTTCTAAGATTTTTTTAAACTTGCCTTACACGCCTCAAAAACGTACCCTTTGGGAACAACCTGGTGCTTGATTGAGGCTGTTTGATTGCATAGGCAAAAGGGTTATTGTATTCGTTTATATTGAATTCATAAAAATGAGACATGATCATCGCCATAGTGGCGTCACTTTTAGTTCTGGCTGTGATGTCAAACATCATATTGTCTGAGATGGAGCTTAGGAATGGGTATCGTATCGGCTCCTCTGCAATATCATACGTGTGTTCCCCAAGATAGATGCTATTGCCACGAAGAAAGTCATTTAGATAGGTGGCGCCTTTCCTCACCACATCACTGCCCTGGCCTTCACTTCCAGTGTGAATCCCGACAATCTCCCACTGCAATTGTGTAGGGCTCGATTCATTCAAAATCTCAGCCTCACGCAGTAAAAAGCCTCCATACCCCATACTGCTAAAGAAGTTTTCAACGCTTATGGAAGTGTTATTTTCTATCACAATCGGCATCGAGTAATACACAGCGGCCATCAGCAACTGCTCCATGTCCATATTTGGATCGGCAGACCGGTGGGTGTATGATAGGAAAACCGATGGGGTGGGGAAATATCCAGGCATATTATTCCCTGTATTCATCCGCTCCTTTCGATTTTGCTCTTCATATGCCTGATTATAGTACAGTTTGCCACAAATAGCCATTCTTGACCCCCGGCTTTTTGTGCTGGCTTTTAGGTATGGGTCAACCCCAAGACAGCCAATTTTCCCATTCATGGGGCACTTAACTCCACGCCTCACCTGGGTACGGTTAATCATTGCCGCCGGCGGTTCCCAGGTTCGCTGCATGGGCCCCTTCCCGTCCTCCTTCCATCCCACAACTGTTCGCTCTTTTGGATCGAGCCAGTAGAAGTACCCGCTTCGTATCTGGTCTTGTATTTCTTTGCAATCAGCGGTGCGCTTGAGGGCCTGGAGGATAGTTACGTCAAACGGGCAGTGCTCGTTAAGGCTGTTGAATGCGTCCGAGGGCGTGAATGGGTTTTGGCGCATCTCTTCCGCATACAGGTCGTCCAGCCCGGCGTCAAGAAGCTGCTGGCGATCACGAAGGAGCTTTTCCTTGGCGCCGATGCGTTCATCATGCCCATTGGCCTGCATATATTCCCACTGCTCATCATCCGGGTATTCAACAATGTCGTTACCGTATGCATCGGTCCATCCAGGAAGTCCCATGTATGCCGGCAGGAAAAGGCTCACCAGTTTATTTGTGGTGGTTGGATACTTGCCGTTCTGCCTGGTTTCTATGTTTGCCTGCTCATAGAACTTTTGGAACTCGGCGCCTCCCTGATCGCCCTCTTCCGTTGTTGTCGGGAAAAACGCAAAGCCACGCTTGCGGCCATTCACCATAAGCGCCCTCACCTGCTTTGCCCACCACTTTGTGATTTGCACTTGCACCCACTTACCGCCTTCGTCTGCAAACAATCCATTCAAACGCTTACCATCCCATCCTCGCTTAGTGAGAGCACGAAGCCTTATGGATCCTCCGAGAGCCTTGGAAACGCTGGCAGTTTTCTTGGTTTTCGATTGCCTTTCTGGTGGCTCCACAAGCAATAGCTCGTTCTTGTTCATCCTGTGAACCGGAATGAGCCACAGAGGCAGGGACATGACGGGTTTTGCTATAAGCTCGTCAAAGTTCTCGTCTGCAAGTTTCTGATCAGATGAAGAAAGTCCTATGTTCTGCCGCTCAGACCGGATGGCAAGCCAAAACATTATCAGATGGCCCCAGGTGGACAAGCCCTCCTGACGGCCCTTAAGATAGACAACGCCAAGTTCTTTGTGGTGCTGATATACGTTCCAACAGAAGTGAAGGATTTTTCGCTGACGTTCTCTGTATTCCAGGAAGCCATCGTTGGTTTCTACGGCCGGCCTCCAATAGTTAAGCCCAAGGTACATCCAAGGGGTGAGCCATGTGAGCTTTCCACGAATGTAGCACCAGTGGCCGTCGTTAAGTATTTTCTTAACCTCCTCCACAATGAATTGCTGCTGGAGTGGCGTATAACGAATAGACCCGTCATCCTGGCGCTGAGTCTTTTCAATAATCATGTACTCCGGGATGGGCGTTCTGGTAAACTTAGCTTTTGGGTCGCCCCATCCAGGAACCTTGGTCAAATCATCCGGCATTTTAGGAGTTTTGCACTCCATTTGCCAGATGGTTTCAATGATTCGATTATTTACTATTTTCTCCTTCTCCTCCATTTCTCAACGCTTGCTTTAAATCTTTGATGCTTTTGGAAAGTATGTCCATGCAGGATAGTATTTTTTTACTGCTGACAAGCTTGTTCATGCGAATTTGTATGCGGTATAGCTCTTTCATCATGTCAAGCATATCCTTCCTGGATTGAAACGCTTTCCAGTCACGCTGCAATGTTTCCGAATATGGAAACGCAGGCAGTCCGCGTGTCCACAAGGGCCTACTAATATAGTATTCATCGCCCTTGTATGCAAATGTTTTATGGTTCTCACCTACAATCTTAAGGTGCGTGATTCCGTCAACCACCTCCATAACCTCCCATTTAGCAATTACCTGGCTTCCTTTTAGGAAGATAAAATCGCCCTTTTCTAACTTCTGTTTTTTGCGAATCGATGTGCGACGCATATTTTACTCGCTTTACTACGTAGTTCAATTTAGATTCATGGACCAAGACAAATTCACCTTCGTATGCCCGTCTGAGATATTGCTTGATTTCGGTGCCGGAATGCTTTAGAAAGTGGTATTTGTTTATGGAGTATATGTGCCCAAGATCAACTTTCTCAAGGGCCCAGGCGTATGTTTTGTACGCCTGACGCCTCGGCTTTCTTCTACTCGTCTTTCTTTCTTTTACTATTACCACCTTCATTGTTCACCTCACGAAGCGCAGCCTCCAGAGCCCCTTCACCAAAGTCGCTCTCAAGCTTCCCGGCATTGAAGTCTGCTTCTGCTTTTTCATTTTTCTTAAACAAATCCTCTGCCAATCTTCTTATCTCATCCATCACTGGCTTTAGCTTTAAAGAATTTTCAATCTTCACTTTGTAGGAGGAGTTTTCATTTGAAGCCTTGCCTTCTCCGGCAAACTCTGGGGTTCGAATGGATTCGCATACGTTGTGATACATCACCACCATACTCCAATACGCCTCCGCCTTTACGTTGTTAAGAAAGTACTGTCTACTGGCAAGGGCAATCATGTGATCGCCAATAACATACCCAAGCCTTCTTGATGTTTCAGCTTTTCTTCCGTCCCAGGTGAGACTTAGCGGAATTGAGTCGCTGTACACCAATTCTACCCAGTCTCTTTCTTTTTGCGTAACCTTTATTGTAGGTTCGGACGAGATAACTAAGTCCTCGGTAGGTGCTTTCTTTGACTTCGCCATTTTTTATTTCGTTTAGTATATTTTCTACAAGCTCAATTAGTGCCGGGATGGTGGCAATTATAGCCGAGTCCCCCTCATGCCCAATCCCTGTGGCTACAAGTATGTTATCGCCTCGGACGTAAACTTCATACGCTCCAAGGTTTTCGTCAAATACTCGTCGCCATAAATCCTTGGACTTCGGAAGATGGCATATCCACTCTTCCCATCCAGCTCCGCCATTCTGGCTTTTGGCCGGCACCTTGTGTTCAACATTCTTTTCGTTATCCTCCATGACCTTTTAATGTCATCTATTTCGTTTGTCTCATAAAATTGCACTCCATCGAGTAGGTACCCATACAAATCAAAAAATCGAACCCTTCCGGTTCGACCATTTCCTGGGGATGTCCATTTTAAAATGTTCTCCAAATGATTAATGATTTTGGGTGATTTGGCGGCTTTGGCGGAAGGAAGTCATATTCATACCGGCCCTCTATGCCGTTTATTCTTCTCCACCTGCAAAATGTTGATCGGATGGAGTCATACTCTTCCATGTCGACATTTTCAATGAGAACGTACTCTGTCTTTGGGTTTGTAAAAGGCGTAAAGTCATACCTCTGCGGTCTTCCTCGCTGCCTTTTTATTTTAAACACCGGATCCTCGTACCTCATTTTTTGGGCTTCTTTTTGACGTAGGTCATTTTCTTGGCATCAGGACCGTAGGCCAACACCATCCTTTTCCTCACAAGAAATCCCCCGTTCCATCCAACACGAACGCTGGATTCATCTCCCCACCAAAGAATGGTGCCTTCTGGGTAGTGATTATTCTCCCCGGATACCATTCCCCTGTCGGTGTAGAACTCCCGGATTTTTTGTACGGGTGCCTGCATGGTGTCGTAGCTGATGAGCTCCAGGTTCGGGATGAGCAAGCCCATTTTTGTTCGCTCGGTTTCTATTGGCTTGCAATAGATGTAGTCCCCCAACATACGATCTCCAACAGAAATAATGCTTGTGGGGAGGACAAGAAGATGGCCGTCTATTTTAGGGCTATTGCCCTTATAAACAGAGTGGGCCTCGGTAAACCAAAACCTAATCCTCTCGCCCACCAACTCTTCATTGTCCAGCCCATCAAGCAATGGCTGCTTCTTTACCACACCTTCCTCGCATAGTCCATTAGTTTCGTTAAATATATTAGACGGTGCGTGAAGAAGCAGTGTGCCATACTCAATAGTTTCCCGATAGATGCCAGTGATCTCCACAAGATATTCTCTTATGGGCTGTATCGATTCGGTGTATTTAGTAACGAATGCCATTACAGAATGCAGTGAATGTCGTGCTCCCGCAGGATGAGGTATTCTGTTTTATTAAACTCGGCCCTGACGCCAGAGCTTTTGGTGTAAAGCACCTTGTCGCCATCCTTAACCACAGATACGTTTGATCCCACCGAAACCACTGTTCCCTGTGGCGGAACTTCCTTTGCTATATCGGGAATGGCCAGAACTCCGTTTTCATCATAAAATTCCGCAGCCTTGTCTGGGAAAACAAGAACACGGTTATCAATCATTGTTACGTTAGGGTGCTGTTGCATATTAAAATGGATTATATTCGTCTAATTGATTAAAAATTGCCGGGCCTATGGAATAAGCGGCAAAAGATGAAATAAAGATTTGAGTGAGTCGTGCCGGCCAGTTCCATTCTGAAAAAAGCCACGTCCAGGAAATATACCCGGCAACTAAATAAAACAAAAGGAACGCAATGACAAACGGGATGCCATATGCTTTAAGGTAAATGATAGCTTTGTCAATCATATTCATATATGTTTACAGAGCGCAAACATATACAATATTTTCACAATGTGCTATTTATTTTTTGATCTTTGGTCACATCCTTATGACACTCCTTGCACAGCACCTCAAGCTGGCTGACGTCCTCTATAAAAAGCCTACGGCAAAAATTAGGCAAATCATCGTACGATTTAAGGCTGCCTGCCGGAACAATGTGATTCACTTCCACATTCTTTCGCACAAAAAAATGATTACAGGAAGCGCACAAATACACCACCCTTTTTGACCTTCCGACATAAGATGTTTGAGACGCTTGCTTTAAAGCAATTGCAAAGGGTTTCCACCATCTGGAAAGGTTACGCAAGGCGGATCTTATCTTACCCATGTGCATACTTTCGGTTTCGGTGCCACCATTTCGCGTACGCTCAACACGATGTACCTTTGGCTTTTTAGCGACCCGTTTCGTAAACGATTTCATTTGGAAGAGGAATGTATGTGCCCAGTTCTGAAAGGGCAAATATGCGGATGTTTTCCAAATATTCCTCCATTTCCAGGGTGTTTAGCGTGGTGGTGGAGCGAACGAACGATTCGGTGGTACCGTTCGGCATCTCTTTGTCATATCGCAAAAACAACCTCCCCATCACCTGGTGTGCCTCATCCTTTGTGTAGCCGGTTTCTTCGCTGAGGTACGCCAGGACCACTCCCCAATAGTATCTGTTTTGGCTACCAGATCTTTGGCTCTTGTCCTTTTTAATGTTAACGGAATGCCGTCCCTTTAGGTTTCGCAATATATTGAAAAGCTTTGCTTTATCATTTTGTTCATCAAAATTGATTAGTAAGTCTATCATTTTTTTCTCTTTGTTTTTATGGTGGATGTTTCTGTTACTCTCATCTGCCTGCGTTGATCGTCCATGCGCTCAACATAGCCTCTTATTTCCTCGTACTCCTCGGTGGTTTGGCCTTTTTCTGCCGCATAGGTGTATTCCTTGGCGGCATTATATGCGGCAACTATTGGCAGGTAGTTCTGGTATCGGCTGAATATGTCCTTCCAGTTGGTCCGGTGGACATCATTTGCCACCAAATCAAACAATACATCACGGTGGGCCCTATATTCCTCATCGTTCATGTATTTTTTTGGCACCTGGCATATGTAGCTGTAGCAGAAGCTATGCAGCAGGTCCCATCTTTGCTGTGCTTCCTCTCGCTTAGTCTGCATCAGAACGGAGCTTCTTCGGTGTTGGTGGAAAAGTTTTGCTGTGAGCCAAGCTGGTGCTGCCAAATAAGCACCGGATCGATTCCCTGCTCGTCCTCAAACCGGCAGTAGTCGTTCATCTCCATGATAAATGGCTCTGTGAGCGGTGTGGGCCTTCCTCCGGTTTCCACCTCCTTCACTTTCCGGACATGGATTTCGGTTTTTCTCCAGTCGGACTCGTCATTCACCTTCCGGTGGATGGTGAGAAAGTCATCAGCCTTTGCGGCAAACATAGTGCCCTGCTCGGTGTCGGCCATCATGGGCGCCTTTGGGTGTCCGTTGTCGTCCCGGGTACGCATGGCAGCAGTGCCGGGATGGGCGTTAACGTAAACGCAGCAGTTTTGATTCTTTGACCAGTAGCGGAACGCGTTCAGGGTGTTGTAATGGTGCTGGTATGCGTCCTTTCCGGGCACTTCAAGGCTGTTGTAGGTGTCCACCAGAACAGATTGAATGTTATACTTTGCGTTTACGGCGGTAAACATCTCCAAAAGCTGCTCATAGTTGTAGCTTTCGTCGTTTCGGATGATGTAGAAATGCTCCTTGACGAACTCATATGCCTGCCTGAATTCCTTTTCGCTCTGGTGCTTGAGTGGTTTACGCCAATAAAACTCGCACATTTTCCGCATCAGACCGCCGGCAGAGTTTTCCGAGCACATCATGGACCACTTCCACCCGTGACGGATGCTGGACAGCAGGGCAAGGTACCAGAGAACAACGGTTTTACCTACGTTGGCATGACCGTTCACCACCACAAAATTTCCCTGCTTGTAAAGGAAGTGCTGATCCAGCTTGGAAAACCCTGTAGTGAGGCCCATCTTGAACGATCCATCCCTCACCGAACGAAGGTATGCAGAAATTCCATCGTGACTGGCCAGAAAGTCCATGTTTTCAAGGCTTATCGGGGGACGTTCTGGTTCGGAAATTATAGCAGACGGTGCCTGTTTTTTTCGCTCTCCATAGCCAAGCTCATACAACTTTTTTGCCGCCTCCGAAAAGTCCCCGTTTGCCTCCAGAATGGTGAACACGTGCCAGGGTTTGTACGCCTTTTCTGGCTCAAAAAGGGTGGAGGTGGTGAATACGCTAAACCACTTCTTTTCGGTGTCGTAATTGCCTGAAGTCATGGCACTTGTCTGCCCTGGCCGGCGGAAATGTATCTTATCGTTTATGTGGCTTATTCGCTTCCACCCATGCATTTCCAAAAGCTCAACGACATCGCCACGTTCGTTGTAATCGTCCCCCGGAGAAAGGCCCTCCTGCGGAGCAGATGCCGGCATGGCAGGCTTAGCAGGAGACGGAGCGGCAAACACCTCGTTGAGCTGACGGGCACAGCCTATGAGCGTGTCCCGCTCCTCGGGAGTAATCACCGGAATATTGTCGAACGATCCGTTCAGCACCTTGTACCCAGGCGTGGGCCAAACCACCACCTGTCCGCCCTCCCCACGGGTTTCAATAAGCACTCTGACGCGGTCTGCTGGATTCTCGAATCGCTCCTCGTCTGTAGAATGCCGCTGGGCCAGCTTAACATTGCGCTCAATCGTCTCGCATCTGTAAATGATGTGGAAACCGCCCGAACGAGTTTGCGTGACAATAACACGGCTTATAAGAGGAAAGTTAACAGCGGCCACCAAACGCTTGTATTTGTCGAACAGTTTGCCATCGAGGGAATACTTCTGGTCGATGTCGATCACCTCCATGTTTCCGCTTATCGATCCGGTGGCGATACCTATGCCTCCCAGCTTGGGAAACCGTGACAAATCGTAACGGGTTTGCGTCTTCTGCCACCCGGCGGCAAGAGGAACCTTGTTGGCGTCAACAGGAATCACTTGCAGGCCGGGGATGTCCTGCATCTTTTGGCAATCAATTAAAAAATCCTGCGGCACGGTCTGCATCGATGCAATCTTGTTTGGTCATGGATGATGTTGCCTTAACAAGGCGGATGTTGTCCGGGTACTTGGTGTAGGACCATGAGGTTCGGTGCTGCCATTCGTACACCCAGCGGAGCTGCTCCGGGGAAAGGTTTTTGAAGCCCTTCTGGATTAACTCATGCATCTTCTTGTCACCGTCCTCTTCGGATGTAGGCTTTGGAACGGCAGGGGCTTCGGTGAACCAATTGGTCTGAACCTTCTGCTTCCAGTTCTTCACAGCGTTCCCCCGGCTATCGGTCCAGTTGTGGTTGTCGTAGTGGGCGAACGCCTTTCGAGCCTGGGACTCCGGCTGACCGTTCTCAAGAAAGTAGGCTAACATCTCCTCGAAAGATGGAGGGACGAAAACTTTCTTTTTATTTACTTTTTCTTTCTTATTATCTATATTATATACTTGAGTCCAGTTTCTGGACTGTGGTAGTCCAATTTCTGGACTGTCAGTCCGGCACTCAAGAAGGTCTTGAATTTTCTTTGTTGCCAGTTCAACATCGCCGTTTTTTAACCAAAGTCCTATCTCATCCTGGGCCATGTCGAGGCTATAAACAAACTTTGTAGGCTTAAGGCCAATATCATTTTTCTCAATCAATCCTTTCTTGATAAGGGTTTCAATGATGGTAAAAACAGTTGATCTGGAAAGGTCCAACCACTCCGCAATCTTGTCCTTACTCTTGATGCAGGTGTACCCATATTCCGGGTTCTGGCTCATCTGTTTTATGTCGCACAGAACCGCCATTTCGTTCAAAGAAAGGCAAAGAGCCTTGCGAACAATGTGATTGTTTAACGATATAATTTGCATAAAAATAAAAAGTCCTTTGTTCGCCTTTCGGGGTAGCAGACCCTACTCAGCGGACAAAGGACATTTAAAGATCTTCACAACGCTGCTGCTACCCAGCGGCCTTTCGGCTCTGCAAAGCTACGAATGATTATTTCACATTAGCAAAATTGTATTGCGAAATTTTTTTTAAAAAATCATTTTGCTGTGGCGTTAAATCCTGGGGTTGCTCACGGAAAAACTTTGGTTTAGTGGGATATTTCTTATACTCTCCAATGGCTTCCACCACATCTCCTCCTGCATCAGCCAATGGTGAGTATTGTCCCAAAACGCTTAATATTTTGGCGGCTCTTTTGGGCATATTAGCCACATTAGAAGCTAATGTCAGTCCATATTTTGCTGCTTTTCCAACCGGAGCACGGTTAACTGGATCAAGAACTACATCACCAACAGCAGCCGACCCACGGTTAACAAATGGGCGAACTGCATTAAAAACATTGATTGCCATGTTGGCCGGCCCAGCAAAAGAAGACGGAATGTTTGGGATTTTTGGCGCAGATTTTAGTACATTCTGAGCGGTACCAGGTGTTTGCTCCAGCCTGTTAATCAAGTCGCTATAAGACTCTCTATCGTACCCCGTACGTTCAATATCACCGCCAAGCATTGTGTTTGCCTTTTTTAGGCCCTTAACAACGCCCATCTTCCAGTCAAAAGGATTAGTCCAGTCTATTTTGTCATATTGAACAATATACGGACCATTTGGCCTGGCATCTCGGCCAACACTTGTAGCATCAGCTTGAGCCCTTAAAAGCCTTCCTCCTGGGCCCTGTGAAAAACTATTGTCTGCCATAACGCAAATATAATTCTATTTCTCCCAATAAACGTCCTCTCCCCTCCTGTAATGCTTCATATTCTCCTTTGCCTTCTCGTTTACGAAATGTTTCTCGCTGTAAACGACATAATTGTTCGGCAACAGGGCGAATTGGCCCGTTTCAAGCTGAATGAGGGAGAGAGGCTTGTGTTCCGAGGGGTAACGAGAATAGCCGTCTTTCCAATCAATAACGAGCCCCGTGTGCCTCCCGTTGCCCTCAAAGGGCTTCAGAACGCTTGCCTGTAGGCCCTCCAGGAACGGCATATACACCACTTCCATTTCCTCTCCCATTCCGGCCCAGGGCATTAGGGCCTCGTATTCGTGCCGGAAATCATCCGTGGTTGACAATGCCTGAATTGGCAATCCACTCCAATGCGCCCCGCTCTCAAGGAAAACGTGGCAGGAAATCACTTGGAACTCCCGGCAGAACACCCCATGCCATATTCCCTTCGTAACGCCCTTTGGCATATTGGGGCCAAGGAACGAATTGTTTACGTTCACATAGAAATGGAACGGAAGGGAGGCGTGGCGGGGCATGGAGCAAAGCTACAAAATCTTCCCGTTCTTTATTCGTTTGTTATCCACGTAGAAATCTCCCTTATCATCCAATGTTATTAAGCACACCCCGTGATTCCAGGAGTTAATGGGCATATAGAGGGGATGTAGATCAGACAAACATGCAACAG
>Ga0315909_10008610_pt1 | contig 11154 bp, 11 predicted proteins | sample LakEriMetagenome_11_FD_203527 | JGI IMG/M metagenome (GOLD analysis project Ga0315909, IMG submission 203527) | Freshwater fungal communities from buoy surface, Lake Erie, Ohio, United States - Buoy 2 MA125 | ecosystem: Environmental > Aquatic > Freshwater > Lake | place: USA: Lake Erie, Ohio...
CGACGATGGCGCCAACCCCTTCGGGTTAGAGGCCGTTCGGAAGTGCGTCAGCGAGGTATCCACACGGAAGCCGGTGGTCTACGGCGTGGACCTCGCCCGCTCGATGGACTACACGGTCGTCTGTGGGCTGGATGCCCACATGCAGGTCTGCGTGCTGGAGCGGTGGCAGGCCCCGTGGGCGGAGACGAAGACGAAAATCGCGGCGATGGTCGAGCAGACGCCTATCGTGGCGGACGCCACGGGGGTTGGTGATGCGATCGTGGCGGATTTGCAGCTGATGGGCGTGGATGTGACACCGCATGTGTTCACCCAGTCCAGCAAACTCCGCCTCATGCAGCGCCTCATCGCCTGCTTTCAGGCCGGGGAGCTCAAGATCCCCGACGGCTGGCTGGTGTCGGAGCTGGAAGCGTTTGAGTTCACCTATACGGCCACCGGGGTCAAGTACGAGGCCCCGAAAGGCTACCACGATGACGGCGTGATGGCGCTGGGATTAAGCGTCTATGGCTGGGACCGGGTGCAGGTGGTCAAGCCGGAGCCCGCCAAAATGGGCCTCGTCTTCGCCGACGACCCGACGCTGGACCCGAATACCCCCAAGCCGGCCTTGGTCGGCGACTTTACCTCGCAACTGCCCGCGGAGGGCTGGTAGATGGACAAGAAAGCTCGATTCATGGAGGCGGTCGCCGAGAAGGTGGGACGCCGGAAGCCGATGATGAAGCGCAAGCCCGGCATGGCCGTCATGATCGCCATCGGCGCCCCCAAGAAGCCCCCGATGGGGGACGAGATGGAGGACAAGATGGAGGATGGCGAAGGCAAGATGGGCAAGGCCGAGAAGATCGCCATGCTCCAAGAGAAGATCGCCTCGCTGAAGGCCGAGCTCGCGCTCCTCGAAGACGAAGACGAGATGGAAGACGAGAACGAGATGGAGAAGGACGAGTCGGAGTACGAGGACGAGGACGAGGACTGAGCTATGGCGAAGTCCCCGGCCTGGCAACGCGCTGAGGGGAAGGACCCCGAGGGTGGGTTGAACGAGAAGGGACGGGCCAGTCTCCGCGCCGAAGGCCGAGACATCAAGCGCCCCGTCAAAGCAGGGGAGGCCAAGCGGTCTCCAGCAGCAGCAAAGCGGCGGATTGCCTTCTGCCGCAGAATGAAGGGGATGAAGGCCAAACTCACCAGCGCGACAACGGCGAATGATCCGAACTCGCGCATCAACAAAAGCCTCCGGGCTTGGGATTGCAACTAATGGCTGCGACGCTCCTCAAGACCAACAGTGTGACCATCGCCGCGCAGGACAATGCCGCGACCGTGTCCGGCATCCCGTCGCCCGGTTTCGTTGCCGTGCAGATTGTCGGCGCGTTGTCGGCGACCATCACGTTCGAGGCGTCGGTCGACGGCACGAACTACGTCGCCTTCAACATGACGCCGTCCAACTCGGGCACCGATGCCTCGACCGCGACCGCGGCGGGGGCGTGGACCAAGTCGACCGGGGCCTATAGCGCGTTCCGGGCGCGGTGCTCGGCGTACACGTCCGGCTCGCCGGTCGTGACCATCCGCTACTCCGCGCAGTAATGCTCGTCCATCTTCTCTGGGCCGCCGTGGCGGTGTATGCCCTCCACCGGCTGAGTGCCGTGCTGGAGCGTTTTGCGCCGGTGCGGTCTGGCCCAGAGGATATGGTGGCCCCCGTGGTTGAGGTCCCCGAGGATCTCGTGGCGGTCGCCATGCAGGAGCGCGAAAGCTGGGCGCAAGAGGAGACGTTGCGGGCCATCCGCGAACGGTACGAGGAACTCAAGGACTGGAACCGAGTGCGCTCGGCCGTCGGCATCGGGAGAATCGACTAAGTGACCCTACCATACACAGACGCGCTGCTGGAAGATGCCCTGACGCGGGCCATGGAAGGGCTGAGTAACGCCCCCGAGGACCCGAATGAGCAAGTGGCGCCCAATCCGCCCGAGGACACGGGGAATACCCCGGCCGAGGACTTCTCGGCCCTCCAGCGGGCGCTCTATGGCGCCGACTTTCCGGGCGCCGACAAGGCCACCGAGAACGACATGGCCGCGTGGGCCTCGTGGACCCGCGGCTTGTGGGAGTCCCGGCGCGAGTCGGTCCAGATGCACCTCCACTTGGTCGAGCGGAACCGTTTGTTCCGGGCCGGCCAGCAGTGGATCTCCGCCAACGGGCTTGGGCCCTGGCGGGAACCGGCTCGTCCGCGCGATGCGGCGCGGGTCGTGTACAACATGATCGACAAGGCGCTTGACCAGCGCCTCCAAATCATCGTCGACCAGCGCCCAGGCTTCTCGGTGACCCCGACGACGCAGGACCCGGACGACAAGCGCAAGGCGCAGGCCCAGCAGATGGCGCTGGAGTACCAGTACGAGCAGCTCCAGATGCCGCGCTTGGCCCGCGAGGCCGCCTTCTGGGCGCAGACGGACGGCATCAGCTTCTGGCACATGTTCTGGGACCCCGAGCGGGGACCGTGGGACGAGCGGCTGGGCGAAATGCCCGGCCAGCGGAAGCCGTTGGGTGACATCGGCTGCCAGACGCTCCGCGTCGAGCAGGTCCGCGTCAGCCCCAACGCCACCGTCACGCAGGCGCCCCACTGGGTCGTCGTGCGTGAGGTGATTAGCCGGGCCGAGGCCGCGTTCCGCTACGGCGTGACGGGCTTAGACGGCGCCGACAGCACGATGATGTATGGCAACCAGCCGGCCTACTCGGGCTCCGAGGGGATCGGCGCCTGGGTGCTGACCCAGACGACCATCGGCGAGGGCCAGCGGCTCCGCGACGAGGATGTGACCGAGCGGTTCACGGTCTATGTCGCCCCGCATGCGGATGCGCTGCCGGAAGGCTTGCATTTGATCGTGGTGGGCGACACGGTGGTCTTCGGCCCTGCGCCGCTGCTGTGGAATACCATCCCGGTGGTGCCGATTCGGGACGGGTCGTCGGATCCCTCCTTCTATCCGCGGCCGGTGATGGAGCAGTGGATTGACCACCAGATGCGCGTCAACGCCCTGCTCTCCAAGTGGGTCGAGAACATCCGCGTGAACGCGGGTGGCCGCTTCCTGACCCGCCCGAACACCATCGCCACCGAGACGTTCATGGGTGGCGTGACCTCGATGATCGAGATTCGTGGCGCTGGCCCGATGGGCGATTCCATCCAGCCGGTGCAGGGCTTCTCGGTCGGGCAGGACGTGAAGGAGGCGCTGGCGCTGGAGAAGACGGCCTTCGAGGATGCGTCGGGCTGGAACGCGGTGAGCCGCGGCCAGGTGACCGGCGAGTCGGGCCGCGCCATTATCGCCAGCCGCGAGCAACTGGAGCGCGTCTTTAGCCCCGCGGTCAACGCGCTGGCGCAGGCGTACACGGATTGGTGCAAGGTCTGCATGGCCGGCATGGCGTGGGGCTACGATGTCCCCCGCTCGCTTGGTGCGGTCGGCAAGGGCCGCCCAGACCTGGCCCGCGCTATCAGCACCACGGACTTTGATGGGCAGTCGGACGTGAAGGTCGAGCCGTCGACGATGATGCCGATGCCGATGGCCTTCCGCATGTACCTCTTGGACAACTGGCTCCAGACTGGGGTGATTGATGCGAAGGAGTATCGGCGCCGGCAGATGTTCGCCATCGCCCGCGACATCGCCACCCCCGACGAGGATCAGGAGGCCCGCGCCAAGCGCGTCGCCGATGCGATTCGGATGGGCGGGCTGGTGCCCGAGATGCGCTGGCAGGATAACGAAGCGATTCATCAGGATGTGCTGGAGCGGGAGATTCTGCTTCAGGACGACCTCGATCCGCAGATCATAGCCATCGCGCAGGAGCGGTGGACGAGCTTGGCCAATCAGGCCATGCAGAAGCAGGGAGGTGGAGCACCGCCGGCGCCCGCGCCGACTGGTGGCCTCCCGGCTGGCCCTGGCGCCGCCAGTGTGCCCTCTCTCCCGCCGAACCAGCTGCCGCTGGCCGCGGGCAACCCGCCGATTGGGGTGGCGCCGATGCTGCAACAGCAGCTCGTGGGCGCCCCAGAGGCCGAAGTCGCCGCGCGGCAAGCCGACATCCTGGCTCGCCAATCGTAAGGAGTTGTGATGGACATCAGTACCGCGTTGTCGGAGGCCGCCGAGGCGGCGATGGCCAGTGTGGCTACCGCCCCCGCAGACGCCCCTCCCCCCGCACCCCCGGCAAAAGAGGCCCCCGCGGCCCCCGAGCCGGACGAAGCCCCCGAGGAGGGCGCCGAGGAGGCGCCTGAAGCCGAGGCCGACGTCGAGGCCGAGGCGGAATCGGACGAATCCCCCGCCATGCCGGAAGGCTACGTCGCCGTCCCCGTGGTCGAGGACCAGTTGGCGACCGAGTTCACCCTCAGTGATGCGGAGGGGGAGGTCGAGATTCCGGCGCTGATTGTCGAGTACAAGGCGAACGGCAAGGTCCGCAAGGACCGGCTGGATCAGGTGGTCAAGCTGGCACAGTTCGGGGTCTATAACGAGGCCCGCGAGCAGCAGTTCAAGCAGACCGAACAGCAGGCGATGGCCTTGCAGCAGGAGCGCGAGGAGTACGCCAAGTTGCTCGACGAGCGGGAGGCGCAGCTGGAGCGGCTCCTCCAAGATGAAGACTTTTTCCTCTCGGTGCGCGACGCCTATCAGGCGGAGAACAGCCCAGAAAAGCGGGCCGAACGCGCGGAGCGAGAGGTGGAACGGGTCCGGGCCGAAGCGCAGCTCTCCCGGATTCAGGAAGTGGGATCGCAGTTTTACGAGGGGGAAGTGCGGCCAGCTCTGGACTTGATTGCCCAGACCCTGCCCAGCGTCACCCCAGCGGAGTTGGAAGAGCGGATGGCGTATGCCATGCAACTGCACGCGCAGGTGGGGCCGAATGGCCAACCCTATCTGCCCGCGTCACAGTTCGATGCCGCTCGGCAGTACATCGTGAACGACCTGGCCGTCTGGGCGCAGATGACGCATGCCCGTCGCAGTGAGGTTGCTACCCCGCCCCAAGTGGTCGAGGCGCAGCAAGCTGCGGTGAAAGCACAAGTCGAAGCGCAGAAAGCCAAGCGAGCGCTGGGGAAGGCCACCCAGCCCGTGGGTCGGGCCGCGACGCCGGACAAGGGGAAACCCAAGGCCACCAAACCCAAGACGCTGGATGACGCCCTCGACAGTGCGATGGACGAAATCATGGCGTCGATTCGTTAACACCCAACCACAGAGTATTATCACATGCCTGCTCCTACTGTCATCACCGATGCGGAGCTGACTGGGCTTCTGAAGAACGTCTACTCGCAGTTCCGCGAGAAGGTGCAGAACCTCGTCACCCCGCTCCTCGCCCAGCTTGAGAAGGGTCGCGCTGGCGGCCCCCGCAACATGCGCTGGGGTGGCAACAACGTGTTCTTCGACGTCGTGACCGGCCGCCCGGCTGGCGCCACGTTCTCCCAGGCTGGCTACTTCCCGCCCGACACCACGGCGCAGGAAGTCCAGGCGAACGTCGGGGTGGTTCGTGCCTACACGACCCGCCAGATCGACGGCCTCGCCTTCGTCGGCACGCAGTCCAAGGATGCCGCCTTCACCACCATCGCCAAGAAGACGATGGAGGAAATCAAGGAGGCGTCCACCCTGCTCATGCAGCAGGCGCTCCACAATAAGGCGGATGGCGTCGTGGCCCTCATCGGGACCGCGTCCTCGACCACCAGCATCATCGTCTCCTCGCCCTACGGCGTGAGCGGCGCGGGGCAGGGGTCGCTCCTCCTCTCGGTCGGCGACTACATCGCCGTCCTCGACACCTCCAGCGCCGATGCGGTCCTTGGCCGCTCGGCCATCACGGCCATCTCGAACAGCGGCGACAACGCGACGCTGACCCTCGGGACCGCGATCAGCGGCATGGCGGCGACGGACAAGATTGTCAAGGCGACCGCCTCTGACACCTCGTTCAACAGCGCCATGAACGGCCTCATCAACATCACCAACCGCGGTGGGTCCTACGCCTCGCTCCACAACATCTCGGCGTCGACCTACGGCATCTGGGACGCGACCCGCATGGTCGCCGGCACCGACACCCCGGATGTGAACCAGCCGACCGAGTCGGACATCTGGGATCTCATCCAGAAGATCTCGGGCCGTTCGGGCAAGGACGCGATGGTGCGTCCGAAGGACTTCCTCCTCATGACCACTCCGGGCCTCGCCAAGAAGCTCATGGAGTCGATGGTCGGGCAGCGCCGGTTCACCGCTGGCGAGTTCAGCACCACCATCAAGGGCGGCTACAAGGCGCTTGAGGTGTGTGGCATCCCGCTCGTCCAGGACTACTATGTCCCGGCCGGGACCATCTACCTCCTCCACATCCCCTCGCTCGCGTGGGTGGATGCGAAGGACTGGGGCTTCGTCGAGTTCGAGGGCGCTGGCCCGTGGCGTTGGCTCTCGGGGCGTGATGCCTTCGAGACGACCTACGGCTGGTACGGCAACCTCGCCTGCCTCGCGCGGAACGCGCATGGCTCGATCACGGGGTACACCGACACGGCGCGCTACACGCACGTCGCGTAACCTTCACTGGGACGGGGTGGGGGCGTCTGCCCTCACCCCAACCCGAGGATAACTCATGCCCTATAACTATTTTGCTCCGACGCCGGGGCGTTTGGGCGTGCTGCCGAACCTGCTCGTTGGGCGCTGCGATGCGGCCATCGGGAACAGCGGTGCCACGACCTACAACTTCGGCTCGCACCCGGCGAAGTGCTACATCAACCGCGCGGTCGTCTCGGCCTCGACGGTGCCGGTTTCGTCCGGCGGAACCATCCTTGGCGTCATCCAGAAGTACGACGCCTCGGCGGATGCGGCAGTCACGCTTACCGACAACGTGGATTTGGAGGCCCTGACGGCGAAGGAGGGGACGGCGGTGGCGCTCCTCTCGACCCTCACGGATGCCCAGCGCACCCTCGATACCGGGGATACGCTCCAGTTCGTGGTCACGACGACCAGCACGGTCGGCACGGCAGCGGTTGACCTCATGGTCAACGTCGAGCTGTTCGTGGAGGTCTAATTCGTGCCGGTGCTACTCAATAGCGCCGGCCAGCCCGAGCCGCCCACCGCTGTGGTGGCGCGGCTCCGGGCGCTCCATGCGGGCTTGTCGCTCAAGTTCCTGACCCACACGGGGGAGCATTGGGCGGTCTGCATGGCCTGGCAGCCAGAGGATCGGCGCTGGGAGCGGGTCCAGCAGGGCGAGACGGACCCCGCGAGCGCGTACGACATCATCGGCTACCTGCCGGTGGATTGCCCGACGGACGAGGCGCCGGCCTACTTGGAGCGCACATTCCGTCAGTACCCGAAGGACGAGATTCGCAACATGGCGGATCACGTCCTCGACTATAACGCACAGGCGCCGGTTGCCGAGGCCATTGAGGCCGCGCTGACCGAGGCGCTGGAGGACCCGATCCTGCCGAAGAAGCGGGGTCGGCCCAAGAAACTTAGCTAACCGAGGCGTCTCATGGCGGTCACCCGCGCCCAACTGGTGGAGTATACCCGCGAAGCGATGGATGCCGTGGGGTCCGACCGCTGGTCGGATGCGCTCATCAAGAGCGTGCTGAACGTCGTGTATGACGACGAATGGTCGAACCTGCTGAACGCCTCCCAGTACTACACCTATGGGATGCGGACGGTGACCACCGACGCGAACGGCGTGGTCGCCTTCACCTCGCTGAATAACGGCGCGGGGGACAACCAGCAGAACTTCTACCGCATCCTCTCCGTCTCTGACGGGAACGTCCTGTATGCCCAGACGCGGTTTCAGGACGTCCCGCTGGCGACCACGACCAACTATCTGCCGACCTATCCGCGCCTCTACTACATCGTGGGCGAGCAGGTGCAGATTCTGCCGGTCGCCTCGGGGACGACGCTGTACGTCGCGGTCAACTATAAGCCGACCTCACTTGCCGACCTTGCGTCTGACACCTCGACCATCACCTTCCCGATGGGCGGGGAGTGGATCATCGCCAATGAGGCGGGGGCGCGGCTCTTGAATAAGGGCGGGGCCGAATCGGTGGCGGCGCAGGTCCTGAAGCGCGAGGCCGCGGAAATGCGGGCGGGGCTACTGGATGACATCCGGCGCCGCACCATCAACCCGACGATGCTCGCCTATCCCGACCAGAAGTATGACTGGGCGGGTGGCTGATGGCCCGCGAGCGCCTGGTAGATCAGCAGCCGGCGATGGATGGGGGGCTGAACGACGTCTCGGACGAGTCGGCGCTCCAGCCCAACCAGCTCCGACGGGCGACCAATCTGCGCCTGACGGACTATGGCGCGGCCACCAAGCGGGGTGGGACCCAGCGGACCTCGACCAATCCTTTGGCGGCGGCCGCGGTCTTGAATGGCTTTACGTTCCAGCAGGATAGCGGGACCAACCAGATCCTTGCGGTCTGCAATACCGACCTCTTCACGGCCACCTACGGCACCTTCCCGCGGACCTACACGAATCAGGGCGGGACGCTGTCGACCACGGTGCCGCCCGACTTCGCCCAGTTCCGGGACGCCGGCGGGAATGACGTGGTCTACATCGCCGATGGCGGGCTGCTCAACAAGTGGTCGGGGTCAGCGCTGACCGAGAACATCGCCAACACGGTGGCGGTCAACACCCTTCAGGTCCATAACGAGCGGCTCTGGGGATGCGGGAATAGCACCTATCCCGACAGCATCTTCTACTCGGCGCTGAATAACGGGGATACGCTGGGCTACGGCGCTGGGGGTGGTGGGCAGATCATCGTCCGCACCTTTGGGGACGAGACGATTGTGGGGCTGGCCAGCATCAACACCAGCCTCCTCATCTTCCATCGGCGCGGGATCTCGCGGCTGACGGGCTTTGGGCAGGACGACATCACGACCCAGCCGGCGGGCCTGACGGCGGACGTGGGCACCATCGCCGCCAAGAGCATCGTCGCCAGCAATAACATCGCCTACTTCATCTCGGAGCGCGGGCTGTACCGCTGTAACGAGGCCGAGGTGGCGGCGGTGGGGACGCCGGTCAAGCCGGACCCGATTCTGCCCATCATCCGGCAGCTGTCGTCGGCCAATTTCGACAAGATTCGGACGGTCATCAACCGGGCGACCAAGGAGCTGTGGATCACGATTCCAGGGTACGGCTGCTACCAGTACCACACGGTACTGGACTCGTGGTCGGGGCCGTGGGACGGGGGGTATGTCAGCCCCGACACGACGGCCCTCTTCGAGACCATCGACAGCGCGGGATTGCCGGTCATCCTGAAGGGCGATGAGTCGGGGTGGGTTACGCTCTGCGATGCGCCGAATGTCTATCGGGATAACGTCGCCGCGGCGGGGACGGGTGGGGCGCGGTATGCGATGACGGCCCAGCTCCACCGCCTCTACTGCGGGGATGACGCGCAGGCCAAGGCCCTCCGCTGGGGGTATGTCACGGCCCAGCTCAAGGGGTCGGACCAGACGCGCATCGAGTGGAACACCGGAGAATCCTTCGGCTCCTTCTCGCTCCCACCGTCGACCGATCAGACCTGGGGCGCCTCCGGGACGTACTGGGGGCAGGGAACGTGGGGTGGCACCGGCAGCCGGAACTACCGCATCCCGATGGGTGGGACGGGCTATTACATCGACATCAGTATCATCGACTCGGGAGAAGCGCTCCCGGTCTTCAGTCGCTTTTCGCTTGAAACCTTCGCCTTGGGGCGTCGCTAAATGGCAGAAACCGTCGGTCAACATTCCGTCGCGGCGTTTACGTCGCCAGTGAACGGCACGTCCCCCATTGACGCCAACACGGTCAAGGGGAACGACAACACGATTCGGTCGGCCTACGTCGACCACGATGCCGATCCTGGCATCCACGTCCAGTCGTCGACCCTTGCCTCCCGTCCGACCGCCAATAGCGCGGGCCGGAAGTGGATGACGGCGGATTCGGGCGTCATCCGGCTCTTCTACGATGACGGGACGAACTGGTACGAGGCCGACTACCTGCGGACCACCGGCGGGACCATCAGCGGGAACCTGGCCGTCACCGGGACGCTAGGGGTGACGGGCGTCACCACGCTGACCGCCCAGCCAATCCTCTCCAGTCTCACCGCCTCGCAGGCCGTCTTCACGGACGCCTCCAAGGGCCTCGTCTCGAACGCCATCACTGGCACGGGGAACGTGGTCATGTCGGCCTCGCCGACCCTGACCGGGACGATTCAGGCCGCGGCGGCGAACCTCTCGGGGGCGCTGGGGGTGTCGGGTCTCCTGACCTTCGCCAGTCTCAAGGGGACGGGCGCGACCACGGTGACCAATATCCTCGATGAGGATAACATGGCCTCCGACAGCGCCACGGCGCTGGCCACCCAGCAGTCCATCAAGGCGTATGTGGACGCCCAGGTCGGGGCCTCGGATGCCCTGTCCGAGGTACTGGCCATCGGGAATACGACCGGGGCCAACGACATCATCGTCAGCACCGGCCAGAAGATTCGCACCCCGGCCGTGGCTGCGGGCGACGGATCGGCGGCCATCACGATTGCCAACACCACTGGCGCCCTGACGCTGGCCGCGGCGCTGGCGGACTCCAACCTCGCCACCATCTCGACCGCTGGCAAGGTCGCCAACTCGGCGACGACCGCGACGGACGCCAACACGGCCTCGGCCATCGTGGCGCGGGATGCCAGCGGGAACTTCTCGGCGGGAACCATCACCGCCGCCTTGACCGGGAACGCCAGCACGGCCACGGCCTTGCAGACCGCTCGGACCATCAACGGCACCAGCTTTGACGGGACGGCCAACATCACCGTGACCGCGGCGGCTGGCACCCTGACTGGCACCACGCTGGCCAGCAACGTGGTCTCGTCCAGCCTGACCAGCGTCGGAACGCTCGCCAACCTGACGGTGACCAATCCGATCAGCGGCTCGGTGACCGGGTCCAGCGGCTCGACCACGGGCAACGCGGCGACGGCGACGGCGTTGCAGACGGCCCGGAACATCAACGGCGTCTCGTTCAACGGCACGGCGGACATCACGGTGACCGCCGCCGCTGGGACGCTGACTGGCACCACCCTCGCCTCGGGCGTCACGGCCTCCAGCCTCACCTCGGTCGGCACCCTGACCTCGCTGACGGTGAGCGGCGACCTGACGGTGGACACGAACACGCTGAAGGTCGATAGCACGAACAACCGGGTTGGTGTTGGGACGGCGAGTCCCGTGTACACACTGGATGTACAGGGCG
>Ga0315909_10008611_pt1 | contig 11153 bp, 10 predicted proteins | sample LakEriMetagenome_11_FD_203527 | JGI IMG/M metagenome (GOLD analysis project Ga0315909, IMG submission 203527) | Freshwater fungal communities from buoy surface, Lake Erie, Ohio, United States - Buoy 2 MA125 | ecosystem: Environmental > Aquatic > Freshwater > Lake | place: USA: Lake Erie, Ohio...
CCCAGCTGAACTCTTCCTGCCTGAAGACTCGTTTGATTTCCAAGCTTATTGGAAATCTATACTTCATCCTATTAAACCCAATGTTGCACTTGGAACTTGAAACCACCAAACTATAGCCCTGCTTTCAGTCCCATTTGCAGGAACTTAAAGTGCGAGCTGATGAGCTTGGTAAGGCTCAATTGCATCTCACTGAGTTAGCCCCCTGAATGACAGTCCCATCCCCTTAGATTGACTAGGTGCCAACAAAGTCAAGCTTGGCGATGGGGGTAGACTGAATGCCTTATCCTTGAGTCTTATCGAGCACGTCCGCCACATCTTCTCCTTGGTGATCAGTGCCGCCTTCTTCAGGGCTAAACCCTTTAGGACTTGCTCCATTAGCTCGCGCCCCTTTTGCGCCTTCCTTTGAATGGCTTGAGGCATGCTCTGTCACATCAACCGCCTTGGCTTCAAGTATCTGGGCATCTTTTTTGAGCTGCAGGTCAGCCCTTAGGGACCGGATCTTGTTAAAACACCCCGTCTCGTAGCGTGCAAGGCTGGCGTCCTTTAGGAGCTCAAGTGTCGCCTTGGCCTTGATGGAGGCAATGATGGCAAGATACTTTGGCTCATTTTGGGCCCACAAGAATGCAACCCTATTGGACTTGATCAACTCTTGTGTGAATTCCTTCAGGTTGTCTTGGACATGCGTTCTTCCATATCGCCCACCAATGAAGCGCGCTGCGTCAGCGCTTTGCACCAGTCCTAAGCGTTTGAGCTCAAACAAAAAGTTAGGCGAGTGTGTTGAAAGGGTTGCAAGCATCTGCGGGGCATTGGTGGATGTCATGATGTCCTTTAACTTTGACACGTCCACTAGCGCCTCAATCACCTGCACTCCTCGTTTAACAAGCTCAGGATCGTGGCAAAGCAGCTCGTCTGGTATCTCCAAGAACTCGAGAGCAGATAACTGAGCGGCCACCATAAAATCATGCTTGGCCGCGCGCTCGTACAGGGCAGCGTTTACAACGGCCTGCTTGTATGTTTGTATGCGCCTCAGCATCAGTATGTTTTGCACGATTTGGCTCACCAAGAACCTGTCGAGCTCTGATCTAACTGCGTACTCTGTGCAAATTTCTTGTTGCAGATCATGGACCTCTTGGGCGTCCTCACCTGGCTGAAGGGCCACGGCGTGAAACCCCCGCTTCAGAGCGTTTTGAGACGAGCCCGTTTTGGGCGCTTGGGTGTTTGAAAAACCATTAGGCATATTTGCCTCCTATATAAAAATTAAAGACGATGGCGTATGCGCCGATGCAATCGAAAAAACTACAGCCGTGGTGGGAAGGGGTCGTGTAACGCTGCGCCCCAACATCCGCCCGTGCAGCAGAATGACAGCCCCTGAGGGCTAGGGTAGAGCCCCCAAAAAAGAGGGCAGACGCAAGCGTTTTATTTGCAGAGGTAGCCGAAACCTCTGGGACGTGCAGAAGGGAGATTTGAAGAAAAGCCAAATCAAATTTGGCAACGCATTCGCACCATCTGCACGAATTCAATGTTGGTGAAAATCGCAACCAAAATTGAAGCCGTTACCGCATTTATACCGATGAAAAATTTGCAAGTCAACACGTTTTGAAGTAGTTAGCAAAATAAATTTTGAAGCCAAAGTAACGATAGCAATAGTTACTGATGGCAAGTTCAAGGCGGTATGATTCCAGCATGCTTAACGAACGCATCCGAAACCTTCGACTCTCCAAAAACTTGACCTTGCAGCAGGTGGCAGAGGAGTTTGGAACAACCAAGGCTTCCATATCAAATTGGGAAAATGGCAAGAGCAATCCTGACTCAAAAAAAATCACTGCACTTGCCGCAATTTTTGGCGTTAGCGTTCAGTACCTGTTAACTGGAGATGCTTCATCTGAGTCAAATTTCAACTTTGAAAATGACAGTGATTCTGTTGCATTTGTTGAATGGAAAGACATTCACAAGTTCAAACCAAAATCAAATTCACCTCGAGTTAAATCCTTGCATAGCAAATTAGGCAAGAGAAGTTTTGCCACCAGGTATTCTGGTACTACAGATTTCGCTTGGTCTCCATCAGCGATTCCAGCAGGAAGCGTCTTGATTGTGGATCCAGACTTGAAAATCCAAATATCTGACTTTGTTTTATTCAAGACCACAGGCTCAATGGTCCACCTGGGACAAATTAAAAATACCCCTGAAAACAAATTGTTCATAAAAGGCACTGATCACCCATCTGAAAAGATCTATCAGATGAATAAATGTCAAGTTGTAGCCGTGGTGCTGGAGTGGCAGATATCCTCAAAAACCAGATAGGTTTAATTTTAGTTGACCATGGTTTTATTTTAGTTTATATTTGAATCCTCTCAATTTTGAAAGGATTCACATGAACTCTCGCCTTCCCCTTGTTAATCAAGTCAGCACACGCCCCCACGGCATTGGCGGCACGGACATTGGCGCAGTCTTAGGCCTGTCCCCGTACAAAACTGCACTAGAGCTATGGACGGATCTTGTAGGCAATGAAGGCTCGTCTTTTCGGGACCATCTACACCTGAGGTTTGGTCAACACAACGAGAGCTTTATTGCCCGGGAGTTTGAAAGGGCCACAGGCCTGCAAACGTGCGAGCACCATGGCACACTCTTTCACCGCGAGCACGGCTTTATGTTTGGGCACGTGGACAGGTTTCTCGTGAAACATCTTGGTGAGCTACCCGTTGTAGACGGTGTAGTGCTTACCGATGCTTTGCTTGAGTGCAAGACGGCGAACGCATTTGCCCGTAACGACTGGGGAACGCCAGGCACGGATGAGGTGCCGCCTCTGTACCTTGTCCAGTGCGCCTGGTACCTGGCCATCACAGGTTGCGAGCGAGCGCAGGTTGCCGTTCTCCTTGGCAACAGCGACTTTAGGATTTACCAGGTCACTCGGGACCTGGAGCTCGAGTCACTTCTAATCAGCCACGCCAAGCAGTTCTGGTTTGACCACGTGCTTGCAAGGGTGCCACCTGCGCCCAGCAGCGCGCGTGATGCCTCGATCCTTTTTCCCAAAGAAGACCCAGGCAAGAGCCTTGAGGCAAACGACCTGCTCCTGGAGGTGATCAAAGATTACGAGGACAAAAACCGCAAGGCCCAGGGCCTGAGTGATGAGTGCGAGCGGCTCAAGACCGAGATCCTCTCCTACATGGGCCACGCCGAAAAACTCACCCACGCGGGCAAGACCCTTGCCACCTGGAAGTGCGCAAAAAGTTCCGAGCGGATTGACACCAAGTCGCTTGCGACGGCCCACCCAGACATTGCACGGGCGCACACCAGCACCGTGCTTGGCTCACGTCGTTTTTTGCTGAAAGGAAGCGTATGAAAGAGCGCTCCATCAAGAGACGGCGCAGCAATTACCCGGGGGTAAATGCGCGCGGCAATGGAAACAATACCTCTGGCAATTCCTTACACAACACCAGCCCTCAAGGCGCAGTGCCAATCGACATTGACATGCACTGCAGCCAATCAATGCCAGTCCTGCAAAACAACAACCTCACAAGCTTGCTCGACAGAAGCGTTGCCCGCTCTGGGCTTTCCTACGATGGGTTTGTCAGGCATATCACAAAGGGGGCCTTGGGCTCGCTCAAGATTTGGACCGAGTCGGATCTGGAAAGGCTGCTGCTAACGTGCGAGCGATTAGGGCTGGATCCTCTGGGTAGGGAGGTCTACTGCACCGAGGCGCAGGACGCGGCTGCTGACTTAAGCGCACAAGGACGGCCGCCCCTTGTGGTGGTGGCCCTTGACGGTTGGTGCCGCATCATCAACTCACACCCTCAGTTTGACGGCATGAGCTTTAAAGAGTCAGCCGAGCGCGAGGACGGCATGCCGATTTGGATTGAATGCAGCATGCACAGAAAGGACAGGCGGGTGGCCACTACGGTGCGTGAGTACATGTGCGAGACCAGAACAGACCAGTCAGCTTGGCTCACCCACCCAAGAAGGATGCTCAGGCACAAGGCCCTGGTTCAGTGCGCAAGGCTATGCTTTGGTCTTAGTGGGATCTACGATCCAGATGAGGCACAAAGAATTCGGGCCGCACAAACGCCGATCAAAGAAAACTCTCTCGCCAATAGATCTGGCAAAACTTCAGCTAGACCCTCAGGTACTTCAGGTCACAATAAAGACAGGGCAGAAGTGTCCGGTCAAGGGGCAAAGAATGCCTTCAGCAAACCTAAAGGCACTGATGGCATCAAGCAGTGGATTGGAAAAAATTGCGTTGCGTAGCTCTTTGCACTGCATTCAGCGGAATTAGTCGTCCCTGAATAATCCTCAAATCAAGCATGCATGCTGGGTTCAAGGATTATTCTGGGAAGACTAACCACCTGATACACCCAAGGTGTTTAACTCCAACAACTCGCGGGCCAGGTTTTCATTGCCCCTGGTTTTGGTGTTATTACATTGTCCAGATACATGAGCATGGCGGGGTGAACCGTGACTGACTGACCGAAGTAAATCGGTGAAGAGCATGTTCAGGGCCCCATCAATGGCACCAAACACATAAGACTGCAACACCGCCCCCGCATGAGATTTTGGCTAAACAAATTGAAATGGTTGAACCAAAACCAAGTTTGCCAAGATCGGTCAGCAGTGAGGCTGTTGACCAAATTCAAGGTCAGGTCTCTGCGCGTTTGATGGACCAGGTTCTCGCGCAATTCCCTCAAGGCCATATTGGCCTTCACACGCTCGGCCTGGTCTTTGACTTGACGAGAGGCCTGAAAATCAACCCAATATTGCATCGTCCTGCCAGACCTTGAATTTGATCTTGGTTTGAGTCGACATCAAACAACATTTAAGTGGATAAATCATCCCAGTGTAATTTGTCAGATCAATGTCTTTATACCTGCTGAGATCAATACGAAAGCCAATGCAAGTTGAATCCATCGGCCAGAAACACGTCGGGCAAGCAAACTTCCTGCGATGATGGCAGGAATGGACCCCGACAAAAGACTCGCCAGGATGAACCAATCAACCATGCCTGCATAAAAATAGCCGAGACCTGCAACCACAGCCAGTGGAATGGCATGCACAAGGTCGGTGGCCACCAAGCGGTGCGGTGTCATGCGCAATGGGTACAGATACATCAGCATGACACTTCCCAACGCGCCAGCGCCGACAGAGGTCAGCGCGACACACAGTCCCAAAACGGCACCACCAAAAACAGTCAGACCAGGCTGAAACTGTTTGAACTTGGCAGGGTCTTCGATTCGTCTGCCTTTTGCCATTTGAGCCAACTTAGGGGCCAGAATAAGCCCCAAGGCAGTGATTAAAATCACGACACCAATCGCCTTGGTAAGCCACTCAACCTTGATTTGGGCGTGACCAAAACTCACCAAAATCACCACCACAAAGGCCATCGGCAAACTACCCGCCCACAAGCGTTTGACCACCTGCCAATCCACTTGTCCAGTGTCATTGTGAAAGCGAGCACCGACCAATTTAGTGACAGCGGCAAACCAAAGATCAGTGGCAATGGCGGTTGCAGGTGATATGCCAAAGAACAATAGCAAGATTGGCGTCATGAGTGCGCCTGCCCCAACCCCGGTTAAGCCCACCACAAAACCGGTCAACGCCCCTGCCGAAGCGTACGCAAAGTCAATCATGTCTCTAAAGTCAATTGGGTCAACGAAACTGACGCGGCAATAAAACCAGGATTGAGCAGGTCTGGTTTGCCATAGTGAAGTCGAACGCCTTGGGTGTCGTATACCTGACCACCCGCACCCTCAACGACCGCCTGCGCGGCAGCAGTGTCCCACTCGCAAGTGGGCGCGAGGCGCGGGTAAACATCGGCGCTACCCTCAGCAATGCGGCAGAACTTCAAAGAACTGCCAGCCTGAATTAATTCAACTGAACCGAGCTTGTCGATGAATGAAAGTGTTTCTGCGTTGAGATGGCTTTTGCTGGCCACAACCCGAAATGATTGTCCAGACTCCACTGGCGCCGAGACGGTCATCGCAACCGTTTCTGACTCACTCCGCCGAAAACTGCCAAACGCTTTGCCGCCCCAAAACAACTTGCGCATGGCTGGGGCATAAACCACCCCCCAAACGGGCTCGCCATCTTTGATGAGCGCAATGTTGACGGTGAACTCGCCATTACGGGCCAAGAATTCTTTGGTGCCGTCCATCGGGTCAATCAACCAGAAACAGCCCTGGGGCTTGCAATAGGTCAGCGATTCGCAATGTTCCTCCGAGACCACCGGGATTTCTGGTGTCAAAAGCGCCAATCCATTCACAATGACGTGATGCGATGCCAGATCGGCCAAAGTCAGCGGACTGTCGTCCGACTTGTAGGTCACCAGCCCATCTGTATCAGCACTGCCGGAGTAGATGCGCATGATGGCAGCACCAGCATCCAAGGTAAGTTGGCAAATTTTGGGAGACAGCTCAGCCCAATTGAATTGACGCATTATGCAATTTATCTTGAAATTTGTTTAGTAAATGATATTATAAGGACGCCAATCTAATTTATTAAATAAAAATGCAAAATGCGTCAAACATCAAAGTCGGTGACATCTTTGGGCTGGATCACCCCCAAGTTTGGGACACTGACAGTGCATTTGAACAACTGCAAACATTGGGCAAAGCTGACAGCAAGCGCACTGCTGAACGCCGACTCCAAGAGCTCAAACTGTTGCCAGCTGAACTGACAGAACAAAATTTACAAGACGAGTTGGGCCGGGCAGCCAACCAAGTGCTGCTGAACTGGGCCATAGACAAAGCGCGCAGTCAGCGCAAACTGGTGCTGTTTATTCAACTCTTTCCACTTCCCCATGGCCATGCGTGCCTTCATGCCAACGATGCACGGGGCGCGCGCTACTGGCTGCCCTTGCTCGAAACAGATCACGGCTTGAGTCCTGCGCAAATGCGCGAAGGCTTGAAGCAACTTCAACAACACATCGGCAAAGACATTGCCGTTTTTCCGCACGGTGAGTTGGTCGGGTTGTTGCGCGACATCAGCTCTCTGGACCATGTGACCCTGACCCCATCGGCATATCCGCCCAAGCTGGAGCTTCCCACCAGCAACTTGCAGCGGTCTGCGACCACACCGCATCTGAGGCGGCTGGAAGCGGAGAGCATCCACATCATTCGGGAAGCGGTCGCCGAAGCAGAGAACCCCGTCATGCTTTATTCGGTCGGCAAAGACAGTTCGGTCATGTTGCACCTGGCACGCAAGGCTTTTTATCCAGCCCCGCCGCCCTTTACGCTGATGCACGTCGACACGCGTTGGAAATTTCAGGAGATGTACCTCTTTCGGGACCACATGGCCCAGGTTAGCGGCATGGATCTGTTGGTTCACATCAACCCTGAGGCCATTGAAAAGAACATCAATCCCTTCGATCATGGTTCTGCCATGCACACCGACATCACCAAAACTGAAGGCCTCAAACAAGCCCTTGACAAATACAAATTTGACATCGTTTTTGGCGGCGCGCGCCGTGATGAAGAGAAGTCTCGAGCCAAGGAGCGCATTTTCTCGTTCCGGAGCAAAACCCACCGCTGGGACCCTAAACAACAACGTCCTGAAGTTTGGAACCTCTTCAACGCCCAAAAAAACAAGGGCGAAAGCATGCGGGTGTTCCCAATTTCAAACTGGACCGAGTTGGATATCTGGCAGTACATTCACCAAGAAAATATCCCCGTCGTGCCCCTTTACTTTGCCAAGGCCAGACCGGTGGTCGTGCGAAATGGCATGATGTTGATGGTCGACGATGGCCGCTTTCGCCTGCTCCCTGGCGAAGAAATCGTCGACAAGGTGGTGCGCTTTCGCACTTTGGGCTGCTACCCGCTCACTGGCGCCTTTGAGTCTTCAGCGACCAACTTGCCCGAGATTATTTTGGAACTGATCAACGCACGCAGTTCTGAACGACAAGGCCGAGCCATCGACAGCGATGCCTCTGCCAGTATGGAAAAGAAAAAACAAGAGGGGTACTTTTAATGGTTCGCACCACACAAACCAAAACCATTTCCTCTCACAGCACCGCCAAAAAGTCTTCAGTTGCGCAGAACGCCAATCGCCCCGCCACCATCGAAGCATTTTTGGCGGAACAACAGGGGCAAGACCTGCTGCGCTTCATCACCTGTGGCAGTGTGGACGATGGCAAAAGCACCCTGATTGGGCGCCTGCTTTGGGACGCTCAACAATTGTTTGACGATCAGTTGGCTGCACTCCAAATAGAGTCCCAGAAATACGGCACCCAAGGCCAAGATATCGACTTTGCCTTGTTGGTCGATGGCCTGGCCGCTGAACGCGAACAAGGCATCACCATTGACGTGGCCTACCGCTTCTTTGCCACCTCCAAGCGTAAATTCATCGTGGCCGACACACCTGGTCATGAGCAATACACCCGCAATATGGTGACAGGGGCCTCCACCGCAGACGCCGCCATTTTGCTGGTCGACGCCAGAGCTGGGCTACTCACCCAGACCAGACGCCACGCTGTGTTGTGCTCACTCATGGGCATACGCCATGTGGCGCTGGCCATCAACAAAATGGATTTGATCGGCTTTGATGCCCAAACTTTCCATGAAATCAAAGAGGCTTTTGAAGGCTTTGCGGCCACATTGGGCTTCAAATCCATCACGGCCATTCCGATCAGCGCCCTCAAGGGTGACAACATCACCCAACGGACCGCCCGCACCCCTTGGTACCAAGGCCCCACATTCATGGCTTACCTGGAGACGGTAGAAACCAAAACGCAAGAGCACGATCGGATGGTGTTCCCGGTGCAATGGGTCAACCGGCCCAACGCCAGTTTCCGTGGATTCAGTGGTTCACTGGCCCAGGGGGCTGTCAAAGTGGGCGACGAAATTCGGGTCACCGCTTCGGGCCAACTGGCCCTGGTGAGCGATATCGTCACCATGGACGGATCACTCCAGGTTGCCAACGCAGGTGACGCCATCACGCTTTGCTTGGACAGAGAGATTGACGCCTCACGGGGGGATGTCATGTCGCTCAGCCAGTCACCGCTGGAGATGACCGACCAATTTGAAGCCACCATCGTCTGGATGCACCAAGACGAGGGCATGGTGGGTCGTAACTACGATCTGAAATTGGCCAGCCAATGGGTTTCCGCATCGATCACCAACATCAAACACCGCATCGACATCAACACCTTGGCACACGAGGCCAGCAAGCACCTGAGCCTGAACGACATCACCGTGTGCAACATCGCCACCGCCAAGCCCGTGGTGTTTGACACCTATGAAAACGCCCAATCCTTGGGCAGTTTTATTCTGGTGGATCGATTCACCCACGCCACAGTGGCCGCGGGCATGATCCGCCACAGTTTGCGCCGCTCGCAAAACGTCCACCAACAAGCTTTGACCATTGCGCGGGCAGACCGAGAGCGCTTGAACGGACACAAAGGCAAAGTGATCTGGTTCACCGGGCTTTCAGGTTCAGGCAAATCCACCTTGGCCAATGCCTTGGAAGTGCAGTTGCACAGCCAAGGCCTGCGCACCTACCTGCTCGATGGCGACAACATCCGCCAAGGCTTGAACAAAGACCTGGGCTTCACCGAGGCCGACCGGGTCGAAAATATCCGGCGAATTGCCGAAGTGGCCAAATTGATGATGGACGCCGGCATGGTGGTCATGACCGCTTTCATCTCCCCCTTCAAACGCGAGCGGGACATGGCGCGCAGCTTGATTGGCAGCGAGCACTTCATGGAGGTGTATGTGAATACATCGCTGGAAACCTGTGAGCAGCGCGACGTGAAAGGGCTTTACAAGCAAGCCCGTGCCGGCAAGATTCCCAATATGACGGGCATCAACAGTCCTTATGAGGCACCGGACTCGGCTGAATATGAGGCAGACACCGCAAGAAATACAGTTGAAATGATTATTAAAGAATTATCTCGGCTGATTACATAATTTATTATATTTGAGCGGCAGCATTTGAAACTGAAATCATGCTAAAATTTTTACGCGTGGCGTTGTCATGCTTAAAAAACTCAAACTCACTCCGAAGGAGAATACTATGAATCAAAAAGAACTTGTTTTAAAAGTTTCTGACGAAACTTCCCTGCCAGCTTCCGAAGTTCGAAAAGTGGTAAATGCGATTTTAGGAATCTTAAGATCCAATATTGAGACAGGTGAACATTTCACGTCAACACGTCTTAACATTAGGGCTTTAACTCTAAAATCTTCGGAAAAAGTTGATGAAAAAGGGATTAATATAATTTATCCAGAGAGAAAAGTAGGGCGCTTAATATTAAAAGAACCCAAATCTACAACGTAAATTTGAAATTTTGCAAGATTCATATATACTTTAATACAAATAAATATGAGTTTTGCATTTCAGTTTATTAGAATTTAAGATTATTATATTTTTAAAATAGAATTTTATAGTTCAGCCGGTACTTAATGGTGGCGTGTTATTTATGTACTTAACTAATTAAGATTCATTTTAGTTTATACGAATCTTTTTCTAATGTGAAAACAGTTCCGCCATGCATACCTTTCCAGTAGGGTTTAGGAATATTTGAATTCAACAATAACTCTTCTGAAAAATCATTTGTGGCATCAAAAGAATCGGGTAGATTAATGAACTTTCCCAATGTCATTAAAAGACCATCCCTCCCAAATTTACGTACATGATCGTATTGACCAAACCTTAATGTGCGTTCTTCATCACTAATTTTATCAAAGCATTCATCATACACTCCATCAAGAATTGGAATGATAAACATATGCTTGCCACCATCTTTTAACATGCGATGAAGATGGAAAAAAGAGTATGCTAAATTACAAGGAACGTGTTCCATAACATGAATATGTATAATTAAGTCAAATTCATTGGACTTCCATTCGTCCATCTGCGTCAGGTCAATCTTCCTTGCTCGAGAAAAACCATATCTTGAGGGATCAAAATCTGCAGTTACATAGTTTTCTGGACTTATAATATTTTTTAGTCGATTATATATCCCTCTTTCAGGGGCTAAATGAAGTATCTTAAAATTAGGCATAATATTAAGTTTTTCAATATACAACCAAAATAATCGTGTTCTTTGCAAAGAATGGCAATTTTTACACCTAACTCCTATCCGAGGCTTCATTTGCAACTTTCTCTTACTAATCATATCAATAAAATCTACGCAACCACAAATGTTACATGCCACTGAATATTGTGAATTC
>Ga0315909_10008615_pt1 | contig 11148 bp, 5 predicted proteins | sample LakEriMetagenome_11_FD_203527 | JGI IMG/M metagenome (GOLD analysis project Ga0315909, IMG submission 203527) | Freshwater fungal communities from buoy surface, Lake Erie, Ohio, United States - Buoy 2 MA125 | ecosystem: Environmental > Aquatic > Freshwater > Lake | place: USA: Lake Erie, Ohio...
CAGATCGGACAATCAGGAACAGCAACGCAGAACTTCACGCTGGCAGTGCCATCGTCACCAGACGGCACGATTAAGCTGGCACGGGGCAATTCTGGAGCAACTACGCAGGATGTCTTGAGTGTAGATGCAAGCGGAAATATCAATGGTCTTGTTAAATCTACAGGCAGCACAACTGCTCGTTCGTTGGCTAACAGGTTCGCTGATGTTGTGAATGTATTGGATTTTGGTGCTGATCCTACTGGGGCAGTTGATAGCAGACAAGCAATTGAAGACGCATTAAATACAGGGAAAACAATTATTTTCCCAAAAGGAGAATACACTTGCAGTTCTGGAATTGAAATCACATCAAAAAATGTTCAAATTATAGGAAATGGCTCAAAGTTAAATTTCACTACTGGCTACCTAGCTTTTAAGGGAGTAATAGATTCAACGCAATACACACTTGCATCTGCTCCAAGCTATGGGAGCAATATATTTTTAGTTACTGGAGGCTCGTTTGTTTCTGGGAGTGTAATGCAATTAATTGATACTACAGATTTTAGTTTTTCTCTTCACAGGTCATATTATAGAAAAGGTCAATTGTTTAATGTGAGAAGCGTAATTGGAAACACAATTACGACTGATGAAAATTCAGTTGCATTATGGTCAACTGGTGCAAATATAAGCGTCAAAAAGATTACTCCAGTAGAAATTACTATACGAGATTTGGAAGTTGTATCAACTGGAACACATTCATGCCAACTGGAGTATACAAAAAACTCCTATATTGAAAATTCAAAATTTATTGGAGGTATATTAGATTCACTTTCTATTAGAAATTCAATTGGTTGCACCATTAAATCATGTGAATGTTATTGCACGAATGCAGATACTGGTTATCAATACGGGATTGTAATTGATGATTCTCAAAGTGTATTGATTGATAATTGTGATTGCTATGGGACAAGACATGGAATTTCTTTGGGTGGACATGGTGATACTGGAACAAAATTTGTAACAATCCAAAATTCAAAAATACAAAATAATCAGACAACTAATTTATTTAGTGCAGATGTTCATGGAAATTGTTCTCAAGTAACTTATCAAAATAATCAGATTCATGGCGGGGCAGGAATGGGTGGGGAGTATGTAAATTATATTAATAATAAAATATATCTTTACACATCAACATCTCCAGCAATTTTTCTTAATGAAATTGTAGGTGGAAACTTTATAATTGATAAAAATTTCATAGATATGGGTTCATCAACTTCAAATAAAGTTATTGGAAGCGGGAATCTCAATTTTTTGGGAAAAATAAATTATTCTTATCATACTCAAATAACAAATAATGAAATATTTGTAAACATTAATCAATGGCAGATTGTATTTGTTGGAACTCACAATGATAGACCATTAGTGCAACCAAGTATTACAATGGAGAATAATACTTTTAGAGGAACGTGTTCTTCATTGCTTGGTATTATTGTCCAATCATCTATGGCAACAGGATCACCTTTGACATACACCGCAACAACAGGCCCATTTGTTGTTAAGGATTTATCGTTACACCCATCAATGTTATCTAGTATTTCAGTATTCTATTTAGTATCAGGAACAATAGCTACTGGAGCAAGATTTATTTTCCCAGAAATAAATATTGCTGCATCTGCACAAATATTAAATGGAGCATCAACAGCAACAACTTCAATTACATATCCATTTTCTTTTGGATTGGTTCCTCCAGTTCAAGCAACATTATCAAATGCAAATACATCTCAAAACGGGAAATATGTGTTTGCTGGAGTAGATTCTTCGTTGCCATCTTCATGCACGGGAGTATTTACTACAGGAAATACAGCATCAACACTTACTGCAAATACAACATTCACGGCTAATTTCAAAATCGGCGGTTCATATACAAGACCTTAAACTAAATAATACTATGGCATTAAAACAAACAAAAACGATTAAAGATGTAACGATAAATGATTGTTACATTAAAGCTGTATCAATAAGTGGAAACAAAAAAGAAATTCAAGCAATTGTTTCTTTTTCAGCAAACAACAATGCTGATCCATTTGAATTAAAAACTTTTATTTTTGATTTAGACATCAACGGAGAGAACCCAATTAAACAAGCGTACCTCCACCTTAAAACCTTGCCAGAGTTCGCAGATGCTGTAGATTGCTAATCATTATGAGCGCAAACATTAAAGCATCAGTAGACGGAACACAGGCAATCATCGGGGTAGGTGGCGTTGACCAGATGACTGTGAGCAACGCTGGCGTAGTCACGGCAAATAGCTTTGTAGGCAATGTGACTGGAGGAGGAACATTCTCTGGCAACGCATCGAGTGCTACGGCTCTTGCAACTGGATCGACTACGGCAAGGACATTGGCAAATCGTTTTGCAGATGTGGTGAATGTCAAAGACTTTGGAGCGGTTGGTGATGGGGTTACTGATAATACTCCATTTTACACTGCAATGATTGCTTCAGTTCCCGCTGGTTCTACTATTTATTTTCCAAAAGGAACTTATGTTGGAGATTTTGTTAGCAATAAATCGTTAATTTTACGCGGGAATAGTTCTACTTTGATTGGTGCTGGAAACTTTTCTGTAATTGAGTTTCAAGGAACACTTGGATCGTATCAAAATTTAAGTTCTGCACCATCGTATGGAGATATTAGTTTACAAGGTGTATCTGGATTGGTTGGTGATACTATGGTGCAGTTATATTCTGGAAATACAAGGCCGTCTGATAATGCTCCTGTTAATTATGAAGTTATAGATATTAAATCAAATGGAGATGTATATGATAAAGTGTATAGTGATCAAAATGGAGGAACCCCAAAATATGCAAAAATTACTCCAATTGATGGTGTAGAAATCTATGATTTTGATTTTTCAGTTGGCAACAATTCTACAAGCGGAATTTTTGTGCGTTATGCTAAAAATGTTCGTATTAGCAATATTGGTATGGTTGGTGGTTCTGCAACAACTGTTGATGTTCGTTCAACAATTAACGCAACTATTGATCATGTTCGAAGAATTAAACCATCAGCAACTGGAAGCGGACAAGGATATAATGTAGCATTAAATATAACAAAATATGTTAAAGTTGATCGTGTGTACGGAGAAGAAACACGCCACGACTTTGATCAAGATAGTTCTTATGTTACTGATGTTAGTGGAGTTATTTCTATTAATTGTAATTCATCTTCAATTGTAATTGCTCACAACGGATTTGGAGGATTTATTTCAGTTCGTGATTGCACAATAGTAACAAATGAATATGCAATCGTTACATCAGCGCAAGGAAGTTCAAGTCCTAATACATTAAAGTTTCGTCATGCAGTAATTAATAATATAAATATTTCCAACAATGTAGATATGACTACATCTAATTTTTATGTTGGGATTTATTTTCAATATCCAACAGAAAATATATCAATTTCAGATATTACAGTTAAAAACTGCAATAACGCAAATTCTTTTAATTATGCAACTGGTGTTTATAATAATGCTTATTTTTTGATTAGAGCATATAGACCAGATGATGTGTTTGATATTCAAAATATAGTTGCTGATTCCGCAACAGCAATGGTGTGGGTAGATAACATCAGTTCAGAATCCGTTCTTACAAGCGGAATCACAGTAAAAAACTTAAAAGTAGATTATTTCCGTGACGTTGTTGTTATAGAAAAAGTTCTTGCAAACGAAAGAGGAGACGTTGCTATTGAAGATGTTAAATTTTACGAGTCATCTACCATATATGGTAGAGCAATCGTAACTGTATTAGCAACAAGCAATGCTTTGAGAAAGTTAATGGTTCGTGGATTATACGACATACCAACTTATGCCAAAACAATTTATTTGGAGGCTTCAGCAGATTGCCCAACTTACAGTTACATCGACACAGCAGGATTTACTCGTAGACTATCATCTCTCAATGGTGTAGTTGCTGGTGGGACAATCACTCAAAACGATTATTTGCTTCGCGGAGACTTTGCTATTTGGGGTAGTACATCTAAAACATTAAGTATCACGGAACCTATTGAACGCCCAGTAACAACAGGAAATATCTTTGCAATTTTTAATTATAGCCCAACTCAATCCTTAACTATCCCTGCTAATAGCAATACAGTTAATAATACAAGTCCTATTGTAATATTACCGGGAGAATTGCACTATTTTATGGCAAATGGAAATAAATGGTTTCAGTATCGTATTCAAACTGGTAATAGTTTATAATAAAGTTCTATCAAACACACTATGAGCGCAAACATTAAAACCTTGCCAGAATTCACAAATGCGGTAGATTGCTAATAATATGCCATACGCTAAAGAAAAATATGAACTTCCATCTGGATTTACTGATCTGGGTGAGGAGGTAAAACCAATGTCAATGCCAGAAATGGCAATGCCTAAAAGCGATTACCATTACCCATCCCTCTATTTTGAGAACGCAGAGGGGCTTAAAAACCTTCCTAAAGAGGGTACTGCTACCATTGTATTCAAAAAGACTATGGAGAAGGATGAGACTACAATGCGTGATGGTAAAGAAACCAAACGTCATTGCGTTGAACTTTGTATCTGCGGAATCAAGGCAGACAAGTCTTCACCAGAAATGGACATGGAAGATGAGATGGACGATGAAGAGGCAATTGATTCGGGTCTAGAAGAGGCAGAATCTGAAAAGAAACCAACAACTAAAATCGAGATTGAAATCGGTGGTGAGGAAGAGGAAGATTAATTTATGGCTAAACAACCAACTGAGGCAGTAATGCCCGAACCAGCAATGGGAATGGATCTTCCCGAAGATATGAGCGGAATCCCTTCTCCAATGGCAGAAGAGGGTGCTGTAACTATTTCTGTAGCCAAATCTAAGTTCGACGAATTGCACAGCATTGCCATGCAACTTGCAGGAGTGATTGATGCTCTTGCCGCTGACGTTGAAGGTCAAAAAGCCGCAACTGAATCACTAGAAGGCAAAGCACCTGACGCTGAAAATGCAGCAATGGCAAGCGAAGAAGATTTTCTGAATTCTATTGCATCCGAAGGTTCCATGCGCTAATTTATCGTCATGTTTGTCGATCAAATCTTTGAGGAATGTGCGGAGATTTTAGGAACTACTGACGAGAAAAGAGTTTACCGCAAAATCACGCAAGCAGTCCAGACGCTTATGGAGTCTGGGCATTGGATGCAATCCACTGCGGACGTTGATGTTTGCACTGGTTGGGATGGTTGTACTATCGCTCTTCCCCGTGGAATAGACGTTCCCCTTGCGGTCAATGTAGATGGTTCCCCAGTCTACTTCCGCAATCGTCTATTCCAATACCATGTTAATAAGGGTGGCAAATTCAACACTGTAGACTGGGCATGGGATGATCGAGGCTATGTAGCGACATTGATGCAAATTGTTCAGCCTTCTCAGTTGGTTGCTATTGCTGAAAGCGAGAATGACGTAGGCAAGATCATTCGCGTGACTGGCACGGACTCTAACAATCGAGATCTGCGTAGCCAACTCAAGGATGGAACTGGAGTTGATGGATTACTTATTCCAATCCATTCGCTGGCTGACTTTGCTTACGGAACAATCGCTCCAGACGATGCCACTATCCGCACCCGTGAGGTTGCTGTAACCCCGATTGGCAAGTTTGTGTCCGCAACCCCTCACACGCTCGACTCTGGTCAAGGAATGGCGATTACGGCGATTTCTGGCACTATCCCAGTTCCACTTTCCAATGGTCAGGTCTATTACATTGGTGTTCTGGATGCGCTAACCATTCAAATTTTCAACGATTCCCTCAACGCACAAGCAGGTAATTATCCACTTTCCCTCCAAAGTATAGTAGGAGCAGGGCCATTGAAATTCCTAGACTCTAGGACTTCATTCGTTGTCACTGCTCTTCAATTCGCATCTGCTCCTACTATCGAAATAACAACAGCAAACCCGCTTACATTTCCATCTGGGCAAACTTTGCCTATTGGAATTCGTTCTGGGGTTACATATTTTGGAAATCTGCTAGACGCAACGCACCTTCAGATTTTTAGTTCTATTTCTGACGCACAAGCAAATGTTAACGAGGTTCACACGACTGGATCCACAAACCCAATCAACGTCGATATCCGAAAGGAAATCGTGCCAGAGACAAAGTTGACATTTAGTATAGATCACTTGCTCACACAGGGTGATCAGGTGCAAGTTTTCACGTCTGGTGGAACGCTTCCACAACCCTTGCTTGCAAATCAAAATTACTTTGTAAACATCGTAGATACAAAAGCGGTTTCGATCCATACGACACAAGCGGACGCGCTTGCATCTTCTCCTACGAATTTTGTAAATCCAATTAAGATCACATCCGCTGGGGTTGGCACGATTTCTCTCATTAAGTTAATTCCAGCATCTGCTGTGGCAGGAGAGGCTAGTCAGATTACCGCACCGGGCCTTTCCATTGCATCACCATCTGGAGCGGGAGCAAACTTCACCCCAATCGTTGTTGGTAGTGTTACCTCCGTTAACTTGTCCGATCAAGGATCTGGGTACACTGCCGATCCTACAGTGACATTTTCTGCTCCTCCAGCACCACCATCTGGAAGCACAATTTCGGTTAGAACTGCGACTGGATATGCTATTCGCAATTCTATCACCTACCAGTTGTCATCGATTGTGATTGATGACCCCGGATTTGGATACACAACCGCACCTTCTGTAACAATTACACCTCCACCTGATTATGTTCCAATTGAAGTGACAAAAATGGTGACAAATGGGATTACAGTAACAGCAACAACTATTAGCAATCATGGATTTAGAACAGGAGATTCAGTCACAATATCTGGAGCAACTCCTGTTGGATATACTGGAGATTTTGTTGTAACTGTATTAAGTTCTACATCATTTACTTTTGAGCTTGTTACTGAAATTGGACAAACAGTTTCAGTCACTGCTTTAACCAGACTATCAACAACCGCAACTGGAACAACATCTGCTCCACACGGATTTGCTCCTACTCAAGTTATTGCAATTAGCGGGGCAACTCCAGATGGATACAATGGCAATAAAACGCTATTAACTGCAGCTGGATCAACATTCACATACACTGTTTCATCTAGCCTAACAACACCTGCAACTGGAACGATTGAAGCGTTCTCTTCTCCAGCAACAGAATCTTCACCTCCAACCCCAATTAAAGTTCGATTAAAGGCTGGAACTTTAGCAACCGCAAATGCCACTATTCAAACATCGTTTGTTGTTGGATTCACTCAAATTTCTGGTGGTTCTGGATATGTAAATGCTCCGCAGGTTGAAATAACTGGTGGTGGTGGTTCTGGAGCGACTGCAACAGCAAATATAAATACCACAAATCTTTCAATAAATAGCATTTCAAAATCTACTCCAACATCAACGATTGCAAATGCAACAACATCATCACCACATGGGTTTAGGTCTGGTCAAAGTGTTAAAATTTCAGGAGCATTTGAAAGTGATTATAACGGAGATAAAATAATTCAAGTCCCAAAAATCACAACAAACGTAACAAGCATAACAAAGGCATCACCAACAGCAACTATTGCCGTAATTTTAACATCATCTTCACATAATTATATTACTGGAGATAGAGTAACGCTATCAGGATGTACTGGAACATCTGCGGTTTATAATAATACATGGAGTGTTTCTGTAACTGGTTCAAATACATTTGAAATAACAGTTCCAGCAACTGCACCTACACCAGCACTTCCACCTTCAGGAATTTTATCTTTGATTGATGATAAAACAGCAACAACATTTACATTTTCTGTTTTATCAACAACACCAACTCCAGCAACTGGGGCAATAAGTGTATTTTCTGGAGAAGTTACTAGTTTAAGTGTTGTAACAAGTGGTTCTGGATATACATCTATTCCAAATGTTATAATTACACCATCCACTGGTGTATTTGTTCAGTTCTCTTCGACTGGCACCCTTCCATCCCCATTGCTTTCTGGAACATCTTATAGGGCAGAAGCACCATTAAATGCATCTACAGGCACATTTACTGTCAAGAACGCTGATTTCAGCAAGATCAACATCACATCTTCTCCAACTGGAACATTCTATGTTGTGTTATCTCGCGTGTTTGGAGTTTCATTTACTAACAAGTGGCTAGGTGATTTTACTAATTTAACAACACCATCAACGATTTATTGGGGAACGGACTATTTGTTGCCAACAACAAGTCCCGCGATTGATAATGGTTCAACACCCGCATATTTAAATGTGCTTTCAACTTCTCTTGCTACAGCATATACATCAGACACGTCTGCAACAGGAGGATTAACTTCAAATACAATTACTTTAAGTTCACTTTCAAGTGGAGGAACTACAACAGCAACAGCAAACACATTAACCCCTCACTATTTACAAGTTGGTCAAAAAGTAACTATTTTAGGTGCATCTATTGGTGGTTTTAATGGAACATTTACTGTATTAACATCATCAACAAATTCATTTACATATACTGTTTTAGCTGGATTAGGAACACCAAGTGGAACAATTACCGCAACAACGGGGTTGATTAGTGTTGTGTCATTCGGAACTGGTCAATCGTACTACGCAAAGCGGTTCTCTGTCTCTCCACTTCCATACAACAACCTGATTCAACCCTCGTCTGTGCAATTCTTGCAAGAAAATGAAACTGTTAAATTTTCTACAAGCGGGGTTTTACCATCTCCATTGGTTGCTGGAACGGACTACCAAGTTAGGGTGATTGGGGATAGTGTTAACGTATATTCTGGAGGGGTGCTAGTTCCGATTACGACCCCCGGCACTGGTCAGTTGTCGCTCGATATCCAACGCACCTTTACGGCATCACCATCCACAAGCATTGTTGCTGACGCTTCGTTGTATACTACGGGTCAATCCGTGACTGTACGAGCCAATTCTGGTGATGTACTTCCGAATGGATTGGTTGCAGGAACAACATACTTCATTCGTCGAGTTGATAACAATGAATTTGAGCTTTATACCACAAAAGCACAATCTCAAAACCTAACTAGCATTGTTGGACGAAAAGAGTTTTCAACTAGCGGTCTTTCTACAGAGAGCAAATTCTTCGTAGATGCCATTGAGGATCCAGTCCTAGTTAAGAGTGTTGCTAACATTCAAAAACCCCTTACAGATGGATTTGTATCCTTGTACGCTATGGACTACGGACGCAGCAACGATTTGACCCTAATTGGTCAATATCACCCCACAGAGGTCAATCCGCAGTATCGCAGGATCCGCATTGGCAAACCATGTGCATGGGCAAGAATTGCCTATAGGATAAAACCTCCAGTCATTACTAGCAAGTACGACTTCATCCCAATTGAGCATACACGCGCAATTATAACTGCTGTTCACGCTTGCGACTTGGAAGATAAAGATTTTGCTGAACAATCACTACGTTACTGGGGGTTTGCCTTGGCATACTTGAAAAACCAGCAAGAACACCAAGATGGTCACGCATTCGTTCCACCACAAATTAATGATTTGACGTATGGCGATGGAACTGATCCAGTTATGTTCTAGTAATGAAAAGTGAAAACATTACAGCAGGAAGACTAAAAAAAGTCTCAACTGGGTGGGTGCAAGGGGTTAATTCCGTTCGCAACCCATGGTCATTGCCAGAAAACCAATGCAAGTGGGGTGTAAATGTTAATGTCCGTGGTGGCATCGTTCAAACGAGGCCGGGGCATAAAATGCAACTTTCCCTTCCCTCTGGCAACTTCCAAGGTGGTGTTCTCTTTTCTTCTAATAAACAAAAGGAATCGGCACTTACAATTGAACGGGATGGCGTAGTATCGACTACTCCAGCTAAAATCTTCGACGTAAATGGAAATGGTGTCGTTGCAAGCGAGTTGTCCTACATGGTGTTTGCCGTGAATGGCAACGTCTACTACTCTCCATTCCCACTGGTTCAGCCAAGCAACTGGGAGGATTATCGGCTTAAAAACATATCGATGTCACCAGACGTTGATCAATTTGTGTTTGCGCTTGCTACACGCTCCGCAAACCTCTCAACTGGAACGGACGAGTTTGCTACTCCTGCACATCGGATTGTGATGATCCAAGATGGGATCTCTTATCCTTCGTACTGGGACGGGTCTGATAAGGTAGGTGTTCAACTCTCAACAATTCCTGTGGGTTATTGGATGGCATATAGCGGAAACAGAATGTGGATCGCTGATAAGAACATTGTACTAGCCTCCGATCTAGGTGATCCAACATCGTTTAAAGAACGTACAACTGGAACTTCCCGTGGAGATTTTAGCTTTTCTCGTCCGATTACTGGAATGACAAGCTATGTGGGTCAGGACACTTCGACAAGATTGATTGTATTTACTGATCGATCCACTTTCCAGTTGAAGTCAGGAGTCCTTGATCGTGAGCAATGGGTAACAACTGAAAACTTCCAATCTACATTGTATCCAACTGTTGGTTGCATTGCTGGAAAATCAATTGCCTTCCAAGCAGGTCAAATGTGGTGGTACGCTCAAGGTGGCTTGATGACAGGTGATATTGCAGCAACCTCCTACTTGTCCTCTCAGGTCTTGTTCAAAGACGTTGAAATGGCAAGAGCAAAAAGACTCATGGCAGCGGATCCAACAAGGATTTGCGCCACGGGATTTGAAAACTACTTGCTGTATTCAATTCCTTACTTGCAAACCCTGAATTCAGACACAATGGTGTTGGATTATGCCACTGCCTCAGAATGGAGCAGTGGAGAAAACAGATTCCCTGCATGGGCAGGGGTATGGACAGGAACACGTCCAGTAGAATGGACTACAGGTGTCATTGACGGGCAATCTCGGTGCTTCCATTTTAGTGTCGATTACGCTGCAACGAACGATGGATCTTTTAATCACCTTTGGGAGTCATTCCAACCAGAACGAATCGATTCATACTTGCAGATCAATCCAGATAAAACTACGACCACACTTTACAATCGGATTTACTCGCAGTTTGAAACTCCATTGCTTGGTGACGAAATGGATCTCAAGAAGTTTGTGTATGCTGAAATTGAATCGACGCAGATTGGTGGCACAGTTGACCTAAAAGTGTCCTACAGGGGCAGCAAGGGAGCATACAACCCAATCCTTCAAAAGCGCATTCTTGCGGTCACGGATGACTACCAATGG
>Ga0315909_10008616_pt1 | contig 11147 bp, 13 predicted proteins | sample LakEriMetagenome_11_FD_203527 | JGI IMG/M metagenome (GOLD analysis project Ga0315909, IMG submission 203527) | Freshwater fungal communities from buoy surface, Lake Erie, Ohio, United States - Buoy 2 MA125 | ecosystem: Environmental > Aquatic > Freshwater > Lake | place: USA: Lake Erie, Ohio...
TCCTTCGTGAGGGCTTCCTGTCTTTGAATGATGTTCGAGCAGTTGAAGACCTCTCGCCAATCGGTGAGGCAGGCGACCAATTCCGCGTTCCATTACAGAACATTGATGCCGCCGATGCCAAGGATGTTGGACTCAATCTACGAGCTGACATTGTGAGCAAGTTGGTTCAAGTTGGCTTTGATCCTGAAGAAGTCCTCAAGGCGGTTGAAATGGTGCCTATCGCGCACACAGGCGTTCCAAGTTCGCAGTTGCAGCCAATTGCGCAAATTGATCCTAATGACCCAACTGCTGCCTATGATGTCCGAGAGGCTCGCAATAATGGAACTGTCGTCAATGTTCCTGAGCCTGTCGTCAATGTCGCTGCGCCAAATGTCAATGTCGAACCTGCAATGGTGATGCTTGAGTCACCTGAAGTTCGTGTTGAGGCACCGACTGTCAATGTTGAGGCGCCAAAGATTGAAGTCACAAATCAGATTGACCGCCGCAAGGTTCGCAAGAAGGTCATCCGCGACGAGGTAGGTCGAATCTCAGAAGTCATTGAAGAGTTCATTGAGGGAGATGAGTAATGGCAACAGGATTAAGTTCATACTTAGCAAACAAATTCCTTGATGCAGTCGGAAATGGCACTGCCTATTCTGCGGCGAATGTCTATATCAAACTCCACACGGGCGACCCTGGGGCGAATGGAACTGCCAATGCTGCGACTGAAACAACTCGTAAAGAGGTCACATTTGCTGCTGCTTCAAGTGGCGCGATTGCCTCTGATGCTGCTGTCACGTGGACGAATATCGCTGGCACTGAAGATGCTACTTATTTCACTGCTTGGGATAATGCTTCTGCTGGCAATTTCCTATTCAGTGGCACTATTACTGGCAACGCTTATGTTGCAGGTGATACTTACACCATCCCAAGTGGTTCTCTCACAGCATCCTTAACTTTGGCTTCTTAGAATGCCATCACAATTCGTTCTTGATGAAGGCATATTAGGCACCGACCTTCTAGGCCCTGTCGTCATCGTTTCTGCTCTCGCAGAATTTGGTGGCCTACCATCAAGCGCAAATTCATTAGTAACGCACTCCGTTACTATGTCAGCATCACTTGGAACTTTATCTGCAACAGCTCGCGCAGCAGATAATGTTGAAGCAATTGCAGATGCACCTCTTGGAAGTTTGCAGGCAAGTGCAAATACAATTCCTGTCACGCCGATTGTTGGTGGCGGTGGCGGAATGCCAAACTTTGTTCAACCAAACTTTCCACAGCCTGAAACAAAGCAAGAAGTTCAAGTTTCAACAATTATTGCGGACGCAGTTGCAAATCTTGGAATGGTGAAATCAACCGCAGTTGCCGAGATAGCGTTCTCAATACTTGAAGACGATGCAGAAGTTCTGCTTCTGATTTAGGAAAAAAAATGCCATATTACATTTCAGACAAACAAAGCGATTGTCAAGATTGGGCCACAGTCAAAGAAGAATCAGATGGCTCTTATACGACAATCGGTTGCCATACAAGCAAACAAGATGCAATTGATCAGATGGTGGCAGTTTCAATTTCTGAAGATATGGAACCAGGCGGAGAAATCCGACAGGTAGATTTGAGCGTTCCACAATTCATCCGCGACAATGCAGCACGCGGCTTGAAGTATGTGAGCGAAGGTTTTGGGGGAGATGGCTTGACCGATGCCACTAAGCGTGAAGCACGCGAAATGGCGGCGGGAAGAATTACAGAAAACAAAGTTCGCAAAATGGCACCTTGGTTTGCTCGTCATAAAGTTGACGGCCAAGCGCCAAAAAACAAAGACTCATCGAATCCACAATATCCAGGCGCAGGATTGGTTGCTTGGTTGTTATGGGGCGGAGATTCTGACTTTAGTGACAGAGCGCAAAATTGGGCGCAACGCAAGATTGATGCCCTTAATGCCGAGGCCGATTCAAGGAGCAAAATGGCAAAGAAAATCGAACGCCGCACTTACACTGTGCGCGATGTGGAAGCCCGCGCAGATGGCGAAGGAATGCGCCTTGCCGGATACGCAGCAGTTTTCAATGACTCAAGCGTTCCCCTACCATTCAAGGAAAGCATTGCCCCTGGCGCTTTTCGCAAGACTTTGAGCGAGACTCCTGATGTGCGACTTCTCATCAATCACGAGGGTCTGCCATTAGCTCGAACCAAAAATGGCACCTTGAAACTTGAAGAAGATGATCGCGGTTTGCGGTTTGAAGCAGACCTCGCAGACACTCAAGAGGGTCGTGATATTTATGAACTCGTCAAGCGCGGAGATGTTGACCAAATGTCTTTCGCCTTCCGCGTCATTCGTCAAAAGTGGAATGATGACAGAAGCCGTCGAGTTCTTACCGAGGTTTCATTGGCAGATGGCGATGTTTCAGTTGTCACTTATCCTGCCTACCCAACAACGACAGTGCAGGCTCGTGAGCAATTAAGAGCCGCAATAGACGCCGTCAAAGAAGGCCGCGAAGTCACAGGCGATTCACTCATTGCCTTACAGAGCATTTTCTCAGACCTTTCAGAAGGTCACGAATACATTATGCGTGCGGTGGAAGTTATGGCACAAATGGTGGGCGACAACAATGAAGTTGATGAAGAAGACGAAGAAGAATATGCTCGTGCAGTTGATGTCGTCGGCGACTTCGTAGAATGGGATTCATCGGGCGGAACTGCTCGCGGTCGCATTGAACATGTGATGCGTGAAGGTGTGCTTGGTATTCCAAATTCAGACTTCTCAATCACCGCCGAAGAAGGCGATCCTGCAATTCTGATTCGTGTTTATCGTGAACTCCGTGATGGATGGGTTGAAACTGAAACCCTTGTTGGTCACAAAGCATCAGAACTTCGTGCAATTGACCCACTACCATCGCCAACCGAAGAAGAAGGTCGCAAGATTTCTCTTCGTCTAGCAAAAGCAATCGTAAGCGCAACAAAATAGTTTTCTGCTCAATCGAGCAGATTGAAGTCGGAGCGAACCTCACACCCTTGAAGCGCCGTGAGCATCTTCGCCACCACCTCGCAACCCAACTCACAAGGAGCAAAACTCAATGTCATATTTTGACAAGGTAGTCGAGCGCCGTGATGCAGTGAAGGCAGAAATGGATGCAGTTCTCGAAGCAGTAGCAGCAGAGAGCCGCACCGATCTAACCGCAGAGGAAACCGCAAAGGTTGATGCTCTAGTCGCTGAATCCCGTTCTCTCGATGAGAAAATTGAAAAACTCACTGCTCAGGCAGATGCAGACCGCAAGGCTGCTGAAGCACGCGCAGCAGTAGCAGACATCGCCACCCCAAAGGTCGGCGGTTTCAAAGTAACACGCGAATCACGCACCTACGCACCAGAATCAGATTCTTCCTTCTTCAAGGATGCTTACAACGCACAGTTCAAATCTGATTATGCTGCGCAGGAGCGTCTAGCTCGTCACCAACGCGAAGAATCAATTGAGCGCCGCGATGTCGGAACTGCTCAGTTCGATGGTCTTGTGATTCCACAATACCTCGTTGATCTCGCAGCACCTTTGGCTCGTGCAGGTCGCCCATTTGCAGACTTCGTCACAAACAAGATGACCTTGCCTCCTTCTGGTATGACTCTGAACATTAGCCGCATGACGACTGGTTCCTCAACGGCCGTTCAAGTCACACAGAACGATGCAGTCAGCGAAACAGATGTTGACGACACCCTCTTGACTATCAATGTCAGAACCATTGCCGGTCAGCAAGACCTATCCCGTCAAGCGATTGAGCGCGGAACAGGAATTGACACATTCGTTGCTCAAGACCTCATCCGTTCATGGCACACAACTCTTGACTCACAAATCCTCAATGGAACAGGCAGCGCAGGACAGATTCTTGGCCTTCGCGCTTCAGGTGGAAACGCAATCACCTTCACCTCAACTGCTCCAACAGTTGCATTGCTTTATCCGAAACTCGCTGATGCAATTCAGCAGATTCAGACAAACGCATTTGTCAACCCAACTCACTTCGTGATGCACCCACGCCGCCTTGCATTCTTGCTTGCTGCGGTTGATTCAACAAACCGCCCACTCGTTGTTCCTGCCGCTAATGGCCCAACCAACGCTGCTGGTGTCGGAAATGGTGGCGCTGCTTACGGAAACTCTGGCTATCAGATGATGGGTCTTCCAATTGTGACCGATGCAAACATCGGAACAACCTACGGAACCACAACAAATCAAGATGAAATCTATGTTGTGACCGCAGGCGAATCTCACCTTTGGGAGCAACCAGGTTCTCCATTCACACTTCGCTACGACGCGACAGGTGCAGGAAACCTCACCATCAAGACAGTCGTTTATGGTTACGCTGCTTATACCGCAGGACGTTACCCAACAGCCGCTTCCATCATTTCAGGAACAGGCTTATCAGCACCAACCTTCTAGTTTGAACTAGAAGTCAAGATTGTGCAGAGGCGGATGAGGCCCCCCGACTCATTCGTCTCTGCACTTCCTAAAGTTCGGGGGAACTATGAAAACAGGTCACAAAGTTTCAATCGGGTCTTGCGATCCTGGCATGGTCAATGGCGGGTTCGCATATCATTTGATTCAACTCGCATCAGCTCGCACATCAAAGCTCGGCCCATTTGTTCGCATTAAAGGTTCAGGTCTTCTCTCAAAGCAACGCAATCGAGTAGTCAAGCAATTCTTAGAAATGACTGATTCTGATTGGCTTTTGATGATTGATTCTGATGAGCAATTGGATGTTCGTACATTTGATTTATTGTGTGACACCGCACACGACAAAGAACGCCCTGTTGTTGCAGGTTTAGTTTTTGCAGGTTTCGGTGTTGTTGGTAAGCCTTATCCAAAACCCGTTCCAGCGATTTTTCAAGACACACCAAATGGATTTCTTCCGCTTTACAAATACGACAAGAACGCAGTCTTTGAGATAGATGCCGCAGGCACAGGTTGTTTGATGGTGCATCGCAGCGTTCTTGAAGCAATGAGAGACGCAGCCGACCCAAATCAAGGCAAGGATTGGTGTTGGTTTTGGGATGGCCCTGTCAATGGCGAATGGATAGGTGAAGACCTACTCTTCTGTCGTCGAATTAAATCACTAGGCTTCCCGATTCATGTGAACACGGCAGCCATCTTGCCTCACTCAAAGAATTATTGGCTCAAAGAGGAACATCACGACTCATGGCGCGATTGAAGCGAAAAGAGAGCGCAACGGCTCTTCCAAAATTAGAACGCGCAGTTCAATCCAAACCGAAGAAGAGGAAAACAAGTGGCAATCACCAACGGCTACGCGACACTCGCGGAACTCAAGGCATCGCTGGCAATAACTGACACAAGCGACGATGCTTTGCTTGAATTGTCAATAACTTCCACGAGCAGAATGATTGACGACTACACTGGTCGCTTCTTCTATGCTGACGGAACATCAGGCAGTCCTGTCACGAGATATTACACAGCGCAAAATCCTTGGAGTCTTGCTGTTGATGATTTTGTTTCAATTTCACAAATTGCCACCGACGACAATTTCAATCAAACTTGGTCAACTGTATGGTCAACTTCTGACTTTATGACAGAGCCAATCAATAATCCTCGACGCGGTTGGCCTTACACTCGGATTCTTGCAACAGGCGCTTATGTTTTTCCATATTACTTGCCACAGGCAGTCAAGGTCACAGGCGTTTGGGGATGGTCGGCACTTCCATCAGAAGTCAATCAAGCCTGTTTGATTCAATCTTCGCGCCTCTTTATTCGTAAGCAATCGCCATTTGGGATTGCAGGAACTCCTGAACTTGGAACAGTCAGGTTGTCTTCACGACTCGATCCTGATGTTGAGGCTTTATTGCGCCCAATTAAGAGAAACAATGGTTTGGCAGTATGAACCCAAGCACAGTGCGTGATCGCCTCAAAAGCGCCCTTCAGACAATTACAGGTCTGCGTGCTTATGACCTCATTCCTGACACCATCGTTCCACCTGCCGCAGTTGTCGGCCAATTAGATTTCACATTCGACATCGACAATGCTCGTGGTCTTGACCAAGCACAAGTTGATGTGGTTGTGATTGTGCAACGCTTTTCAGAACGCTCAGGACAAGACAAGTTGGATGCCTACCTCTCAGGGTCAGGCGCTAGCTCAATCAAGGCCGCGCTTGAAAGTGATCGCACTTTGTCGGGAGCAGTGAACACTTTGCGTGTCACAGGAGCCGAAGCAGGCACCTATGACTCACAAGGGGTTACATTTCTTTCATATAGATACAGACTCACGCTCTGGGGATAGGAGAAGACATGACTTACAAAGTCATCTCAGACCGCGAGGTCTGTGGAAAAAAGCAAGGTGAGATTCTTACCTTGAAAGAACTAGAAGATGCAGGCGCAAACATTGATGCTCTCATTGTTGGTGGCCACATCGAAGCAAATCAACCAACAATCAAACCGGCACAAGAAGGAGCCAAGAAATAATGGCACGCATCGTTCTAACCAATGCCTATGTCACCATCAATTCTGTCGATGTTAGTGACCATCTGGCATCAGTAAGTCTCAATTCATCAATTGATGTTGTTGAGACAACAGCATTCGGAACTTCAGGCGCACGTTCACGCATCGGAGGTCTTGCAGATAACTCAATCACCCTTGAATTTCATCAGGACTACGCTTCAGGTTCAATTGAAGCGACTGTCTATCCGCTACTCGGCACCACAACCACAGTTGTTGTGAAGCCTAATGGTGGAACAACAAGCGCAACAAATCCGTCGTATACCTGCACCGCGCTTGTCTCAGAGTGGACACCTCTCAATGGCGCAGTTGGCGAATTGGCAACCGCATCAGTGACTTGGCCTGTAAGCGGCGCAGTCACAAAGGCAACTGCATAGTTCATGGCAAAAATCGTTCTCACCAACGCTTTCATTTCTCTCGCTGGTGTGGACATTTCTTCCTTTGCTCGATCCGTCACTATCTCCACCACCTATGAAACGATTGACACAACAAAGGTCGGGGATAGTGACAGGTCAGTAATTGCCGGAGTCGCAACTAATAGCATCACCTTAGACCTAATGCAGGACTTTGCGAGCAGTCAACTTGAACAGTTGATTTATCCGACAAACGCCACAAAGAAACTTGGAACGACTGTGGCGATGGAAGTTCGACCACAGAACACAACTGTTTCGGCTACGAATCCGAAATATACTTTCAACGCGGTCATCACATCTTGGTCGTCAATCAATGCCGCCGTCGGCGCATTGTCAACGATTCAAGTGACATGGCCCATTTCAGGTGCAATTTCAAAAGCAACTTCTTAACAGGGGGAAAAATGGACGGCTTAAAAGTAAAAGTAAAACTCACAGATGGGTTTGAAGATGCATTTTCTTTACGACCACGCATCATTGTTGAGTTTGAGCAAAAGTATGGCAAAGGCCTTGCCAAGCTGATTGGTGAGGAACAGAAATTAGAACATATTTACTATTTGGCTTGGTTAGCACTTCGCGCCAATGGCAAAGTAGTCAAGCCATTCGGCAATGACTTCCTTGACACATTGGACAGCGTTACCTTGACAACAGACCCTTCTTCCGAATCCACAGAGACTCACTGAGCTATAACATAGCCGCCGTCTCTGTGGAGACTGGTTTGCCCATCGCTGATTTATTAGATGCGCCTGATGGTGTATTGGAAGCGGTGTTTGCCTACATTAAAGAACGAGCGAGATTGCGAGGCGCGAATTGAAGGTTCCCCAATACACAGTGACGATGCAAGGTTTGTCGGAAACTGTGACTGCATTGGAGCGATTCGCGCCCGATCTCAAGCGCGCTCTTGATAAAGAAATCAAAGGCGTTCTTTCAACAGTAGTCTCAGAGGCACGCGATTATCTCCCCTTCGATGTTCGACCTTCAGGTTGGCAACGAGCAAATGTTGGTGGAGGCCTTATTGGGCCATTGCCACAGGGAGAAAAACGCGGGCCTTCTTTTCCTGTCTATGATGGCGCAAAAGCAAAAGCAGGAATCAAGTCTGTTGCGCCAACAAGTAAGAAAAATTCAACAGGTTTCAAAAATGCTTATGGTGTCATTCAGCGCGATGCGGCAGGTGCAATCTTTGAAACTGCTGGTCGAGGCTCTCGTGCCTCACGAGCAAGAACACGTGCTTCGCGTTCAACTAATCCGAACGCTTCACAACAATTCATTGAAACAGTTGAGAAGTATTATGGCGTAATTCCTACCGCACAACATTCAGGAAATGACAAAGGCCGCGCACTCATCAAGGCAGTTGATAACAACAAGAAGTCTGCGCAAGCAGGTATCTTTAGAGCCATTGAAAGCGCGGAAAAGAAGGCGCAGGCTCGTATGGATGCGCAGTTGAAGAAGCGAGGTGTCTAGTGGCAATCCTTGAACGGATCGTAACGGTCTACAATGACAAGGGTTCCAAAGAGGCACTCAAAGACCTCAGAAAACTTGAAGAGTCTTTTGCTAACGCGGGCAAAACAATCGCCAAGGCTTTTGGTGTTGCGGCAGCAGCGACAGCAGCGTTGGCCGTCAAAATTGGCAAAGATGCAGTTCAAGGTGCGATTGAGGATCAAAGACAACAGGCTGCCCTTGCTGTTGCGTTACGCAATACGACAAACGCCACAGATGAACAAATTGCCTCAACTGTTCGTTATCTTGACGCCCTAGAACTTCAAGTCGGCGTCAATAACAATGAGTTGATTCCTAGCCTTCAGAAATTAACACAGGCAACAGGTGACATTTCACAGGCACAGGCACTTCAAGCACTTGCCCTTGATGTCAGCGCAGGAACAGGCAAATCACTCATCCAAGTAACGGATGCAATGGTTCGCGCCCTTGGCGGAAATATCGGCGCACTCAAAAAATTAGGTGTTCCACTTGATGAAACAATCGTCAAGAGTAAAGACCTTAACAAAGCCCTCGGTGTTCTTGGAAGCACCTTCGCAGGCCAAGCTGAAAAGCGTGCGCAAACTTTTGAATTTCAACTTGCCCGCCTTCGCCTACAATTCGATCAGACGCTTGACGCTTTAGGTTATGCTCTCATTCCTGTTTTGCAGGATTTGGCAGAGATGATTCGCCTTGAGGTCTTGCCTGCCTTTGATGCGTTTATTGCTCAAAACAAAGATGAAATCGCTGAGGCTCTTCGTAACTTCGTAGAATTTGCAGTTGGCGCAACTCGCGCACTTGCCAAGATGTTCGGTGTTATCGCCCGAAATCAGGGTGCTTTTGAAGCCTTTGCCGCAATACTCGTCGGCACCTTTGTCGGTGGCAAGGTTGCTGCCGGAGTTCAAATACTTATCTCGGCATTGACACTGCTTACCGCAACATTTAAGAAGCAAGCGGCCGCAGGCACCGCAGCAGGTGTCGCAACATCCTTTGCAACTGGCGGTCTATCTGCTAGAGCAGCAGCCGCAGGCGTTTTGGCATTTGCAGCAGCAGCCGGCATAGCTTTTATTAAACTTAGAGATTTGACTTCGGGCTTTGAACAAAACGGCAAGGTTGTTCAAAAACAATCACAAGTCGTTGCAGAACATCTCAAAGATTTAGAACGTTTGGCAGGTATGACCGCCAAGGCTACTGGCACAGGCGCTTTTGATACCAAAACAACAGATGAAGCAATTAACGCTGAAGCAGCCCGCCTCAATTTATTGCGTGAAGGCAAGATTGAAGAGGCAGCCCGCGTTGCGGCTCGTCAAGAAGAACGCGAAGCAATCAAGGCCACAATTGCCGAGGCGCAAAAATATCAAGACATTTTGTTGGCTCTATCTGACACCAAGATAACTAGCGAAGAAATTGCAGTCTTGGCCGCTAAGTGGGGTCTGTCAACAGATGCTGTCAAGAATTATCTTGCACAGTATTTTGCGGTTGCAGATCAGAAAATTACTGATGACGAAATCAAGTTATTAGCAGCAGCGTGGGGTCTAACAACCGAACAAGCTGAAAAGTATCTTGACTTCATCAACGCACTCAAAGATTCCAAACTTTCCCCCGAAGAAATCAAAGATTTGCAAGACAAATGGGGAATGACAGTTGCAGAAATTGAGAAGTATGCGGACTTCGTTCTCAAAGTTCGTGATTTCAAAATTACCGATGACGAAGTCAATGCACTTGGAAAAGCATGGGGATTGACTGACGCTCAAGTCCTCTCATATCTTGCAAACATTGGCGTTCCATTTGATTACAATGGCAAGTTCATTGATCCTGTTAATGGCATCGGTAAGGCTTGGAAAGACACGACAGGCGCAGTTGACGCTTACATCAAAAGTGTTGGCGATGCCGACACTGCGCTCGGAGTTTTAGCAACTAACGCAACAAATAATGCGGCAACAGTCACCACTGCTCTTGGTAATGCCACCGCAGCCGCAGGTGCTTTGGCTACCGCAGCAGAAGGAGCATTGGCAATTGCAGACGCGGCACAGGCAGCCGCCGAAGGCGCAATCGCAACCGCGCAGTTGGCATCAGCGCAAGCAGAGGCAGCAAGAGCAGCAGCCGAAGCAGCCGCCGCCGCGATTGTTGAGGCAGAGGCAGCAGCAGCCGCCGCACGAACGGCCTCTCCAAGTTTGCCACCGCTAGTTTCCCCTGGTGATTTTGGCTCAAATACTGTGACAGGCTCCATCGCAAGTGGCGACTATGAATCAGGCATTTTTGGCCCGAACGCAGGCAAGGGAACAACTGTCAATGTGACAGTCAATGGCTCTGTGATAAGTCAAGACGATTTGATTAGCACTGTGCGATCAGGATTGCTCACAGGTATTGGCTCAGGCCAAGTCACCACTTTTGATCCAAGAGAAATTCCATAATGTCAGCGCCAGTTCTCGGAATTTCAATTGACTTCGCCAATGGCCCTGCCTTTGGCATTCCCCTCATTCTTGATGACCCATCCACGCCACTTGGCACAGGTATTTTGGCCGATGGCCCTGCCGATGTTGTGGATGTTTCAAATATCGCAATTCAAGTTGCCACTCGTCGCGGTCGCAATCGTATTCTTGGCAAATTTGAGGCAGGAACGGCCACTGTCGTTCTCGTTGATGAGAATGGCGATTGGAACCCTGAGAACACATCCTCGCCCTACTATGGCAAACTCTTGCCACTTCGTAAGATTCGCATTTGGGCAGATTATGATGACGGCGTCACAACAACTCGTTATTATCAATTCTCAGGCTATATCACGAGCTATGACAACACCTTCAGGG
>Ga0315909_10008619_pt1 | contig 11146 bp, 7 predicted proteins | sample LakEriMetagenome_11_FD_203527 | JGI IMG/M metagenome (GOLD analysis project Ga0315909, IMG submission 203527) | Freshwater fungal communities from buoy surface, Lake Erie, Ohio, United States - Buoy 2 MA125 | ecosystem: Environmental > Aquatic > Freshwater > Lake | place: USA: Lake Erie, Ohio...
AGAAAATTTTGTCAAACAATTTAAATATAATTTCGTGATTAAAACATTATTAATTGACGGTAACAATTTATTAAAAATTGGTTTTCACGGAGTTAAAGATTTCTTTCACGAAGGTAAACACGTTGGGGGTATTTGGCATTTTCTAAATACCACCCGACGATTTATTGATGAAGAAAATTTTGACAAAGTCGTTGTATTCTGGGATGGGGAGGGAAGTTCCTCCACCCGTAAAATACTTTATCCCCAATATAAAGAAAATCGTAAAACCGCACCACAAGACTTCAAAGAAGAATCTTTCTCAGAACAGAAAAGGCGAGTTAAACAATACTTGGAAGAGATGTTTGTTAGACAAGTTGATATTGATAATAACGAAGCTGATGATTTAATTGCTTATTATTGTCAAATTGCAATTAATGAAAATATAACCATATTTTCGGCAGACCGAGATTTAACTCAACTTATCTCAGATAACGTATCAATTTATTCCCCAAACACTAAATTAACTTATAAAAAAGGTGATTACGTTATTTTATACGAAGCTAAGATACCACACTACAATGTAAAAACTTATAAAATACTATCTGGTGATAAATCAGATAATATTGATGGTATCTACTTTTTGGGTGAAAAAACTTTATTAAAATTATTTCCTGAGTTGCTTGACCGAGAGGTTACTTTTACCGATATTTTAAACAGAGCTGAGGTATTATTTACTGAAGACAAAGAAAACAAAGTATTACAAAATTTACTATCAGGTAGAACCAAAACCGGAGTTTATGGAAATGAATTTTTTGAGATTAACAACAAAATCGTGGATTTATCTAATCCGTTAATCACTGAGCAAGGTAAAGAAATCGTTGAAATTTATTGTAAAGAAACGTTAGACCCCGAAGGTAGGGGGTACAGGAATCTTATTCGTATGATGATGGAAGATGGATTTTTTAAATTTCTACCAAAGCACGATGACGCGTGGGTAAGCTTCGTCAAACCATTTATGAAACTAACAAGAAAAGAAAAAAAACAATTTAAAACAAAAAAGTAAAATTTATGAGAGAACAAGACTCAACAAAACTGGAATTTTTAATGATGGTTAATGATAACATCATAGTACAAAGATTTTTCAATGTTAGAGATTTTAATCCTGACGCGAAGTATTCATTAGACCTTTATGAATATATTTCATATTTTAAAGAGACGTTTACTGAACAACTTAAAATGAAAACGGTTAATTATATGTTAGAAAATTCATATGAGATTGAAACCAATCCTGAAGTACTCAATACATCATTTACCGATGGACCAGAACATTTTCATATTTTTATTAAACAAGGAGACACGACAATTTGTCATAGATTGATTGATGCTAAAATATATCCACCTAAAATAAGATACACCGTAGACATTCGTCCGCACATAAAAAATCTGCTTTCGTCTTTAACTGACATTTTTTCATCTAAAAATTTAACTTATGAATATGATGGAATTTCTTTGAAACCATCCTATTTATAATCTACAAACAAATTTTAAAACATGGCGTCAAACAAAAATTTTGATTATTTAGGGTCCTCATTTCAGATACAATTGTTAAATCAAATCATTGTAGATAAAGATTTTGGTAGGTCCATTATTGACGTTATTGAATCTCAGTATTTCGAAAACAAATACTTTAAAATCATCCTGCAAATGATAAAAGAGTATTATTCCAAATATGAACACGTACCAACATTTGATACTTTAGAACAGATAACTAAATCGGAATTACAACAGGAATTAGCATCTAAAATAGTATTAGACACAATTACTAAAATCAAAGATACAACAAACGAAGGGGCTGAATTTGTTCAAGAAAAAGCTTTGAAATTTTGTAAACAACAAGAATTACAAAAGGCAATTACAAAAGCTCAAAAGGTTATTGACGGAGGTGAATTTGAAAGTTATGATAAACTTGAAGAGTTAGTTAGAGAAGCATTACAAGTTGGGGAAAGAGAAGACGGAATGGCTGATGTTTTTTCCAATTTAGATGATGTTTTAAATGAAGATTATCGACACCCGATACCTATGGGTATCCCAGGTATTGATAGACTTCTTAAAGGGGGTCTTGCAAAGGGAGAAATAGGTGTAATATTAGCACCAACAGGTGTTGGTAAATCAACGTTCCTTACTAAAATCGCAAACCACGCGTTTAATTTAGGGTATAATGTACTTCAAATATTTTTTGAGGATAATCCAAAAATTATTCAGAGGAAACATTTTACACTTTGGACAAAAATACATCCTGACGAACTTTCAGAAAAGAAAGAAGAGGTAATGTCTAAAGTTAAAGAAATTGAAGGTAAAATGGAAAATAGATTAGTTCTAAAAAAATTACCATCAGATACTTTAACTATGCTACAAATTAAAAATCAAATACGTAAGATGATAGCCGATGGGATAAAGATTGATATGGTTTTATTAGATTACATTGATTGTGTAGTTCCTGATAAAAATTTGGGTGATGAATGGAAATCTGAAGGTTCAGTAATGCGAGGTTTTGAAGCAATGTGTCACGAATTAGATTTAGTTGGATGGACTGCAACACAAGGTAATAGAAGTTCAATTTCTTCAGAAGTTGTTACCACTGACCAAATGGGTGGTTCTATTAAGAAAGCTCAAGTTGGTCACGTTATCATATCTGTTGCTAAAACACTACAACAAAAAGAAATGAAATTAGCAACAATAGCCATTACAAAGTCACGAATTGGTGATGATGGAATTGTATTTGAGAATTGTAAATTCGATAATGGAATGTTGGAAATCGATACTGAAAGTTCAGTAACGTTCCTTGGTCTTGAGGAACAGAAAGAAGAACAAAACAGGCAAAGAATCAAAGATTTGCTTGAAAAAAGAAAACAAAGAGAACAACAAAATAATTAATTAATATGGAAAAAATTTTAATAGAAAATCCAAACAGATTTGTGATTTTCCCTATTCAACATAACGATATATGGGATTTTTATAAAATGCACCAAGCGGCATTTTGGACCGCAGAGGAGGTGGATTTATCTGATGACATTCGTGATTGGGAAAATCTTTCAGAAAATGAACAATACTTTATTAAGAATGTACTATCATTCTTTGCGGCTTCCGATGGTATTGTAAATGAAAATTTGGCAGAAAATTTCTACAGAGAAGTTCAGTATCCTGAGGCTAAATTTTTCTATGGTATGCAATTGGCGATGGAAAACATACATAGTTTAATGTATTCGTTATTAATTGATACTTACGTATCAAACGAAGAGGAAAAACAAAAATGTTTTACAGCACTTGACAATTTACCGGCAGTACAAAAGAAAGCTAAATGGGCGTTAGATTGGATTGAAAATGCATCTTTTCAAGAAAGATTAGTGGCATTTGCCGCGGTTGAAGGTATATTCTTCTCAGGTTCATTTTGTTCAATATTTTGGTTGAAGTCAAGAGGTTTAATGCAAGGACTATGTAATGCAAATTCTTTAATTTTTAAAGATGAAAATCTACATTGTGACTTCGCAATACATCTCCTTAATAACCATTGTGAAGAAAAACCAAGTGAAAAAAGAATTAAAGAAATTCTTTTATCTGCACTTGAAATTGAAAAAGAATTCATAACTGAATCACTTCCAGTATCGTTAATTGGTATGAACCAAAATCTTATGAAACAATACTTGGAATTTGTGGTTGATGGACTACTTGTTAAACTTGGATGTAAAAAACAATTTAACGTTGAACAACCATTTAAGTTTATGGAACAAATTGCGGTAGAAACCAAAGGTAACTTCTTTGAGTCTAGAACCGTAGAATATCAGAAAGCTAAGATAAATGAAGCATTAACATTTACTGACGATTTCTAATTATTATTTTACTACTTATGATGTCATTAAAAATTAAAAAAAGAGGTGGGGACGATGCGTCATTTAACCCACAAAAAATTTACAATAGAATCAAGAGAGCCGCTAAAGGTTTGAATGTTAATTCTGATGAGATTTTTATCAAAGTAATTACGTCAGTACCAACTGAAGGTGAAATTACAACTAAAGAACTTGATAAATTAGTTTACGAAATTGCGGCGGCGTATACTGGTAGTCACCACGATTACTCAAGATTAGCTTCTTCAGTTGCAATTTCATCATATCACAAAGAAACTGACCCAAGTTTTTCAAACACAATGCGCAAACTACACGTTGATAGTATTGTTAATGATAAATTAATGGAGATTATCGAAAGTTATGGTCCTAGTGAAATTGATGACGTTATTAATCATGATAATGATTATAACTTCGATTATTTTGCTTGGAGGTCATTACAAGAGATGTATCTTTTAAAATTACCAAATGGTAAAACTATTGAGAGACCACAACATATGTATATGCGTGTTGCTCTTTGGGTGACTAACACTTTCGAAGAAGCGGTAGAGTATTATCAATCTCTATCAAATCAAAAAATATCTCCAGCAACACCAATTATGATTAATGCGGGAACCAAAGTTCCTCAATTAGCATCTTGCGTACTCCATTATAATGATGCTGACTCACGAGAAGGTCTTTTGAACACAATGAGAGATATCTCAACATACTCATCAGACGCTGCGGGTATAGGACTTTGTATGTCTAATATTCGTAGTAAAGAAAGTCGTATATCATCATCAGGTGGACATGCCGGTGGACTTCTAAAATATTTGAAGATTGTTAACGAGTCATTACGATTTTTCAACCAACAAGGTCGTCGTCCTGGTTCCGCAGCTATTTATTTGGAACCTTGGCATAAAGATATTTTTGATTTATTAGAAATTAAAAAGAATACAGGTGCCGAGGAATTAAGGGCTCGTGATTTATTCACAGCGTTATGGCTCCCTGATAATTTTATGAGAGCGGTTAGAAATAATGATGATTGGTATCTATTCTGCCCTAATGATATTATTAAATCAGGAATTAAACCACTACAAGAGTCTTATGGTGATGAGTATGAAACTAATTACAAAAGAGCGATAGAATTAGGACTCGGAAAAAAAGTTAAAGCTCAAGAAATTTGGAATAAAATTATTGAAGCTCAAATTGAGACAGGGGTTCCATATTTAGCATCTAAAGATAATGCAAATAAAAAAACTAATCACCAAAATATTGGGGTGATTAAACAATCAAATCTCTGTATTGAAATTTTCCAATACACCGACGAAGATATTACGGCTATTTGTACTTTATCATCAATGGTGTTAAAGAACTTTGTTAAGGATGGAGAATTCGATTTCAAAGGATTGTACGAAGAAACTAGAAAAGTTGTTAGAGCTTTAAATAAAGTTATTGATGTTAATAATTATTCAACCGATAAAGGTAATAAAGGTGGTCGACAACAAAGAGCAATTGCTATTGGAACTCAAGGGCTTGCGGACGTATTCTATTTAATGGATTATATCTTTACATCAGAAGAAGCTCGTAAACTAAATAAAGAAATTTTTGAAACAATTTATTTTGCAGCTATCACTGAAAGTAATAGATTATGTTTGGATGGTACCTATAAACCATATGATTTCTTTGAAGGTTCACCAATGTCTAAAGGAGAATTTCAGTTTGATATGTGGGGATTGAAAGAAGAAGAGTTATCAGGAAGATGGCCTTGGGGAATTCTTAAACAGAATGTTAGTAAGTATGGTGTTTGTAACTCATTGTTTACCGCTCAAATGCCTGTTGCATCTTCGGCAAAGATTACAGGTTCATACGAAATGACTGAACCGGCTCACTCAGCAATATTTAACAGACGTGTTGTCGGTGGAGAGATTATGATTGTTAACAAGTATTTGATTAATGATTTTGAAAAAATTGGAATTTGGTGCGAAGATTTGAAAAACGAAATCATTCTTAATGAAGGTTCTATTCAAAATATTAACTTCAACAATTATTTAGACCCTGAAGAAAAGAACTACAATAAAAAAGTGAAAAGAATCGAACACTTAATTCTAAAATACAAAACAATTTGGGAAATTTCACAAAAAGAATTGATTGAAATGGCGGCTGACAGAGCGCCATTCATCGACCAATCACAATCAATGAATATTTATATGGCAACTCCAACGTTGTCAAAAATATCTTCATCTCACTTTTATGGGTGGGAAAAAGGATTAAAAACATTATCCTATTATGTTAGAACTAAAGCGATTTCAACAGGGGCAAAACACTTAGCAGTTGACATATCTAAAATATCAAAACCGAATGTAACACCTGAACCACCAAAAGTTGATTATTCACATTTAAATTTACCTAAAAAACCTGAAAACTCTGATTTTGATTGTTTTGGTTGTTCATCATAAAATAGTCCCGACTACGGTCGGGATTTTTATTTAAATATATTTATGAATATGGCGTTACTTAATGAAAATATTAAAAGTTTTAAATGTTTAGTTAGACTTTCTCATTTCACAAAAAGAGAAGAAGATAATAATAGCTTTCATAACGCCTATGCGTTTGGAATACAATCTATCTCTGGAAAAATATTGACATTTCATATTATGACTGATTACGGTATGTTAAGGTCAAGAGTACCAATTTCTGAAATTTTTTTAAAAGAACCTAAAAACGATATACCATTTCATTTTAAACAATTATGGGATTGTTTTTCCGAAAACGTTACAGTTACTGAATATGAATTTCTTAAAGGTAAACGAGCTGAAGTTATTTTAAAAGATAAAAATAAGATATGGGTAACTTATTTAATGACAGTCGATTGGTTTGATAATCCATATTCCGACGAACCAAGTGATTATAAGTGTGGTCATATTTTAATATCAGATGATGGGTATTTACTTTGTCAACCAAACAACCGAATTTTTTGGAAAGACTCTAATTGGATAACAACAAAATTTCCATTAGAACTTAAAGAAATAAAGGTTGATAACACATTAAATTCAGTAGAAACTAGTTCGGATAGATGGATTTCTGAGGATACTGACAGTTATTATTATGATATAACTCAAAATAAAATATAATGTATTTATAGTATATGGCTCAAGGTAATACATATGGTATAAATTTCCCATTCGCAGATTCTAGAGAAGGTAAATACTTGTCTCTTTCACAAACCGCTGATGAAGAAATTAGAACTGATTTAGTACACTTACTACTAACTAGAAAAGGGACTAGATATTTCTTACCCGATTTCGGCACTAGATTATATGAATTTATTTTTGAACCATTGGACGGACCAACCTTCTCTGAAATAGAATCTGAAATAAGAGAATCAGTTCAAGAGTATCTACCTAATTTGGTAATAACAAATATATCCATAAAACCGGCTTCAGAAGATGAAGAAGATAAAGGTACTTATGTAAATGATAATGACGAAAGAGTTTTTAGAGTACCCGGAATCGGAACTATGGAACATACCGCTAAAGTAAAAATAGATTATAGGGTTACGGATAGTGTTTTTGAAACGAGTGATTTTGTAATAATTAATATTTAAGATAAATGGCTAATAAAAAGATATCATATACAACTAGAGATTTTCAGTCAATAAGAACTGAACTTATTAATTTTACAAGAGATTATTATCCTGACCTTTTAGATAATGTTAATGACGCTTCGGTATTTTCAGTGTTATTAGATTTAAACGCTGCAGTTACCGACAATCTTCAGTTTAATATTGATAGAAGTATCCAAGAAACTGTATTACAATACGCACAACAAAGGTCTTCAATATACAATATTGCCAGAACATATGGACTAAAAATTCCAGGACAAAGACCTTCGGTTGCTTTAGTTGATTTGTCAATTACAGTTCCAGCTTTCGGGGATAAGGAAGACCTAAGATATTGTGGTATATTGAGACGAGGTTCTCAAGTATTAGGTGCCGGACAAGTTTTTGAAACCGTTTATGATATCGATTTTTCATCAGCGGTTAATGCAGAAGGACTCTCAAATAGACTTGTTATCCCAAACTTTGATTCAAATAACATATTAATAAATTATACTATAACTAAAAGAGAAACAGTTGTTAACGGTGTTACAAAAGTTTTTAAAAGAGTTATAACCGCGGCAGATGTTAAACCATTTTTTGAGTTATTTTTACCTGATAAAAACGTATTAGGTGTTACAAGTGTTCTACTTAAAGATGGAACCCAATATGCTAATGTACCATCAACACAGGAATTTATATCACCAAATGATAGATGGTACGAAGTGAAGGCATTAGCAGAAGACAGAGTTTTTATTGAGGACCCAACTAAGGTTTCGGATAGTCCCGGAATAAAAGTTGGAAAATATATTACAACAAATACAAAATTCATTACAGAATTTACCCCCGAAGGTTATCTTAAAATGACTTTTGGGGGAGGTAGTCAATCTGCTGACGAACAACTAAGAGAGTTTGCAAGAAATGGGTATAAGTTAGATTTATACAAATACTCAAATAATTTTGCACTTGGCTCTACCCTAAAAGCTAACACCACCCTTTTTGTTCAATATAGAGTCGGAGGTGGATTAAGTAGTAACTTAGGGGTTAACGTAATAACTCAAATAGGTACAGTATCTTTTTATGTTAATGGACCCGCCCAAACAATTAATACATCGGTGGTTAACTCATTAAGATGTAATAACGTAACTGCGGCTATAGGTGGGGCAAATATCCCAACAACGGAAGAAGTTAGAAATTTAGTTTCATTTAACTTTGCCGCTCAAGATAGAGCGGTAACGGTTAATGACTATGATTCGATAATAAGAACAATGCCCTCTCAGTTTGGAGCACCTGCAAAAGTATCAATTACTGAGGAAAATAATAAAATTAAGATACAGATGTTATCTTATGACCAAAACGGAAGATTAACAGAAGTTATTTCAAACACATTAAAGAGTAATGTGGCTAATTATCTATCAAATTATAGAATGATGAATGATTATATTTCAATTATGTCTGCAAATGTAATTGATTTGTCATTAAATATTGAAGTTGTTTTAGATAGTAGTCAAAATCAAGGAGCGTTAATTACACAAATTATAGATATTACCTCAACATTTTTTAGTCCCGAAAACAGACAAATGGGTGAAAATGTTTATATCTCAGAGTTAAGAAGACAAATACAGAGTTTAAATGGTGTGATTACACTATCTAATATATCAGTATTCAATAAAGTTGGAGGACAGTATTCTTCATCACAAACCTCCCAAAGATATTCAGATTCTCAAACAAAACAAATTGAATTAATTAATGATACTTTATTCGCGGAACCAAACCAAACCTACCAAGTTAGATTCCCAAATAAAGATATTACGGTAAGCGTTCTTAATTTTAAAGGAATCAATTTTTCTTGATAATTTATTTTAAACCTATTTAAACTATCTTTTTGAAAATAGACAATAAACTATTTATCAAAAAAGATTAGGAATGCCCAATTCATTTAGAATAAGAACCGAGGTAGGTAAAGATAAATCAATTAAAGTTCAATTAGAACAAGATTTTGAATCGTTAGAAATATTATCTTTAAAAATATTACAAAGTCAAATTTACACTAGAGTGTGCTCCGATTATGGAGTTGTTGTTGGTAGAGTTACTGCTAATAATGGATATGGAATACCTAATGCTAAAGTTTCAATTTTTATACCATTATCTGAAGATGATGAAAATAACTCAATAATTTCAGAGTTATATCCTTATAGAACACTAAATGATTTAAATGAAGATGGTTACAGATATAATCTATTACCATATACTAAATCACATACAGGACACCAACCAACAGGAACATTCCCAACAAGAGAAGATGTATTAATTAATGATACTTTAATTGAAGTATATGACAAATATTATAAATACACGGTTAAAACTAATGAAAGTGGTGACTATATGATATTTGGAGTACCAACAGGGAATCAAACTATACATATTGATGTTGATTTATCCGATATTGGTGAATTTTCATTATCTCCACAAGATTTAGTAAGAGTAGGTATTGCTAGTGAAAATCAAGTAAATGGAACTGAATTTAGAACATCAACAAACTTAGGTGAACTACCTCAGATATTAACAATTAATAGAACACTTGAAATTGAACCATTATGGGGAGAACCAAATATTTGTAATTTAGGTATTGTTAGAAGTGATTTTGATTTAACACAAGAATTTGGACTGACAATCACACCATCCGCAATTTTTATGGGGTCTATATTTTCATCTGACGATAAACGAAGAGTTAGAAAAAATTGTAGAGTTAATAGAAAATTAGGTAGTATGTGTGAATTCACAACAGGACCGGGGGAAATTTTAGCCATAAGACAAACAATTAATGTTGACTCAAATGGAAGACCCGTACTTGAACAATACCAATTAGAGGATGGAGGTAAATGTATTGACGAAAACGGAACATGGTTAATTGACGTTCCGATGAATTTAGATTTTGTTTATACTAATGAATATGGAGAAAGAGTAATCTCAAATGACCCTAAAATAGGGGTTCCAACTAAAGGTAAATATAGATTTAAAGTTAAATGGGAACAACCAGGAACACTATCAACTGGTGTTAAACGAGCTAATTTTTTAGTACCTAATGTAAAGGAATGGGGATGGACAAGTTCCACCGATGACCCATCTTATGTAGATAGGACCTCAAATACTGATTGTAAGGAACCAAATAAAAACGATTTAAATAGTAATACATATAAACAAGTTAAAGCATCTTACGCCTTTAGTTTAGATTGGGATGAGTATGGTGCGGGTCCGTTCTCGGCTCAAATGATACAAGAGGCAATTAATTGTGAGGATAGATTTTATGATATGACATATAATAAGGTCTATTCCGTGTCTCAACTAATAACTCAATATCGTAGAACAACATCTAATTTAATAACAGGAATACAAAAAAGACTTGCTAATAAACAATTTATTGGAATAAAAGACATATTAAATGATAAATGTGAAGGATTAATAAATACGTTCCCATTTAATGACGGACAATACCAATTTTCAATTTTATTCACACTATTTAGTTTTTTACTTAGAATACTTTTTCCTGTTTTATTAGCGGTAATATTTGTATTACATTTAGTCGCATTAATTGTTTGTACAATTAAAGAAATTATTTGTGCCATTAAAGGATTAATATGTGGGTTATATGAAATAGAAATATTTAATACAAGACCATTTGGATTTTTAC
>Ga0315909_10008629_pt1 | contig 11141 bp, 23 predicted proteins | sample LakEriMetagenome_11_FD_203527 | JGI IMG/M metagenome (GOLD analysis project Ga0315909, IMG submission 203527) | Freshwater fungal communities from buoy surface, Lake Erie, Ohio, United States - Buoy 2 MA125 | ecosystem: Environmental > Aquatic > Freshwater > Lake | place: USA: Lake Erie, Ohio...
CCAATTATAATATGAATGGCTCGACCTTGGACTATGATTACATTATCGAGCCAGGCCGTAAATATCTTAAAATCGTGCAGGTCAATAATCAGAAGTCCGTCCATGCGTTTGTTGATGCCAAGACTGGCGACCTGTATAAGGCTCATAGTTGGAAGGCCCCTGCCAAGGGAGTGAGGTTTAACCTCTTTACCGATATGGCCAAACTTGAGAGTATTGGCAAGGCTAACCGTGGCATGTGGGCAGGTGGTTACCTCTACCGCTAAAATAGTGCTTGACATTTGCCAAAAAGTGTGTTATACTGGCCTCTGAAAATTGATAAGGAATAATGATGATACGATTTATAGTTGGTTTGCTGATAGTATTTGGTGCAGTTGGTGGGATGGAGAATCCAGAAGCCCCCTTGCTTCCCCTAGTATTGCTTGCAGCCCTTGGTCTGTTCCTCATGTATTTCGGCTCAAATAAACTGAAAGGTGAATAATCTATGATGCTCGTTATCCGCACCCAATTTATGGAAAACTATGGCGCCCACGATTGGGATGGTGAAGGTGAATGCCCGCAGTATTGGAAAATGAAGGGTGGTTCCGAGTATAAGGTGACCAATGTACCTCTCAATATAGATTACCAAGAGGTAGTCAGCATGGCCAATGTGGAAAAGAATAATGAATATGTCCGTGAGTATATCTTGGATTGGTCAATTGAAGATGACAGCTACCAGTCATGGTTCGAAAAGAGCCAATTAGAATATGATGGCAAGGTGGCCTGTCCTGAACCTACCGTGGATTACAATGAATTAAATGGAGCATTCGCCTAATGGGTAAAATGAAAGAGCTATTAATAGAGGTGGTGGAGATGGCCGAAAGGGAAGAGGACTACCAGAAGGTGGCCGATTACTTTGGTATGAGTGTGGCTGAGGTGGTTTCTATTGTCCGACAGTATGGCGAAAAGTCGCCTGGACAGTTGGAAGGAGTCCTCTAAAGCAGGTCTACTTTTCTCTAAGGATTGTTTGTCGTGTTTAAAGAAGAGTTTATTATGGACTATTCCCGAATCCATACAAAAAGTGTCATAAAAAAATTTTTCGGCCAGGAATTAAGTGAAGGAGTAATTATATGAAATTAGTGCAGGAAGTATTAAAGAACCAATATGAGCAGTTGCATGATACCTATATGAAGGCTCACAATGCCGAGGTGAATTCTCGCATGGCACTTAACAGGTTCTCTAAAGAGGTATCAAGGCTTGTTAAATGGTCACAGGATTCTGGTGTTGTCTTCCTTTCATATGGACAGGAAATCTATGAGGTTCATAAGGTAAAAGAGGCCAAAGGCAGGTTCAGTTATAAAGTCTTAAAGGCTAAACGAGTGGTCTGTGAAGAATATTGGAGGGATATGGATTCTCTCCGTATGGATATTGTATTTGATAACCTAGGTGAGTATAAATGAATAAAGCAATAAGGAAGTTATTTGAGGACTCTGGTGGTACCATAGAGGTATGTGATGTGACCAATGATGAGGTTTTAACTTATACCGAATATTTTGACCCCGAGAAATTCACTAGGTTAATTGTTCAGGAATGTATGGATATCTGTGAAGGCCTGAAAGATTCTGATGGTCAATATTGTGCGGATGCTATTTCAAAGAGGTTTAATGTATGAACGGCAGGACATGGGCAGATATCATAGTAATTCTTTTAATGCTTTTATTATTGTATATTCACTTGAGGTATTAGTATGAGTTTATGGATTCCAGGTCTTATAGTGGCCATTGTGGCTATTATGGGTATTATTGTATCACTATTTCTTAGAGGTGCAAAATGAAAGATTGGCAAATTGACCCGAACGGAAAGATGTATTGGACTCACCAATCTGGCCATTCGGCATATACCATTGGTTATGCACAGGCCTTGAAGCGAAAGAAAATCGAGGATACTTTGGCGGCCTTGCATGGCATCCAAGGGGATATGATTGATGAATTAGTTGCCCGAAGCGACCTAAAGGAGGCCAAAGCGGTAATTAAGGAAATCATGGAGCGCGGAGCGCCTCGGAAACCTTAGGGTGTTAAAGAAGGCAAAAGTGGGTAGGAGAGGTTGACAAACCTGTATAGTTGTCGTATAATGACGGTGTAGTTTATATTATGGAGAAATAAATGTTAAAGCAATTGCTTGTAGTATCGGCCACGGTAGTATTGACGGCCTGTGGGACATTCGGTGGGTCAAAGCCGGGTGAAGAAAAGCCAATTACCTCGGAGTTTTTGGGTGGGAATATTAAGGTGACTTATACCATGGGTGGTGAGTTTGAAAGTATCAGCTCAACCAATACAGTCAAGGTCACAAGTAGTTTACCTTATGCCACCGATGAGGCCTTTACCGTTGCAACATTACGGGCTCGAAAGCAAATCGTTGAGTTTATGAAGTTGGACTTGGAATCAGAGAAGTTTACGGATACAGTCTATAATTCATTACAAGATGCTACGACCGAAGATAGGACAGAAACTAAAACGGTCAATGCCAAGGTTGCTTCAGAAGTCAAAGAAGTGATTAAGCAAAGGTCATCAGCCATTCTACAAGGCACCTATGTGGCCGAGAAGAATTACGATTCAGGTACTAAAACGGTAACCGTGACGGTTAAATCAGGAACAAAGGATATTGCTACTGCCAAGGCAGTTCGTAAGTTGATGGGTAATTAATATGAGGCGCCTTCTGGCGGTTGCAATCTTCTCGGTTGCAACCAATGCCTCTGCTCAATTAATGACACCCTTGGACTTGGTCACCTTGGCCTTCTCTGGTGTTCGCCTTTACTTTTCAGAATCGGTACCAAAAGAAATGACGGTATCGTCCTCTGGAACAGGAAAGACCAAAGAAGAGGCGGTCAACAATGCCTTACTGAATGCCGTGCAAGAATCAATTGGCGTTTTAGTGGTCTCTGACCAGACTGTGGAGAATAATAAAGTGGTGCGAGATTTGGCCGCCATGTATTCTTCAGGTATGGTCAATTCTTATCAAATTCGAAATTGTTCAGGTGATTCTACAATTACTTGTTCAATCAAAGCCGTGGTTTCACCATGGAGTTTTCAACGCAAATTACTAGGTAATTCAAAAACCATTGTCATTAATGGAAATGATTTACAAGGTCAACATATGACCGCCCGTAATACCTTAATTCAAAGGTATAAGTTGACTGAGTATTACCTTTCACAAATTCAACAATCTGGCCTTGAGGTCAAAATTCGTGAAGTGAAGGTTTTGCCTAGTATGAAAGAAAATGCCACGGTTCAAATCGATTATGAAGTTCATTGGAATCCACAGTTCAAAAAAGATATTACCGCCTTTTTATTGAGGTTAGAAAAAGACACCAATGGTCAAAAAGAAAACAATCAACAGGTTTATGTCCAATGGGGACCAACAGGATTTTTTGATAATCGTGCCTACATTAATACCTATGATTCTAATTTTAGGTTGATGATGTTGAAATACTTGAATGAACCTATACGGGTAAGAATCGATGAATTAAAGACTTGCGAGGAGTTCGAATCCGCAGGTGGTGTCTTTGGAGTTGACTGGTACGGGTTTCGTCAACAAAAGACTGTGGAGGTGTCTCCAAATCAGTTGAGGCGTATATCCAGTTTATCAATGTCTCTAGGATGCAGACCTGGCAAGCTGTTGTAAAAAGGCAACAATACCAAAATAGCCCTTGACAAATAGGTAAAAGTATGATACAATGGCTACATTGACAATTGATAAGGAGTTCTAATTATGGCATATATGAATCAGGAAAAGAAAGCAAAAATCGTGGCTGCTATGAAGCCTGTTTTGAAAAAATATGGCCTCAAGGCCACTTTTCGAGTTCGTAGCCATTTGAGCCTTTCCGTAAATATCAAATCTGGCAAAATTGATTTTGGTGGTGATAATATTCAAGTGAATCATTTTTGGTTGGATGACCATTATAAAGACCGCCCGAAAGCCTTGGCCGCTCTGAAAGAGATTAAACAGGCTTGTATGGCTGCCGATTATTATGATGAAAGCGATGCTATGACGGATTATTTTAACACCGCTTATTATTTTGATATTAATGTTGGACAATGGGATAAACCCTATGTCTTGGAGAAGTAATTGAATTTTGTAAATGTTGTAAAATGGGTTGCTACTTTTGTCACCTTATTGGGGGCTTTAGCAACCACATTGAAGTTTGACCCTTTGAATATTGTTTTATTAAACGCTGGTGCGGTTTTGTTTTTTCTATGGGGTGTCCTGATTAAGGACAAAGCCATGATGACCGTAAACTTTGGTTTATTGGCAATTTATGTTTTTGGATTATGGTTGAGGTTTTAATATGAATACAATGATAGCATTAATGATTGTGACCGCTACGGGTGTAGTGGAAGCACCGAATACTTTCAATTCAATGAGAGAATGTCAAGCAGTTGTGGATAAAATTAAAACAACCGCTTATTGTGTTGAAAAGAAACCTGTGGATATTGACAAACAAATTAATATGATGTTTGCTATTATGTCCAAGATGAAAAGTCAAATGGAACAAATAAATAACCAACAATGACCGATAAAGAAGTAGAAGATTTTTACAATGAGTTGCTAGAGTATTATGGTAAGGATTTACCAAACTTTGAGCACGAACCAAAAAGGTTTGCTTATTGTGTAAAACTTTATCGTTACTACAAATCGAGAAAATGAATTTTTTGGAAAAGGTATATTTTAAATTACAAAGGTATGAGTGGTTTAGGAAACTAGACCGACAATTTACTTTAATGGAATATGTTGTATGGCTAATAATAATACTGTTACTACTAGGAAAAGGAACCTCGTGGCTAAAGACCTGAGGACGCCCAAGTATCGTATGCGAGTTGAAGTATCGGCCAAAAAGTATGACAGAAAAAAACTAAAAAAGGAAATACTATTTGAAACCGAGAGAATATGACGGATTTTATTTTGTACCGCACGGTGATGATGGCCAAGACCTAGAGTTTAAATTTTTTAAATTTACCTCTGATTTGGCGGATTCTCCTCCCGTAGGAACCACAGCAATTGGTGATACTTACCATATTGCTTTCTTTAAACCAGATGATAAGGGACTTCCAACATTTGATGATGCATATGAAGCAGTATTTGCCGACCCACAAATTTATGTGCAAGGTCTAGTAGGTTCTGGTTTATATGGGTGTGTATTGCGTAAAACGGAAAAGTCAGGCCAATGGTTTCAAGATTACCTCTCTGGTCTACAACCTGATGTTATAATTAAAAAACTAAAGGCGATGGCGAAATCTATTGCTGATAATTAATGAAGAAGGAAATATATCATGCCAAATTGGTGTAATAATCAAATTGAGATTCAAGGTGAAAAAGAGCAGTTAGATGCCTTTGAACAATTTCTAACGGACAAAAATGGGAAAGATTGGTTTGATTTCTTTCTGCCATGTCCGCAAGAATTGAAAGATGTTGGTAATGTATCGATTAATAACACCAATGAAGAATTGGTAAAAAAATATGGACACTCTGATTGGTATAGCTGGTCGCTAGAGAATTGGGGTTGTAAATGGAATTGTGATGCTGGTGATTGGACACGAAATAGTGAAGATTCTATTTCATTTTGGTTTGATTCTCCTTGGGGACCTCCAGTTGTTCTGTATGAAAAACTTGAAAGTGACCACGACCTAATTGTAAATGCAGGTTATCACGAAGAAGGTATGGCGTTTGTTGGTCGTTATAGTGAAGGCTTTGATGAAGCATATAACTATTCTGACCTTGATTCGCTAGATGAAATTCCTGATGACATTATAGAAGAATGGAATTTGCGTGAAATGCTTGAAGAACGAGCAGAATGGGAAGAGGAGAATGAAGATGAATAAATTGTTTTTTGATGTAATTAAGGTTGTTGGCCTTTTGGCATTTATAATCTTTTTGGTTGTAATTGGTCCCATTTTGGTGTTATGGTCACTAAACACAATTTTTCCTGTGTTAGCAATACCATATACACTTGAAACATGGTGTGCTACCGTGCTAATTGGTATTTTTATTCGTGGTGATGATTTGATTAAAGTGAAAAGGAAACAAAATGTCTGAGAAAAAATTTGAATTTAATGACAAACAATCAAAAGATTGGTTGAAAGGTCTTCTCCGTGAAGAAATTGTTGAAATCACATTCACAAAAAAAGACGGAAGTGAACGGAAAATGAAATGCACACTCTCGGACAAGAAAATTCCAAGTGCAAAAATGCCAAAAACTGAATCTAAAGCGAAAAATGATGACGCTTTGCCTGTTTTTGACTTAGAAAAAGAATCTTGGAGAAGTTTTCGCTGGGATTCTATCAAACAAATTGAATTTTCGTTAGGAAAATGATGAAAAAGAAGAAATTTATCGTTGAGACTATCAGCACCTTTAGTGAAATTCACATTGTTGAAGCGGAAAATGAACAGCAAGCACAATTTATTGCTAAAAATTCAGATTATAACGCTTCGAAATGGTTAGGACAACAATTTGTAGCTGTGGAAAAATATTCCGAGCAAGATTTGAAGAGAATTAAAGCTCGTGATGACTATTTTTTCGAAGGATACTCAACAATTGATAAAGATGGCTGTTTAGTTTACAAAAAAATGAACGGCCAAGTTTACGGCAACATGCCTAAAGAAAAATTAATTTAGGCAAACAAGAAAAAAGCGCTTGACAGAGCATAAATATTTTGATACAATATAAACTATGATGAAAAAACACTTACATCTCTCAACAACGCCTTCCATGACAATAACATCATGGCAGCCAGGATATTGCTCATTATCAATTGAGAATAGAGGCAACTTAACACAAGGGGTTTGTGGATAATTTCTAAGTAATTTTTTTCAAACAATCACAAACCCTAGAACGAGAAATCTTCTAGGGTTTTTTATTTTATACTAGACAAAAATCATTCTGTTTAGTAATATGTTCTTTAACAATTTGGGTGTTTTGTGGAAGTGTGGCAGAGTCCGGTTTATTGCACCTGTCTTGAAAACAGACGAGCAGAAATGCTCCGTGAGTTCGAATCTCACCGCTTCCGCCATATAAAAACTCTCTGTGTGACTTCAATGGACAACAGTAAACTTGCAAAAGTCGACCAATGCAAGAACCTGCCATGAAGACGGGTCACAATACGGTTCGATTCCGTCAGAGAGTTTCTATATGGTCATATGTGGATGTGCTACTGAACGGTTAGGTGGCGGATTGCAAATCCGTTTTATGCAGGTTCGATTCCTGTCATCCACTCCATGATTGCCACAATGTTGATATGGATGTGATATAATTATAACAATGGCTCGGGTCGTCTATCGGTTAGGACACCGCCCTTTCACGGCGGGAAGAGGAGTTCGATTCTCCTTCCGAGTACCAAACAGAAGCGGATTAGAGAAACGGTATCTCGGCAGTCTCATAAGCTGCAGTTGTTGGTTCGATTCCAGCATCCGCAACCAAAATAACTAAAACAAAGGAGTGTGGAGTAAGATTGATAAAAAAAACAAAAGTTAGACCTTTTGGTCTCAAAGTGTCGGTAGAAGATGGATTATTTGAAAAAGCATTAAGAACATTTAGAAGAAAAGTGGACAATTCAGGCCTCATAAAAGAAATAAAAGAAAGAGAAGCCTATACCAAACCTTCTATTGAAAGAAAGTTAGCAAAGAGTAGAGCAATCAAGCGTTGGCAGAAAAAACAACGATTGAGTAGAGTGTAAAAAATATTGTCTTGTAGCTCAGTAGGTAGAGCAGTTGACTGTTAATCAATTGGTCGCAGGTTCGAACCCTGCCGAGACAGCCAAAATTTGGAGGTTTAGTCCCGTAACGGTATCGGGGGCGGACTGTAAATCCGTTGTCTCTGGCCTTCTTTGTTCGAATCAAAGAGCCTCCACCAATTTGCCCTTTTAGTTAAATGGTATAACAGTTGATTTGTAATCATCAATTGGCAGTTCGATTCTGTCAAGGGGCACCAAGTTCTATTTCTCGCTGGTGTAGTGGTAGCATAACGGTTTCCAAGTCCGTTGGTTGCGGTTCGATTCCGTAGCGGGATGCCAATTCCGAGATTAGCGCAGCTTGGTAGCGCATCTGGTTTGGGACCAGAGGGTCGTAAGTTCGAATCTTACATCTCGGACCAATTTATTTAAAAGACGATAGGAGATTTCAATGGCTGAACATTGGAATGGTGGTACAGGTGGTAAAGGTTCTAAACCTAGACCATTTAATATTAGTCAGGAAGAATATGGCGATAGATTTGACGCTATATTTGGTAAGAAGAAGAAAAAAGAAGTTGTAGAAAAATCTGATTATCAGGATATCCTTTCAACAGAAGATTGTATGTTGGATGCTCTTGACAAATTAGACAAGTAGTAAGAGTGCAGGCTCTTTTTAAATCCTGCCTTTGTGTGGCACCGAGCATTGCTACTGCTTGAATAAGCATCGGTGCATTTATTGTTAAGATTGTGTGCGAAAGAAAATGCAATCCTAACTGTCGAGGAAGGACACCATCCTTTTCAAGTCAGCCCGTAATCCGGGAAAAGGTAGTCTGCTGATACTACCTAAACGATGAGATGAGGAGAGTTGATTGCCGGCTGGAACCCGGATTAAACTTTTAACTCTTAAACATGCGACAGTAATCTTAATAATAAATGCGGGATTAGTTTAATGGTAAAACGGCAGTCTTCCAAACTTCAGTTATCAGTTCGATTCTGATATTCCGCTCCAATCAATTCGAAAAAGGAGGGCACTATGCCTAGCGTATTTTTAGTCAGCGACACGCACTTTGGTCACGCAGGCGTGTGCCGTTTCTTGCGTGACGATGGAACTAAACTAAGACCATGGGATAATTCAGATGAAATGGATGAATACATGGTTAAAGCTTGGAACGAAACAGTTCGACCAAATGATAAAGTATATCATCTTGGTGATGTTGTGATTAATCGAAAATCACTTAACATTATGCACCGACTTAACGGTGATAAAGTTTTGATTCGTGGTAACCATGATATCTTCCGTGATGATGAATACAGACAACACTTTCGTGAGCTTCGTGCTTATCATGTAATGAATGGAATGATTTTATCACATATTCCTATTCATACTGAAAGTCTTGGAAGATTCGGAGTAAACATTCACGGACATTTACATTACAATAGAGTTAAAATTCAAAAACATGCTGGTGCAACACCAGTGATTGATACAAGATATCATTGTGTTTGTGTTGAACAAACTGATTTTAAACCTATTTTATTTGAAGATGTTATAAAGAAAATTAAAGATGAAGGTGGTGAGGTTGGTTTTAGAAATGGAAACGGACCAACTTGTGATTAGTCTTTAGCGGGGGTGGTGTAATGGTAGCCACGATAGTCTTAGAAACTATTGCCAAAAGCGTGTGAGTTCGAATCTCACCCTCCGCACCAGTAGTAACAAAACACTCAAATTGTTAAAGAATATAGTATGCGAGCGTGGTGAAATTGGTAGACACAAGAGACTTAAAATCTCTCGCCCCTGGCGTGCCGGTTCGATTCCGGCCGCTCGCACCAAAACTGCCCTTAGTTCAGTTGGATAGAACAACTGCCTTCTAAGCAGTAGGTCAGAGGTTCGAATCCTCTAGGGCAGGCCAAGAATTGGGCCAATAGCTTAATGGTAAAGCGTCCGACTCATAATCGGTTGAGTGATAGTTCAATTCTATCTTGGCCCACCAAATACTTGTTTAATTTACATTAAAAAATAACTAAATAGAGTTATATGTTAAAACGAATAGCACAAGTTGTTCGTGTTGTTTGTTATTCTACAATCTTTACAGTAAGCTCTGTAACTGCCTCTGAATTAGTTCATCAATTTAACTCACCTGCATTTAATGGACAGGGTTACTCTACTCATGTCTTAACAATTGAGCAGTTAGAATCTGCTCGCAAACAAAAATTAAAAGATGAAGCCAAGGCTGCATCTGATGCGGCTGAAAGAGCTAAGAACAATACAAACTTAGCTAAGTTTTTAAACAATGTTGAATCGAGAATTTATGCTCAGTTGTCCAAGCAACTAGCAGACCAAATGTTTGCCGAAGGTGGTGCAACACAAGGTACAATGAATTTTCAAGGAACTAATTTATCTTGGGTTAACAATGGAAGTGATGTTACTTTAACAATTACAGAAACCAACGGTACACAAACCATATTAACTGTGCCAATTGGTACATTTGGGTTCTAGTATGAAAAAGTTAATATCAATACTTCTGTTAGTATCTTTAACAGGATGTGCAAGTATCCATATGGAGATTGCCAAAGAAGAACCTGTTGCACTAAAAGCAAAAGAAAATTTAATTGAGAAACTTCCTGATATTGATGGACCGCCATTAACTGTTGCTGTTTATGGTTTTACAGATAAGACCGGTCAGAAAAAGGGAAATGATAAGTTAGCTTTATTTTCATCAGCTGTAACGCAAGGTGGAGAAGTATTTTTAATCAAGTCATTACAAGATAGTAGGGGTTGGTTTAGAGTTGTAGAAAGAGTTGGTTTAGATAACCTAGTCAAAGAAAGACAATTGATTAGGAATCAACGAGAGGTTTATGAGGGTAAAAATGCAACACCTCTTAAACCAATGACAGTCGCTGGTATCATCATTGAAGGCGGTATCATAAGTTATGATAGTAATATAAGAAGTGGTGGTAATGGCGCAAGATTTTTAGGTATTGGAGGCTCACAACAATATCGTGTGGATGAAATTATAGTATCTCTTCGTGTGATTAGTGTTAATTCAGGAGAGGTATTGATTACAAACGCTGTAAGTAAGACAATTTACAGCACACAACATAATGTGGGCGTATTGCGATTCGTAGACCAAGGAACGAAATCGCTTGAGTTGGAAAATGGTTCAGCAATTAATGAACCCACGACATATGCTGTTCGTGTAGCAATTGAACAGTCGGTGTATGAAATGATTATTGAAGGAGAAAAAAAGAGTCTTTGGAAATTTAAAACAAAGTAGGAATCCAAAATGGATAGAAGCTTCAAAGGCGTTGGCAAGTTGTCGAGAAAATTACTTGCAATTCTAGCGATAACCGGAATGTTATTGCCGGGTATAGCAGTATCAAATGATGTTTATGTTGAACAAGTAGGTTCAGGTTCGACAATATCCATCACACAAGAAGGAACTGGTA
>Ga0315909_10008632_pt1 | contig 11138 bp, 13 predicted proteins | sample LakEriMetagenome_11_FD_203527 | JGI IMG/M metagenome (GOLD analysis project Ga0315909, IMG submission 203527) | Freshwater fungal communities from buoy surface, Lake Erie, Ohio, United States - Buoy 2 MA125 | ecosystem: Environmental > Aquatic > Freshwater > Lake | place: USA: Lake Erie, Ohio...
CATTAGAAGAAATTATTGTCGGCCGTGCTGATAATGCTCGTGTGCCAACAGTAGATGCAAGTACTATGAGTATGAGCTATACAAACTATCCTATGGACCAAATTAAACCCCTTGAAGGATTATATCCACAAGCAATGATTGATGAGGCAAATGAAGATGCAGACGGACTTGCTAACACACTGAAGAGTCTAGGTGTTATTGTACATAGACCTGAAGTACAAGATACAAGTGTGGAGTTCAGCACACCAGAATGGACTACTACAGGGTGGTACACTTGGTGCCCTCGTGATTTGTTATTGCCGTTCGGTGACTTAATGATTGAAACTCCTAGCCCATGCCGTGCTAGATATTTTGAAACTCGTGCATACCATAAAATAATGCTAGAAGCAATTGAAGACGGTGTTGAATGGATTGCAGCTCCTAAACCTATATTGTCCGATGATAGTTATCAGTTTGCAGATATTAAAGGTGCCCCAAGTCTCACAAACTTGGAGCCTGTGTTTGATGCACCAAACTGTGTACGTTTAGGCAAGGACATACTATTTCAAATTAGTAATACAGGTAACTACTTAGGATTACAATGGTTACGTAATGTATTAGAGCGTAGAGGCTATCGTGTACATGCGGCTGAACATATCTATAGTTTTGCACACATGGACAGCACCATTGTTCCACTGCGGCCTGGACTTGTATTACTGAACAGTACTCGTGTTAACCCAGATAACTGTCCTAAGTTATTTGAAAAGTGGGACAAGATTTACTTTGAAGATTGTATAGCACAAGGAAGTAAAGTTCCCGGTGGAGTTGCTCCATGCAGTCCGTACATTGGTATGAACATACTTAGTGTTAATCCTAATACTATTATTTGTGACAGCAAACAAGAACCATTAATGCGAGTGTTAGAAAAACATAAGATTGATTGTATCCCTGTACAGTTTAGACATGCTATGACATTAAGCGGCGGCCTACATTGTGCTACGCTGGACTTACGCCGTAAGGGTACATTAGAGGATTACTTTTAATGAAAGGCAAAGCACAAAAGATAATTCCATTTTGGAAAGAAGCATTAAAGTCGTATGTGGCAGAACATACTACACCAATTGCTCCACATGCTGTTCCACATGACAATTATAAAGAGCCGGCAATCATGTTGAAGCAATCGTTTAACGAACAGTTGCCAGAGTGCTGGACAAAGTTTTACGATGCGTTATATGTAGAAGAAGGTAGTGTGTGCTGGCTAACTCTTGAACCAAGAGAAATGATACCTGTACACCAAGATGGCTTCTACATGCTTAAAACTAAAAAGAATGTTCCAGTCGAAGAATGTATACGTTATCTAGTAATGCTAGAAGACTGGGCACCTGGACATATAGTTCAGTTGGGTGACCTAGTACTAACAGATTGGAAGGCTGGAGATGTTTGGTACTTTGATAGTGAAGTGGAACATTGGGCTGCAAACTGTGGCTCAACTAACTTTTATAGTTGTCAGGTTAGTACACTAAAATGAATCGTTTAAAAATACTAGACATACTAATTGGCAGTAAGTGCAATCTTGCGTGTCATCAGTGTGACACACGAAGTGATATCATTAAAGACACTAGTTATGATGATAGCATTGAACAAATCATTGATAGTGTTACTTTGGCTCAAAAACATTTCAGTGTAGAAACATATTCTATGTTAGGTGGAGAGCCGTTGCTGTACTTAGATCAAATTAGAGAAGTTGTCAAACACATTAGAAAAACAGATACTACAGCTCGTATAGTAATACCTACAAACGGCATGCTTTTAGACAAACGTAGTGGAGAACTTGCTAGTATTATGTTGACGTACAATGTATCGTTATATGTTTGCAATCATTTTGCATCGTTTGAAGATCAAACTTTGACAAACAAAGTTTTTAGTTCAGCTATTGAATTTGCAAATAAGTTACAGTTAACTCCGTATGACAGGGATCAATTCATAGCAGACATAACTGGAAATCCTGTTAAAGAAGAACAAAGAAACTTTAACGGAAACGAGCTAGTGTTTAGCAACGGTAAAATACAAGTGTGGGTTAGGGACCAGGGAGAATTTCATTCTCACCATTATATGTCTGCCACAGGACCAAAACCTTTTATGAGTGGCAATCCTGAAGAATCTTATAAAGAAGGATGTTGTAGTCCGTTTTGTAATTTCTTAAAAGATAAAAAATTATACAAATGTGCAGCATTAGGAACATTAGAAAAGTTTTTAACAACACACAATGCATTAAATGATCCCGATTGGCAAAAATATCTTGCATATAAGCCTGTAAATTTAGAAACAGCAACGGACGTTGATATAACAAATTTTGCTAATAATATCTATAGTGCCAGTGATGTTTGCGATATGTGTCCAAGTAACAACAAACATATTTTTGTAAAAACTCCAGACAAGGTATTGCCCATTAAAGAAATAAGATGAACATATTAGAATTTAATCCTCAATGGAAAACTGGCATTGCCTTTTGTTTTGTAGACAATACAAGGCATTACTTGCCTCACATCAAAGAATTGATTAAGAATCAAGCAGATGGATGTTTAGTTAACATTTATAATAAAGGGTATACTGTATTCCAATGGATTGATGAGGATGCGTTGCTACGACATGCAGCTAGTAAAGGCTACAAACATGCTGTTGTATTAAGTACAGGAACTGAGTTTCTAAATGGTCATGCGTTCTTTAATGCACTCGAAGAACTAGTCAAACAAAAGTTTTTTGTTGCAGGCCATGTGTTAGACAGGAAAGATGCATATTACGAATTACACCATCAATGCTACATAGTTAATCTTGAAGTTTATAATATGTTAAATCAACCAGAAGTAGGAAAACAACAACTAGGATCTCAGCATAGGCAAGACGTCCCGTGGCGTAGTGTGGACAATTGGCATGATGATTACACTCCTAAGACAATTATTGGTGGCGACCAAGTTAAAGAATACAATCATAAATGTCACGGTTGGAATATACTAAAACAAGCATTTGATAAAGACTTACCTGTACTAGTGTTTGATGAAAGTATACGCAACAATAAAAAACACTTTTATCCAGAAAGTCCTGAGGATTTTAACAAACAACTAGGATGGGCATATTACAGACTAAACTATTGTCAATCTACCTTTGTACATACTTCAAATACTGAAACAATAGATGTTCCAACTAACATTTATAAACAGGTTGTAACACCTGCAAGTGGAACATGGTTTACTAACTACGTAGATGCTGGGTCTATTGTAGTTTTTTACGACTACAACGAAAAAGCATTGGAATATTGGAAACAACAAGTGCCTGTTATAGAAGGTGTAACTTACAAGTTTGTTTTATGCGATTTATTAGGAATTGACAACTTAGTTGAGCATCTTGAAAATATCGATAGCACACTAGTACACCTATCAAACATCTTTAATTACGAAGCAACGGTTTTCTTTTATAGTACGGAATATAGAGATTACAAAGAAAAAGAATTGTTAAAGAATCTTAAAGAAAAAATTCCTTCTGCTACTATATTCTTTAATTTAAGAGCCAAACCCTTTGACACTATTCCAAGTTGGCATTTGTCTTAAGACTGTTTATTGAATTAACAAAATACTCTTTACTAACATTCCAATCAGGAACTGACAAATATGTTTCCATATAAGATTCTAGCAAAGGGTTTAATCCTGTAAAATCTTCTTGTCTGTTTTCATTTAATTTATTGTGGTAGTTAATGAAATGTCCAAATAAATCTTCTCCATCCTGCATCATGTAGTTAATTAACATAGGATATCTATCACCCATTGCCAACTTAACTTGCTCCTTATAAGCAAGAGGCAAATGCTTTGCACTTAGATGTAATGGAAATTGTACCACTTGGGTATCAAACCACAAGTTAGGAAATCTATCTTTCAAAAAATCTTCAAGCAAGTGTAATACATTTATGTTGTATATTCCTACAGCACTATGCACCATCATTTTAGTAGATCCAGGAAGGCGTGTTTCAAATACATTATTATAATATTCTAAATTTTTAACAAGCTCATCAAAATCTGATCCAGAACGCATTATATTATTAAGAGGCCCGTAGGCATCTATACTAATTTGCATTTTTAAAAAATTACAATTTAATAATGCATACTCCATATTTTCTTTTGGAAGTGTTGTACCGTTAGTGCTAAGGCGCAATTCAATATTTTTTATTATATTGTTATCTTTTAATTCTTTTAAAAATTCATCAGCGTCAATACTAAGCATAGGCTCACCGCCGTAAATATCAACTAGTTCAAGTTTGCTTATATCTACTTGTTTATAAGTATGATTCTTTAAATATTTTTTGTCAGCCAACGTAGTTCCAAACATGGCCATTTCATCATCGTACCATAAATGACTATGAGAACTACCGCAACTACGGCATTTTAAATTACATACATTATCGAAGAATATTTCTACAATTTTTAAATCATCCGATACGGTGTAACCGAACTTTTCAATGGCATGTTGTCGCATAGACATAATGCCGCTAGCTTCTTCCGCCGGGCATTGGCATCCATCTCCGTGTTTCCCAGTTAACATACCTTGTCTTAATTGATTCATGTATTCGCTATTACGTACTTCAGTTAAAGGAATAACTTTTTTAAATGGAGCAGAATTCATATACTGTCCGCAAGGCAATACAGTATTATTAGGTTGCAAACTAGCACCCATAAAAGGAAACGGACAGTAAGTGTTTTTATTCATACTCTGTTATTAATAACATAATACGCGGTGTGTGACCAATATTGGCAGCACCGTGTATGTCTGTCTCATTTTCAAATTGAAATACATCGCCAGCTTTATATCCTGATATCATCTCGTCTTTATAAATGAACACATGGCCAGCGGTATAGTCTTGTAATGGCATCCAGTAACGCTTACACGGTTTATCGTGTGCGTGTGGATCTGTGTGCATAGGCATGTATTGCCCAGGCATTAATTTTGTAAACCACCAATGTACATTGCCCGTAGTCCAAGAAGGAGTAATAGCTAAATTTAAATCTTGTTCTTCATACACCCACCAGTTAACAGCGTTTAAGTCATAGCCTGCCATTTCGTATCTACTATATTCAGCAGACTCTACAGCAGTAGCAGGCGGCCAATCACGTGGGCGAGCTTGTCCGTCTAGTGTTAGTATTTTGTGTTCCCACAGCGGATCAATCCATGTAGAATAATTACCAATAAATTTCACATTAACCTCTCATCTGCTGTTTAAAAAATATAGTGCTGTCTGTTCTAATTTGATTATTAGTAATATAATTATCTAAAAATTCATTAGGTAATTTTTCGTTTCGTAGTCTATCAAGACTGTTATGAAAATTTAAAAAATGACCATATACGTCTTTGTTTGGTATATTGATTGCTTCTAAAATATCTTTGTATTCTGGTCCAAAACTTTCTATTATAGGTCTAACAGAATCTTTTAAATCGTTGGGCATATTTTGAACTGCTAATTGCTCAGGCCATTGTAATAATCTGTGTTCTACTATAAAATGTGGATAGTGTTTAGCAAAGTAATCCTCTACTTCTCTAATACAATTAACATTATAGATGCTAACAGTAGAATGTATGATAATTGTATGTGTATCTTTTTTATACAGTTTATTTAAAAATTCAATATTTTTTAATACTGTTTCAAATTTTGAACCACTTCTAAAATAATCGTTTAGTTCGCCTATCGCATCTATGCTAATACTAAGATATAACTTCTTTGTTTTTGATAACGCATCAAACACTGTATCTGAAGGAGCAGTATATCCGCTAACAACAATACCCATATCAATATTCTGAATTATTTCTTCATCTACCAACTTGCCTAAAAATCTTTCTACATTTTTACTAAGAAATGGTTCTCCTCCCGAGATATCAATTTCTTTTAAACTAGAACAGTCTATATCAACAATGCTTTCTACATACTTTTTATCTATAAAAGGCTTACCGTAAATTTCTGTTTCATCACTGCGCCACATATGGCTTGTGTAACTACAGCAACCTCTACATTTTAAATTGCAAATATTATCAAATGTAACTTCTAATAGTTGAGGTTTTACTTCGTGTATTATACCATACTTTTCAATTGCATCTTGTCTTTTAGATTTGCTACCAATTTGTTCAGCAAAACGACATTGTTGGCACCCTGCTATTTCTTTCCCTGAAAGCATATCTTCTCTAACTTGCTCAAGTGGTATAGGTGCACCTTCCCAATGGCAGCAGGGTCTTATTTCTCCAGGTAGTATGTTTAAACCTATCCAAGGTAGTGGACAATATGTTTTAGACATCAATAACTACCTAAATGATCTATTCCTAGTTTTTTTCTAAACTCGTCTGTAAATTTACAGTCAACACGTAACGCATAGTCTTGTTCGCCTATACTATCGCCGCCGTGCCAGTCTTCATCATTCCAAAATCCAGCGTTACTATTAATGTAGTGTTTGTTTTCAGTATCTGGATCCCAGATGTAAAATCCACGCTTGGTTCTAAAACGTATGTGTATAAATTCGTTACGGTGTTCTGTATACGAGTTCTTTCCTAGTACACCATTGTTGGCATCTAAGTCTCTGTGTTCAAACCCTAACCCATTGTGGTCGCAGTGAAAGAATATAACACGACCAATTTGGCTAATAATGTTTTGTTCTACTAGATTGTTAACCCATGCTACTACACCTGGAAAATATTTGCTTTCTTCTGTAGGATCACGTTTAGCACTACGGTCGTTCCAATTACCTTGTTCCCAAAGGAAATAGTAAATGTAAGGATCACTAGCACCCATAACCATCTTTAAGTAACGAGTAAAGGTATTACGATTTTTAAAATTACTCAAGTCTGTAAAGTACATAGGATCGCCAACAACACGAATAGGATCAGTCTCGGGTAATGCCAAATATTCGTCTACCGCCTTGTAAATTGGTTTCCAGTTAACTATATAACTAGCATCTTTCCAATCAAATCCAGGCTTCATCCAAGTACCTTCTTTAGCATAATCTCTCGCCAAAGCAAAGCCCTTACATATTTCTGGGTGTAAGTTTTTGAACCCATCTATATCCAAAAATGGGTCTAAGTTTATATAAGGCTTACCGCCAATACCTTTTATCATGCACATACTTATCTAATAAGTAGTAGCATGGAACACATCTTTGAATACTACTATAATAATGTGCCTGGTAAAGGGCTGTGCCGAAACAATTTAATCTATACAAGTTTGATTAGCAAAGATAAAACTGTATTTTGCCAGCACTACTCAAACGATACAGAATACCATCAAGGGCAGAATCAAATAGTTGATCCGGAATTAATGGAGGAAAAATGGTTACGTGAAGTAAACTATGTTACACAGATGCGTAATGCTTATCCAAAGTTAGTTCCGACAATAACAAAAATAGATTTAGAAAATCGTAAACTCTATTTTGAAATTCAAGGTGTTGACTTTTGGCAACAAACATTGGATAACAACTGTACATACGATGACATCTTACCTGACTGGCGTAAACAGATGTTGGAAATATTCAAGGCTCATAAATCATTAGGAATTTACAAATACAGTTTACATCCAAGCAGTTACTTTGTAGTCAACGGACAACTTAAAAGTATCAATTACTTTTTTTGTTATAACAACACAAGTGCTCCAATCAGTTTACGTAGTGTTATGAGTCATATTAGTGAGGATAGACAAGCAGACTTGTTTCCTAAAATGATTGCCTTAGGTATTAACGTAGATGCTCCTACACCACATGATCAAATACAACAGTTAGCGTTTGAAAGTTTTAAAACGAACTTTCCTGCGGACTTCATGGACGAATGTAAAAAACTCTATGTATAAGATTGTACCTTGGACAGAAGATTTAAATTTAACCGAGTTCTATTCGGAAGCAGAACAGCGCGGCTTTGCTAACAATGCTAGCCAACGGGCAATGATAGACTGCTTTCGTAATGAGCCAGAATGGGCGGCATGGATACTATACCATGACAACAAGGCTGTCGGTAGTGTTGCCGCACATTCTTTTACAGTGATGGGTCCTAATGCTTATCGTGTACTAGCACGTACTTGTACATTTGGAACTGCTAGGCCTAACAGTGGACTTATTACACCCAAGAGGTTAATTGCCGAACATCAAAACTTAACGGATCAATTTTTGTTACCTGCTTGTATTAACTGGGCAAAAGGTGAATTGTATGCTACCAGCAACGAAAGCACAGTAGCAAGTCAACGCCTAGTGCATAGACATTATTTTCCTACACTGGCTAAGTTGGGTATTGTGGATCGTGTTGGTGAAATAAATTATCGTAACACAGACCAAACAGTGTGGCGTATATACCCAGATAAGTTTCTTACTAACTTAGAACGTTATCCTAGATGGCTTTAATGGGGATGTTTCTAAACTTCTTTTTAAAGTTTGGATCTAGTGTAAACTTTATATTTGGAAGTTGAGGGCCTTGTTTATCGAAGGCACACAGTTTACACACTTCAATAGATTTTTTCAAATCTTGCTCTATAAATTTCTTTACAACTTCATATCCATCTAACGGATCACAAGGTATATATTTTTCTAACAGTTGTTGCGCTTCAGGCACGTACTTTACCTGATGTTTAGCTTCTGCATAGTTAGTAACCGCGGGGCAATGATACATTATTCCGTGTTGAATATTATATTCAGTATGCCATATGCAGGCTTCAAAACTTTTGTCTTGGTCTCCGCCCATATGAAAATGTACAGTTCCATCTTCAACATGATGATGATAAGGCTGGAAAAAGTGTATAAAATGTTCGTAACGTAAAATCAGTTTATCATTTAAGAAATACTTAGTTGCTCTATTTTGTTTTATAGGTATGTATTCTTCTTCAACAACTGTTAATGAATCAGCCCACGGCTCAAGCACTTCCAAAACATCTTTCTTTAATTTTTGGTATTCCTCTTCGCCTTCGTAATGACAAGATACTCGCAAGTGTGCGTTGCCATCGTTCATAATAAGATGCGCTAAGTCCTTACGTTTCACTAGTTTTGAACCATTCGTTGGAATTTCTATATGTGCATTAGGCCATAGACGTCGCATGTTTAAAAACCATTCATCTAAGTTTGGGTGTAAAAACATTTCTCCACCAGCAAATGCTACATTGTCTGTATCTAAATACTCTGCCCATTTTTCCCAACGTTCTGCACTGTCACTCCACGCAAAGTTTCCAGTGAAATCGTAGCAGGCTAATCCACCACAGTGGCTGCATGTCATGTTACATATATTGTTTACTACTACTGACAGGTATGTGTCTAATTTAATTTTTTGATTCATATTGTATACGTGTAGTATCCAGATTAGGGTTAATGCGTGTTAACTCCGACATAACTTGCGGAGTTAGTTTCCATCTAAATTCAATTTGTCTAATAGTTGGCTTCTGCGCCCAGAATATAATCGTATCAACAATGTCATCCTTAGGTGTAGTGTAGTCACTAACAAAGGCTGTTGGATCGTTGCCTTCAACAGTTGTACCTTCTATGAATCCTAAATCTAAATGTAGCAACGGAATACCATTAGGGTTCAAACTAATAAGTCTACAGGCTTCCGCTAGTGCTTGTTTATCGTGTACATATTGTGTAGGAATAAGTTCTGGGTAGAAACGGCTTACACTACCCATGACTACCATCATGTCTACTTTATCTTTAAGTGCTTCAACTAATTTTAACTGCTGACTATCTCTGTAGGCATTGTTAATAAACAGTTCGCAGCCTGCGGCTTCTTCTACAATTTTATCAAAGTCTTTGTCAATATCATATCCATTACTACGGCTCATACCTACAATTTCTCTACAACTAATTTCTTTAAATTTGTCGTAGATTGCCTTACCAACACCGTGTGTATGGCCAGTTATAATAATTTTCTTATCCATTAGGATCTCCGTGAACAAAGGATACACATGTAATGTTAGGGTTATCTAGCCAAAAATCAATTGTTCGTTTAATCAATTCTGGATTGTTATAACTTGCTCCTGTTAGTTCTAACAATAAAATGTCTGCTTTGCCTTTTAGTTTTTTATTAGCAATTTCAAGTACACGAGTTTTTAATTCTTTTTTGTAATGACTATACAGCGGCATATCTGGGTCAGGATAGTCGGCAGCAACACTACCCATGACTATCATTTTGTTTACACTAACATATAGTCGGTTAAACAAATTAAGTTGTAGGGCATCATCATACGCATTGTTAATATACAAGTCGCAACCAATTGCGGATCTTATCTTATCATCCGCTCGGTTGAGTTCAATAACTTCGCAGCCTTTACTGATAAAATGTTCAGCTAGAGATTTTCCAAGGCCGCGAGTTGTTCCAGTGATACAAACTTTAAGCATAGGTAACTTTAAACTCCGATGATATAAGTTGTTTAAATTCTTCAAGCAGTTCTCGTTCTAGTTTAAATTTTAAACTGAATGTAGTATGAGCAAAGTCTGATAGTTTGTATTTCTGATTTGCACGATTTAAAAATGGACTAAAAATTTTATCAAACTTATATCTAAAGTCGTGCTGTTCGTAAGCTGGCTCCATACTAATGCTAACTAAATCGATAGGCTGGCGACTGCGGCGTAATGGCTCGCGTACTACTAATTGCAAACGTGGAATGGATCCATAATTAGTGGCCGCGTGAATACGACTAGCATCCATATAAGCCCAACGATAATCTCTTTCACATTTATACATGACTTCATCGTCTAAATTAATCAAGTATGCTTGCTCACCTGTTAAGTTTAAGTGCCATCGATTATCTATATCGGCATGAGCCATATAACTTTCGCCTGGTTCCATTTTAATAATACGTGCTTGCCCAATGCTCATTGGCATAGAGTTTAATACTTGTTCCCAAAGTGTGTCTTTGTACAAGTCTTTAATCTTCCAAGTATCGTAAAAGAAATCACCTGTTGGCTCATTAAGCACAGTACTTCCTGTAATTGGATGTTCATTAAGTGCTTGTTCAATTAGTCCTGGCGGACATTGCCACAGTTGTTTAGTAATCATGAAATATTTATGTGCTACTATAATAGCTTAAATATATCATGGACCTGTATTTAAACCAAAATTGGAAAAGAATTGGCATCAGCCTAAGTGGCGGCGCAGACAGCGCATTG
>Ga0315909_10008633_pt1 | contig 11138 bp, 5 predicted proteins | sample LakEriMetagenome_11_FD_203527 | JGI IMG/M metagenome (GOLD analysis project Ga0315909, IMG submission 203527) | Freshwater fungal communities from buoy surface, Lake Erie, Ohio, United States - Buoy 2 MA125 | ecosystem: Environmental > Aquatic > Freshwater > Lake | place: USA: Lake Erie, Ohio...
GACTACCATGTTGCGGTTGACTCAGACTCTAGATACGCATAAAAAGCGGTATAATTGCTTTTAGAGGAAACACGCCATACAACTTAATAAATACTTTATGAAAGAGGTGAATAAATATGCCATATAGCCGTGGTACGTCAAATAACATTATCGTAGGTGCAGCAGCATTCTTCGTAAATGATACAACTTTGACTCCAGCAACTTTAGCGTCATCAGCAGTGATTGATTCAAGTGAGTCCTACAAGGAAACACTTACATCAGCCGCTACTTATACCAACGTGGGTTACACCATGAATGGTTTAGAATTACAGTTCCAACCAGACTTTGGTGAAGTTCAGGTAGATCAAATTCTTGACGTTGCAAGACTATACAAGCAAGGTATGCAAGTTAATCTTGTTACCGCTTTTGCTGAAGCAACTTTAGAAAATTTGCTTTTAGCGCTAGCATATGATGATTCTAAACTTACAGGAAATAAAAATGCATCTACAGGTCAAACACTTAACCTGAGTGCAGGAGACATTGGAGATGTTCCAGTAGAACGAGGAATCGTTGCTGTTGGTCCAGGATCTGGTGACCCAGCAACATTTGCGGATAAAGAACGTATCTACGCAGCATACCGTGCTCTTTCAATTGAGAACGTAACTGTGTCAGCAAAGCGTGACGAACCGTCAATGTTTGAAGTTTCATTCCGTCTTCTTCCTGAAGATACATCAGGTTCCTATGGTAAGATCATTGATCGTACCTATGGACAATCATAATCTAGACTTAGATTAAACAAAGGCCCACCTTTAATTAGGTGGGTTTTTTGTTTTGCCTATGATAGAATAGAAAGATTATGGCAACAACTATTTATAAAAATAAAATAATCAATCTTGTTGATGGCACAGAGTTAGAAATAAATCCATTAAAAATAAAATATCTGCGTGAATTTATGGAAGCCTTTGAATATGTTAAAAAATCCAAAAACGATGACGAAGCAGTAGGACATTTAATAGAGTGCGTAAGAATTGCTATGAAACAATATTATTCAGGAATAACTTTAAATAAAAATGATATAGAAGATAGTCTTGACATGCCAACAATATATGATATTTTAGATATTGCAGCGGGAATTAGAATAAATGAAAAATCTGAAGAAGCGGTAAGTTCACAAGCAGAAGATAGTGGAAGCACCTGGTCTGAATTAGATTTAGCAAAGATAGAAGCAGAAGTATTCTTGTTGGGTATTTGGAAAGATTATAAAGAATTAGAAGAATCTCTATCTATGCCAGAATTGATGGCCACGCTTGCTAGTCGTAGAGAACTTGATTATGAAGAAAAAAAGTTTTTGGCTGCAATTCAGGGGGTAGATTTAGATAAAAACTCTTCATCTTCAAGAGGACAAAAAGAGTGGGAAGATATGAAAGCCAGAGTGTTTAGTAAAGGCAAGGCAATTGATGGAAAAGACATACTAGCCCTTCAAGGACAGAATGCTGCAAAAGCAGGGTTTGGTATTGGACATGGCTTAGACTATGAAGATTTAACAAAATAAAATAATAAAAAATAAAGACTCACCGTGCTATAATTGACATAACCTATAGGAGGAAATAATGGCAACAACTACGTATGAGGAAACTACTCTTACATTGATTGATGGCACAAAGGTTACAGTACGTCCTCTAAAAATCTCTCTACTTCGTCCATTTATGAAGAAGTTTGAGGGTGTGGGAGCAGTGGCGGAAGATAACGGCAAGTCTATGGACATTCTTATGGAGTGTGTACAGATTGCAATGAAGCAGTACAAGCCAGAACTCTCTGAAGACGTAAAAAAACTAGAGGAGAATATTGATCTCCCAACTGTTTACAAGATCGTAGAAGCAGCATCAGGTATTAAACTTGCTGAAGTTTCAGACGTTCTTGGCGTAACTATGGCTGAATAATTTAAAAGAGGTGTGAAACTAAATGGCTGATGTTAATGCTAATATTGACATTAATATTGATTCGTCTAATGCATTAGCACAATTAAAAGCATTACAACGTCAAATATCTCAGTTTCACACCTCAATAGCCAAATCAAGTGAAGCAGCAGCCCTTGCTCAAAAGGGTTTACAAAAAAATCTTTTAAATAGCGTAAACGCAATTGGCGCATTTACCGCTGAGATGCGTACAGTTAGAACATCTGCAGAATCATTTACTGACTCATTAGAAAAAAATAAATTTTCAATGCGTGAATACTTCCGCTATGCGGGAGCATCTACAAAAACATTCGGCAGATTATTTAAATCAGAGTTTGACACAATTGGCAAGGTAGCAGAAGAACGTGTAAAAAGATTACAAACTCAATATATTAAGATGGGCCGTGATACAAACGGTGCAATGAAGGCAATGGCTATTATGCCAACCCAATTGAACATGGGTGATTACACAACTAAGGTTCAAATAGCAGCACAGAAACAAGCATTATTTAATCAATTAATGAAGCAAGGCTCTACCAATCTTTTAAACTTTGGTAAGAATACACAATGGGCTGGTCGTCAGTTGATGGTTGGTTTTACCTTGCCATTAATGGCGGTAGGTACAGCAGCAACCAAAGCATTCATGGACATGGAAGCACAAGCCTTAAGGTTTAGAAAAGTTTATGGAGATTTATTTACACCAAAGGGTGAAACTCAAAGAGCACTAGAAGATATAACAGAACTAGGCAAACAATTTACTAAATATGGTGTAGCAGTTTCTACTACTGTTGGTTTGGCAGCAGAGGCCGCAGCAGCAGGTTTTCAAGGCCTAGATTTACAACGTCAGACAACAGAAGCAACACGTCTTTCTATTCTTGGTCAGGTTGATAGTCAAAAAGCACTTGAAACAACTATCTCATTGCAAAATGCTTTTGGTATGTCATCTGAAAGTCTTGCAGATTCTATCAACTTCTTAAACGCAGTAGAAAACCAAACCGTTGTATCTCTTGATGACATTACTACCGCTATTCCAAAAGTAGCACCAGTTATTCAACAACTTGGTGGAGATGTAAAAGATTTAACATTCTTTATTGCAGCAATGAAAGAAGGTGGCATTAATGCATCAGAAGGCGCTAACGCACTCAAGTCTGGTCTTGCAGCATTAATTAACCCAACTACAAAAGCATCAGCCATGCTTGCTAGTTTTGGCATTAACGCAACAGCAATTGTTGAAAATAATAAAGGTGATTTAAAAGCAACAGTTGTTGAATTTGCTGAAGCATTAAATACTCTAGATCCACTTGCTAGAGCAAGAGCGATTGAACAAATGTTTGGTAAATTCCAATTTGCTCGTTTATCAACATTATTTGCTAACGTTGCAAGAGATGGAAATCAGGCTTCTCGTGTTCTTGATTTAGCAAATGCTTCAGTAGAAGAACTATCTGCATTGTCTGAGCAAGAATTAGGAATGACAGCAGAATCTTCAATGAATAAATTTAAAAAGAGTATTGAAGATCTTAAAGTAGCACTTGTTCCAGTTGGTCAAGCATTTTTAGAAGCAGCAACCCCAATTGTAGAGTTTGTGGGAAACACATTAGAAAAATTTGGTAATCTTTCTGATGGAACTAAAAGACTTATTACTTTATTAACCGTTGGTATTGGAGCCATTGGTCCAGTATTACTTATGACATTTGGTTTGCTTGCAAACGGTATAGCAAATATTATTAAATTGTTCTTAACACTTCGTGGCGGGTATCAAAGATTAACTGGTCAAACAAGCATACTAGGAGAACAAACCCAGTATATGACTATGGAGCAGTTAGATGCTGCAGCAGCAGCCCACTCGCTTAATCAAACACATGCTACATTAACGCAAACTTTTACAGCAGAACGAACAGCAATTAATCAATTAATTTCAGCATACAACTCTGCAGCGGGAGCAGCAAGAAACTTTTCAATGAACAATCCTGGAATGATGATGCCAGGAAGAGGTGCTAGGAAATTAGCAAGTGGTATTGTTTCAGTCCCTGGACCAAAGGGTGCAGGAGATATAGTGCCAGCAATGTTGTCTCCAGGAGAATCAGTTATTCCAGCAGACATGACAAAGAAATATGCTGGATTAATTCAAGGAATGATTTCAGATAATATTCCTGGATATCAAGAAGGAAGAAGTTTAGGGACAGCGGTTGACGTTCCAGGCGGTATGGACGTGTCACACTTTGGATCAAGAAGTTCTAGAACTGGTGCAGAATTACTTACAATGGTTGAAGGACTAGAAACATCCGCTGCTAGAAATATTAGAAAAATGGTTGCATCTTTTGATAATGGATTAAGCAGAGTATTTACAACGTTTGACAATCAAGTAGTAGCACAATTTACTGAAATTAACAGATTAATGCAAACACAGGGCAAAGCAAGCACACAAAAAGTTAAACAAAATTTAGTTGGTGCAGGTTTTGCCGAAACACGAGATATAGAATTACAAAGACAATTAGTTCAATCTGGAACATCTATTGATGAATTTAAATTAATAAATAAGCAAATAACACAAGAAGTCATTAAAGGATTTGATGCTTTAGGAGATAAAACAGAAATTACCTCTGAAGAACTAAACAATCTTTTAAGAAAAGCCTATGAAGAAGTAGCAAAAACAGATGCTCGTGTTGAAAAAGCATACAACAACATGAAGCAAGTTTCAAGTGTTTTTAGTCCAGACAGAGCAGGAGTCAGAGGATCAAGACTTCCAATAACAGAAGAATCTTACATTAAACAAAAAAGATCTACACAAAGAAGATCAAGTCAATATAGAAAAATGCAGGGACAAATGGTTGGTGCTGAAAACATTCCATATGCACAATCTAGTAGATTTGTTGTTACAAATAATATTGCTAAAGAATTGGGCCTAAGCAGTAAACAGGCAGCAGCAATATATCAAAAAATGTCTACAGACGCTAAAGTAACTTTATCAAGAATGAGAAATGATCTTACAGCATTTAAAAAAGAATTTATTATAGAAGCAGCCAAAGTTGGAGAAGCGGTTGGTACATCGGCAGTTAATGCAACTGCTAGGGCAGCAGGAACTGCATCTCCATCAAGAAAAACAAGAAGAGTTGGCGAGGATATTGGTCGTGGTCTTGAAGAAGGAATGAAGAGTAGGCAAGACGACGTTGCTTTAGTTGGATCTAAATTAGGAAGTGCTGCAACAGGCGGAGTTAAGGGTGGGGTTGGAAATATTCCGTTTAGAGCACCAGGACAACCAGGATCCGTAGCAGCAAATATACCAACTCCTGGAGTTCCTTTATCGGTAATAACAGAAAAAGCAAGACGAAATAGAGAACAACTTCTTGCAACACAACAACAAAAACGAACAGTAGCAATGAATAATAGAATGAATTCATTAAATAAAGCATTTATGAGTGGAACATTTGCTATATCTGCATTATCTGGTGTTGCTTCAATGGCTGGCGGTAATTTAGGAAAATTTTCTGAAATATTATTTCAAATAAGTGGACCAATGTTTGCTTTATCATCAGTAATACAGTTACTTACTGGTAGAAAAATAGTAGGACTTATTACTGGACTTGGTGCACTTAAAGTAGGGCTGGTTGCTGCTGGTATAACTGCTTTGGGTGTTGGTATTAAATTAACAAATGATGCAAGGAAGAAAGAACTAGAATATATCTATGGCCTTTCAAATGCAATGAAAACAACCACAACTCAGGTAAAAACACTTGGAGATTTCTTTGGTGTGGTTCCAAGAAAACTTGGATTTGAAGGACGCAATAGAGAAATTGTAGGAAAAGAAACAAGATCTGCAAGAGATGCTCTTAGAGCAGATAGTGCATTTAAATCAGAATTTGCATCTACAATTAAAACATTATCTACTGCTACTGCACAAGAAGCAAGGCTAGCATTTACTTCTTTAGCACTTAATCTTAAGGCACAAGGATTTGCCGAAGAACAAGTTCAAACAATAATTGATGCACTTCGTGAAGAGGCTGGAAAAACAGATGTCAAGTTAGATGTTAAATCACTTAATTTTTCTAAAGAATCAATTAAAGATTTACAAGATCAATTAAATAGAATACTTGTTCAATTTAGTCAAGAGTTTGAGATTAAGCCAACAGCAGGTCAAAAGTTTATAAAAGGATTTATTGGAAGATTGTTTGGAGAAACTCCAGAAGTAATGGATATGACAAATGCAACTAAAAAATCTCTTCTTGAATTAACAACTTTTATTACAGAAACTGCAAAATCTTCAGAAGGTATGTTTAAATTAGGATTAATAAGTAGCCAAGAATATGAAGACGGACTATCTGGCGTTTTATCTACATTAAACAAACTTGATGAATCAGCAAGAAGAGTTGCGTTGTTAGAGATATTTAAACAACTAGATATAGATGCAACAGGCCTATTGCCAAAACTAAAAGATGCAAAAACACAATTAATGTTAATTGCACTACTCAGTTCTGGAGAAATGAATAAAGATAGTAATATTTTAAAAGGTCTTATGTCATCAAATCCAGGAGCGCAGTTGGCTTCACTTAAATTATTGACTGAAGCATATGAAAAATTTTTAACTACGGTAGATAAGGTAGTAGAGTCAGATAAAAAAGGCGATGGTACTGGTGGAGCAACAGGTGAAGCAAAATTAAATGCGTTACAAGAAAGAACCAAGGCTATTCAAAATCAAACCAAAGCCTATATTATTTTACGTAATGCAAAAATTGATGAGGCAACTGCAACGGAATTATCTAATGATGCTGAAATTGCATCTTTAGTTATTGCAAATAGCAAGGGTAAGTCATTAAAACAAATTACTAAATTAGTAAAAGAATATAAAAAAGCCATAGCGGATCAAACAAAAGCAGAGTTTCAATATATGTCTGGACCAAACCTGTTCAAAGCACAGTTAGAAAGAGCACAAGCACAAGCAAGCCTTCGTGAAAAATTAATTGATATTCAATTTGCCTCACAAATTAAAAAAGAAAATGATGCTTTAGCCACTCAAGAAAAAAGATTAGCAGACATAAATAAACAAATTGAAAATGTTACAAAATCACAGATAGGTCCTATACAGACAGTTATTGATAGTAATAATTTGGCACTTGAAAAAATTTCTTTACAAGAAGATGCGATTAATCAAAAATATAATAAACAAATAGAGGCACTTGATAAAATTGCAACTATTAATCAAGACATTGCAAATATTCAAAAACAGAGACTTTCAATTGCTGATGCTCTTACTCGTGGTGATATTTCTACTGCTGCACAGTTAGTGCAAGATGCAAGAGCAGAACAGTCACAATCTGCAGTAACTGGACAAAAGGAAGCATTAACAAATAATCGTGATGCACAAATCGCAGCACTTGGAAGAAATGAACTTGAAAAACAAAACAAACAACTTCAACTTGAAATTAATATTATTGAAGCAACTCAATTAAAAACCTTGGAGTCACAGAAACAAACAATTGAGGATACTATAACTTCAATTAATTCAAACATTACAGCGCTTAATGAACAGGTAAGGATTACAAAAGAAGGCTATGTATATGCCAAAGGAACAAAAGAAGAGATGGATAATCTTGACACATTAATACAATTAGCAACTGCTGCAGGGATTCCATTTACAGCACAATTATTAGAACAATCAAAAAATGCACAATCTCTTGCAGCAGCATTGGGTGCAGCACTTGCAGCACAACAAGCACTCGGTTCTGGTGCAAAAACAATTGATCAAATTATGGCAGGCGCTAAGGCTGGAACAATTACATCACAAACAATTACTCCAGCACAACAAGCAACTGTTTTACAAAGCATTAGAGATTTAAATGCAAAAATACAACCACAAATAAAAAAATTACAATCAATCATTCAAAAAAGAATGTATGGTGGAGCAATATTGCCTCAAAGCAAAGGTGGCATGGGCATAGTTAAAAATATGGCATTTGGTGGTAGGGCGGTTGGTTCTGATACCGTCCCAGCAATGCTTACCCCTGGAGAATTTGTAGTAAATAAAGCAGCATCAAAAGCCTATGGACCATTGCTTGAAAGAATAAATGAATCTAAATATCCTAGCATGCTTGGTCGTGGCGGTATGACTCAAATTCCAGTAAATAACATTTCAACATCTATGAATGATAACTCAACGGCAGTGTATAATTATAATTTAGGATTCAGTATTAATGGCTCTAATGGAAGCGCTAAAGATATTGCTAATGCAGTAATGAGAGAAATTAAAAATGTTGACTCACAAAGAATTAGAGGGCAGAGGCGATAATGGCTACTAGTGCTTATTTAACGGGTAGACGCAGGTATACAAGACCGCAGGGTATCCTATGGGCAAACAACGCTGGAACCCTCTCTAATGGCCTATACGTGCCCAATGGCATAGAGGTAGGGGCAAGCACGGCAGAGACAGATCCAGACCTATTAGATCAATTTATTATTTTATCTGATCATAATAGAGGGGATATGCAATTTAATACCCAACGAATTGAGCAACGTCAAAGAACCATTAATGGTCGTATGCGTTCATATCATATTGCAGATAAACTTACAATGTCTGTATCTTGGAATATGCTGCCTTCAAGAGGGTATTCAGGATTACCTAACTTTAACGAATCAACAGGAGTATCACCAAGTGAAGGATCTAAAACAGAGTACACAGCAGATGGTGGTGCAGGTGGCGTAGAACTTCTTGATTGGTATGAGACACATCAAGGTCCTTTTTTTATGTACCTTGCTTATGATAAATATACAAACCTAGAAGGTCAGGCTTATGAATATACTGGTTTGAACAGATATAATCAAATTATTGAAGTTTATTTTGCAGATTTTAACTATTCCGTCGTAAAGCGTGGGGCAACAAATCATGATCTTTGGAATATATCGGTAACCCTGGAAGAAGTTTAAATGTTTGAAAGTACCGACCTAAAGAATCACTTTGAAACATCTGGAACAATACAAACAGAATCACTAGTTCTGGCTGAGTGGAATATGAACATGCCAGATAATATATTTAAACTTGGCAATTATAGATACAGATCTCAAGAGCAAAACTCTCAATTTTTAACACTGCCAAACACATTTGACAATGCAGATGCTGGAGAATATTACACTGGTGCAACAGATGCTGATGTCGTTATTGATGGAGGGTTTGAAAATAATGGAACACCTCAAACCTTTACATCTATAAAAGAAAAAAATAAACTTTTATATTCATTAGAAGATTGCGTAAAACCTTTTAGACCAAGGTCTGGTATTAATAAAGCAGTTGCTTTTAAAGGTAAGTTTTTATCAAACTCTGGCAGCGATCTTGCTAGAAGGCCAAGATATTATATGGCATCACGCTACGATCAATTTAAATACTTTACATCTTTTAGAACTGAAGATGGTATTGAAAGAGGTATTGCTAAAAACATAGTTAATGGTAATTATTACATAGATGATGCTGTACCGTTTGTAGTTTACAAAGAAAATGTACCAGCAAACCGAATCATTGTAAAGATGCAAACCAATGTTGGCGATATAGATTTAGGAGATTTTACTGATATATCTAGAACTTTTGCAGATCCGTTTTTTGGTAACGCAAATAAAACAACTCCAACAAGGTGGAGGGTTCAGCATCTTGAAGGAGACAATTGGGTAGATTCTTATGTGTTTACTGAAAACGATACTCGTGATGATGGATCTCCAATTATTACTCATGATGGATATGTTGAATTACAATATAGATTAAAAAATATTCCAGATAATTTTAAAGATAGTTTTGTTTTTGCAGAAACTTTTTCTTCATCTACTCTGTTACCAACCGAATCAATAAATGGATACGCATACTTAATTATTCCAAATGAAGGTGATGTTGGAACATATCATGTTTGGAATAGCACCACAGAAGAGTATGAAACCTTTAGCCCAGTCTATGGTTGGGTATTGGGAAGCGAACAGATTGATAATAAAACAACTTTTGTTACAGACCTAACAAATCCACTATCTTTTCAAGAAACAACAAATGGTCAAACTGTTTACAGAGAGTTTCAAAACATTCGTGGCCTAAGAATTGTAGTAGAAAAAATGAATAAGTTTGATTCTACATTTGATTTAATTGAAATGTCTCCAAGATTAGTTGTTGACATATCCGATAAAACAATTGAGTATAGTATTAAAAAAATTCTTTCTGATCTTGGAACATCTGCCTTACCAGTAGGACAACTACTTGCTTCAACTGGTAACATATCTTTGTTTGATGATGATCAAGCATTTAACGATAACAACACTAATAGCATAGTTAGTGACTATGTTCGTAAAAATATTAAATTTAATTTTTATGAAAAAATATTAAACGTAAGTGGATTTGACTACTGGGTTCCAATTAAAACGCTTTACTCTGACGGATTTCCACAAGCAGATGTTACTGCTGGCACGTTAGAAATATCTTTAAGAGACTTTTATTTCTTCTTAGAGTCTATGCCTGCTCCAAGAATGTTAGTAACAGAAGTATCGCTTAGTTATGCAATTAGTTTAATTCTTGATTTTATTGGTTTTAGTAATTATGCATTTTACAGAACAACAAATGAGCCAGACCCAATTATTCCATATTTCTTTATTGCTCCAGATCAAACGGTAGCAGAAGTATTAAATCAACTTGCAGTATCTACACAAACCGCAATGTTCTTTGATGAATACAATAATTTTATCGTAATGAGTAAAAACTATATGCTTCCAGACTTAGAAGATAGAGCATCTAACATGGTTTTATCTGGAGCCACAAATCAATCTATTAGCGGTATTGTTGAGAACTCTTCATCTGGCACACTTCCAAACATTATTTCAATTGCATCACAAGACAAAAAAGTTTACAACAATGGAAAGATAAATTATACAACTAGATATATTCAAAGATCTTACGGGTCTATTCGTCAAGCAAGCATGATTGATATAGATAAAACTTGGATTTATAAACCCGCACTTTTATGGGAAGTGTCTGGAACAGACTCAACTAAAACAATTAATGAGGTTGCATCTAAGCAGGGCAAATACGTTTTAGGGGCAATGCCATTAAACTCTGATCTTACCGCATCTGCACCAAGCGTAGTTAATCGTAAAATAGTAAACAATGTATTTGATCTTGGAGAAAACGTTTATTGGCTTACAAGGTATCAAGGATATTTTTATTCTAATGGAGAAGTTATTAGATATGAT
>Ga0315909_10008635_pt1 | contig 11135 bp, 10 predicted proteins | sample LakEriMetagenome_11_FD_203527 | JGI IMG/M metagenome (GOLD analysis project Ga0315909, IMG submission 203527) | Freshwater fungal communities from buoy surface, Lake Erie, Ohio, United States - Buoy 2 MA125 | ecosystem: Environmental > Aquatic > Freshwater > Lake | place: USA: Lake Erie, Ohio...
ACCGAAGTGGCCAACGCCACGCCTTCCGGAAAACGGCAGTTCATCGTTCCCAATGCCGCCCTCCCGGACGAAGATCCCAGCAGCAGAAATTCCCGCTTCTTCTCCAGCCAGAACATGCGCGCGGCCTCCACCGCGGCTCCGGATCCCTCGGCCGATCCCTCCCTGATCAGTCAGGAAGGTCAGGACCTCCCCATGCTCTCGCTCAACGCCATCGACTTCAAGGATGGCCTCGAGGATTCCTCATCCCCACTCGAAGCCCGCACCAGCGAAGCCACTCCGGAACCATCCCCACCCGACCAACCAGCCAATCCCACCCCGCCGGACGTCATCGCAGACCGACCCCCGGAATCCACTCCGCCCCCCAGTCCTCCGCCTCCCCCAACGCCGCCCAACCCGGCTCCCCGACCCCCTCCACCGGAGAATCCTTCCCCTGCCACCACGGACCGGAATGCCCCGGCTCCCCCGGAATCCCCGCGGCCACCCGACATCCGCGACCGCCCCCCGGAACCATCTCTGACACCTCCGCCGGACGGCGACCGCCCGCCTTCTCCCCCACCCCCGCGGCCCCGTCCCTCCCCGCCACCGCCGAAAAACCTCCCGAAGCCAGGCACACGCGACCGCCTCGACCTCACCGGCAAAGCCAGAATCGAGGAACTGAAGACGAAATCCCGCGGCAGCAATCCCAACCGCGGCAACCAGGCCTCCGTCGATGCCGAAGCCACCCCGGAAGGTCGCTACGCCAAAACCATCCACGAAAAAGTCGGGCTCATCTGGAACCGCAAAATGGCCACCATCCGAGGCCTCACCGGCGTCGGTACCGTCGAAGTCGAGTTCGACATCGATGCCGAAGGCCGCATCAGCAACGTCCAGCTCGTCGACCCCGGCAAAGCCAACCCGATTCTCGAAGACGTCTGCCTGAGCGCCATCATCGCGGCCAAACTCCCCCCTCCGCCCCAGGAACTCATCGACGAACTCCGCGACCCCCTCACCGGCGGCCGCATGCGCCGCCGCTTCACGTTCCACCGACTCTGACACCCCTACGCAAACCCATGCCCACCACCGCCGCCGGTTTCTCCAGCAATTTCAGCGACGCCCTCTCCAGCGTCTGGCACTTCATCGTCATCGGCGGCTGGGCCATGGTCCCCATCCTCCTCTGCTCCTTCATCCTCGTCGCCGTCCTCTTCTGGAAGGCCTCCGAACTCACCACGGAGAAAATCATGCCAGGCAATCTCGTCCGCCAGCTCGACGACCTCGCCTCCCAACCCAGCGCCGTCAGCTTTAAAGCCCTGCAGCAGAATATCGCCCACGATACCTCGCCCCTCGCCCGCATCTGCCAGACCGCCTTCTCCAACACCCACACCACCCACGCCGCCGCCCTCCGCGCCACCGAAACAGCCGGCCGCGAAGAAGTCAGCCGCATGGAACGAGGCATCGGCGTCCTCGAACTCATCTTCACCGTCTCCCCCATGCTCGGACTCATCGGCACCGTCGGCGGCCTCGTCACCATCTTCGCCAACTTCGGCGGCGACACCAAAAACGCCGACCAGGCCCCCCGCATCGCCGCCGGCATCTCGGAAGCCATGAACGCCACCATCGCCGGCCTCGCCGTCGCCGTCCCCGCCGTCATCGCCCACTCCTGGTTCAGCCGCCGCACGGAAACCGCCAGCCTCCGCATGAGTTCGATCATCAACCGCGCCCTCGATTCCGTCTGGCGCGGTACCCCGGAATCCTGAACGCACTCACCCGCGCCCCAACCGTGAACTTCCACGTCCGCCGCCGCCGCAGCCCGGTTCTCCAGATCATCAACATGATCGATATCCTCATCATTCTCCTCATCTTCCTCGTCGTCAGCACCTCCTTCAAGGAATCACACTCAGTCCTCAATGTCTCCGTCCCCGTCAGCGATGCCCTCGCCCTCGGAACCGACTCGGAACGCCGCCTCGGCATCAGCCTGACCAAGGAAGGCAAGGTCTACCTCGACGACCGCGAAGTCCCCGCCTCGGAAACCGCCGCCGCCCTCGCTTCCCTCCGCAGCGCCCGCCCGGACGCACGCCTCGACCTCCGCATCGACGAGAATGTCCCCTTCGGCACCATCATCAAGGTCTGGGACGCCCTCACCAAGGCCGGCTACAAGGTAGGCGACGTCCCCGCACGCGTCCTCCGCGCCAAAGCCGCCGCCTCTCCCTGATTTCCCCCATTTCCCGCTTTCCCCGCCAGCCCCCGCACAGAGGTATCAGCCACCACCCCATCCCCACCCCATCATGGTCCGCGAAATCGTCCTCTTTGGTGACCCCGTCCTGCGCGAAAAATGCCGCCCTGTCACGGAAATCACCGACGCCATCACCGCCCTCGCCGCCGACATGGTCGAAACCATGGAAGCCGCCGACGGCGTCGGCCTCGCCGCCCCCCAGATCGGCGAGGATATCCAACTCGCCGTCGTCGATGTCTCGGACGCCGAGGAACCCATGACGTTCTTCCGCGTCAATGGCGAGCCAGCCAGCCTCACCGACTGGATGCCCCTCAAGTTCATCAATCCATCCCTCGCTTTCCCTTCCCGCGACAAGGCCTCCATGAAGGAAGGCTGCCTCAGCTTCCCGGAAGTCCGTGCCGAAATCCGCCGCCCGGACGTCGTCCACGCCACCGTGACCCTCCTCGACGGCCGCACCATCACCATCGAAACCGATGGACTCTTCTCCCGCGCCCTCCAGCACGAAACGGATCACCTCAACGGCATCCTCTTCATCGACCGCGCCAGCCCCGCCGTGAAACTCACCCTCAAGCGCAAGATCCAGAAAATGTGGGACGAATACGCGCGCTGACCCGACCATGACCCTCGCTCTTTTTGATACCCTCACCCGGCAGAAAGCCACCCTCGCCCCCATCGACGGCAAGGTCTTCCGCTTCTACTGCTGCGGCCCCACCGTCTACGGCCCAGCCCACATCGGCAATTTCCGCACCTTCGTCCTCCAGGATATCTTCCGCCGCGTCCTCGAACTCGGCGGCACCACCACCAGACACGTCCGCAACATCACGGACGTCGACGACAAAACCATCCGCGATTCCCTCAAAGCCGGACAATCGCTCCGCGACTTCACCAATCACTGGCTCGGAAAATTCCACGCGGACTGCCGCGCCCTCAACTGCCTGCCCCCGCACGTGGAACCAGGTGCCGTGGACCACATTCCCCAGCAGATCGCCATGATCGCCACGCTCATGGAACGCGGCCACGCCTACAAGGCCGCCGATGGCTCGGTCTACTTCCGCGTCTCTTCGTTCCCTCAGTATGGCCGGCTCTCGCGCCTCAAGGAACGCGAGCTGCGCATGGGTACTTCCGTCTCGGATGACGAATACGAAAGGGATACCCTCGCGGACTTCGCTCTCTGGAAGGCCCGCAAACCAGAAGACGGGGAGAATTTCTGGCCGTCCCCATGGGGCGAAGGCCGCCCGGGCTGGCACCTCGAATGCTCGGCCATGACCCGCGAATACCTCGGCGATACCTTCGATCTCCACTCGGGTGGCGTCGACCTCGTCTTCCCCCACCACGAAAACGAAATCGCCCAGAGCGAATGCTGCTCTGGCCACGAATTCTGCCGCCACTGGTTCCACATCACCCACCTCCTCGTGGACCACGCCAAAATGTCCAAGAGCCTCGGGAACCTCTACACGCTCGATGACCTCGCCGCGAAGGGATTCTCCCCCATGGAGGTCCGCTACGTCCTCTCGGCGGCCCACTACCGCGCCCCCCTCAACTTCACACTCGCTTCCCTCGAAGCCGCCCGGCCCGCCCTCGCCCGACTCGCCCGCGCAGAACAGGCCCTCGCCTCCCGCGCAGGCCTCAACGCCCCGGCCTACGCCGACCTCCCCAGCCACGGACCCGGCCCCTTCGCCGCAGCATGGGATTCCCTCAACGACGACCTCAATACCGCAGAAGCACTCGGCCACATCTTCGTCACCCTCCGCAGCCTCCCGGCCGATTCCCTCTCCACTCAGGATGCCGCCGCCGCCTTCCTCGGCCTCCATTTCATGCTCGCTGCCTTCGGTCTCATCCTTCCGCCCACTTCCCTGCAGCAGGACGACATCCCGGAAGAAATCCTCCGCCTCGCCTCCCAGCGCTGGGACGCCCGCCTCGCCAGGGACTGGGCCACCTCGGACCTCCTGCGCGCAGAACTCGATGCCCTCGGCTGGATCATGAAGGATGGCAAAACCTCATGGGAACTCACCCGGAAATAAGGCCCGCAGACCACCAGATTCCTCACGGCCGTTCCGCCACCGCCATCAGTGTCTGAAAATGCGGGGCCGTGGCCTCTCGGTCGACCACCGAAATCCGCACGGACCCAAAGCCAGCTTCCTCAAGAAAGCCATACAGCTCGACCTCGGAAAAACCAAGCCAGACGTCCGCATACATTTCGCGCGCCTGCTCGAAATCATGCCGCAGCAGGTCGAGCACCACAATCCTACCCCCGGACCGGGTAATCCGGTAGGCCTCCCGCACGGCCGCATCCGGCCGCACCGCATGATGCAGGGCCTGACTGAAGAACGCCAGATCGACCCCGCCATCCTCAATGGGCACATTCTCCAGATCACCAAGGCGGTACTCCAGATTCGCAAAGCCATTCTCCCGCGCCACCTGGGTTCCGTATTCCACCATCTTCTCGGAACTGTCGATGGCAATGACCCGCTCGGCCCGCTGCGCCAGCAACTGCGAAAAGGTTCCCTCTCCCGCCCCGAGATCCGCAATGGTCTGACGCGGCATCAAGAGCAGCAGGGCCTCGGCCAACCCCTTCCAGCTGCGCCCCGGACAGTAGCTGCGCCCAAACTTCCCCGCCAGCTGGTCAAAGTACGCCCGCGCATGATCGGAACGCTTCCGCAGCGCCAGATCAAGAGCCCGGCGGTCCTCCCTCGCTTCAGCAATCTCGGGCGCACTGCTGCGGATGAGTTCCCGGAACGTCCCCGCCGCAGGCTCCATGCTGTACAGACTGTTCTTCCCGGAACGCCGCGCCCGCACCAGCCCCGCATTCTTCAGCAACCCCAGCTGCGTCGAAATCCGGCTCTGCTTCATGCTCAGAATCTCCTGCAGCTCAGCCACCGTCAGCTCGGCACGGTCGAGCAGCAGCAGCAGCCGCAGCCTCGTGGGCTCGCTGATCAGACGCAGGGACTCGACAACAGATGACACAACCCCAACCTACACACCCGATCCCTCCCTCGGCAAAAGAGAAATCAGCCGCACCACCAGCCCCTCCCTTGTGAGCACGCCCGAGCCCTGCTCTGCTGCCTCCCCCACCCCTCAGTCATGCCGGACCTGCTGCCCATCTACGAAATCGAACCCGCCCTGCTCTCCGCATGGCAGGCCCAGCCACCCTGCCGCCGCTTCATCATCGAAGCCCCCACCGGCTCAGGCAAATCCACCCAGCTCCCCCAGATCCTCGACCGCCACAACCTCACCAAGGCAGGCGAAATCATCATCCTCCAACCCCGCAGAATCGCGGCCCGCATGCTCGCCCGCAGGGTCGCCGAAGAAATGAATGTCCGCCTCGGTGAAGAGGTCGGCTATCAGGTCCGCTTCGAAAACGTCAGCAGCCGTCAGACGCGCATCCGCTTTGTCACCGAAGGCATCCTGCTCCGCCGCATGGTCGACGACCCCACCCTCAAGGGCGTCGCTGCCATCATCTTCGACGAATTCCACGAACGCCACCTCTACGGCGACATCTCGCTGGCACGTGCCCTCTCGCTCCAGGAAGCCCAGCGTCCGGACCTCGCCATCCTCGTGATGTCCGCCACCCTGCAGACCGATGCCCTGCGGGCGTACCTCGGTCCCGCCGCCACCCACCTCGTCTCCACCGGCCGCACGTTCCCAGTCGACATCCGCTACGCCCCCAAAAAGATCACGGTGAAAGGCGAACTCTGGGACCACGCCGCCAGAGTCTGCGGCGACGCCATCAGCACCCGCCGCGACGGCCACACCCTCATCTTCATGCCGGGTGCCTACGAAATCCGCAAAACCATCGACGCCCTCAGCCGCGAACGATGGTCCCGTGACTTCGATGTCCTCCCCCTCCACGGCGAACTCTCCCCAGCCCAGCAGGACGCCGCCGTCCGCCCCGGCGGCCCACGCCGCATCATCGTCGCCACCAACGTCGCCGAAACCTCCCTCACCATCGATGGCGTCCAGACAGTCATCGATTCCGGCCTTGCCCGCCTCGCCGCATGGGACCCCAACCGCGGCATCAATACCCTCACCATCCAGCCCATCGCCCGCTCCAGCGCCGACCAGCGCGCCGGACGCGCCGGACGCACCGCCCCCGGGACCTGCTGGCGCCTCTGGAGCGAGGATTCCCACGGCCGCCGCCCCGCAGCCGAAATCCCCGAAATCCTCCGACTCGACCTCGCCGAAGTCATCCTCACCCTCAAAGCAGCCGACGTCCCGTGCCTCGATTCCTTCCGCTGGTTCGAACACCCGGACCCCCGCAGCATGGAACGCAGTCTCCAGCTCCTCCGCGAACTGGGAGCCATCGACCCGGAACAGAAAATCACCACGCTCGGCTCGGTCCTCACCCGCTACCCACTCCACCCCCGCCACGCGAGATTGATGGAAGCCGCCCGCTCCCACGACTGCGTGGCTCCCATCGCCCTCGCCGTCGCTTTGCTCCAGGGCCGCCCGATCTTTACCCGCGGAGCCGCCGGCCCATGGCAGCACCGCGAGGACACCAGCGATTTCCAACCCCTCCTGCGCGCATGGCAACTCGCCGCCGACCGCAGCTTCCACCCGGAACCCTGCGGATCCATCGGTCTCAATGGCCGCACCGCCGCCGAAGCCACCCGGCTCGCCGAACGCCTCGCCGCCATCGCGGGCGAACGCCGCTTCTCCCCACCCACCCCACCGGACGGCGAAACCCTCGCCAGAGTCATCCTCACCGGATTCAGCGACCAGGTGGCCCGCCGCACCAGCCCGGGCGGAGCCAGCTGCCACCTCACCGGCGGCCGCCGCGGCAACGCCTCGCCGGATTCCGTCTGCCGGGGACACGAACTCCTCGTCGCCGCCGAAATCACCGAAGTCCAGGGCCGCGAAATCCAAGTCACCCTCCAGCTCCTCACGGAACTCGAGGAAGACTGGCTCGGCGATGCCTTCCCCGAGGACTTCTCCCTCGAGAAAGCCCCGTTCTTCGACACCAGTCAGCGCCGCGTCATCCAACGCGAACAAGTCCGCTTCCGCGACCTCGTCATCCGGGAACGCCAGAGCGGTGAACCGGATGCGAACGCCGCCGCCGCCATCCTCGCGGAAGAAGTCCTCCGCGGCCGCCTCCCGCTCGCCAAATGGACGGAAAATGTCCCCGCATGGCTCGCCCGCCTCAATTTCCTCCGCACCGCCATGCCGGAACTGGAACTGCCGGCCTTCACCGAAGACGATCACCGCCTCGTCCTCGAGGAACTCTTCCACGGTTCCCGCGGCTTCCGCGACATCAAGGACCTCGACCCCACCCCGGCCCTCCGCGCATGGCTCAGCCACACGCAGGCGGCCGCCCTCGACCGGCACGCCCCGGAACGCATCGAAATCGACTCGGGCAAAAAAGTCCGCATCGACTACACCCGCCCGGAGGAACCCTGCCTCAGCGTCTTCATCCAGCAACTCTTCACCCAGAAGGATAGCCCGCGCATCGCCGCCGGACGCGTTCCCCTCGTGCTCTCGATCCTCGCTCCCAACCACCGACCCATTCAGGTCACCCGCGACCTCGCCGGATTCTGGAAAAATCACTACCCTGCCATCAAAAAGGAAATGGAACGACGCTACCCACGCCACCAGTGGCGCGATATGCCCTGACCATCCACAGCCACGCAGCAGACTCCACACCCTCCTTGCATCGGGTCCCCGCACCGCCCATAGCTTCAATACTCATGACCGTGATCGCCATCGATGGCCCTGCCGCCTCCGGAAAAAGCAGCGTCGCCCGCCGCCTCGCCGAACAACTCCACTGCACCCACGTGAACAGCGGGTCACTCTACCGCGCCGCCACATGGTCGATCCTCAACGCAGGCATCAACCCCGGCGACGAAACAGCGGTCACCGCCCACATCCTCCGCCTCCCCATTTCCACGCATCCCTCCAGCGGTTCCCTCGAACTCCGCATCAATGGACAGGATCCCCAGCCGTTCCTGCGCGATTCCCTCGTCAATGAACACGTCTCCACGGTGTCGTCCTACCCGGAAGTCCGCCGCGTGCTCACAGGCATCCTCCGCAGGATGGCAGAAAACGGAACCCTCGTCATGGAAGGCCGCGACATCGGCAGTGTCGTGTTCCCGGAAACCCCATGGAAACTCTACATCGATGCCTCGGAGGATATCCGCGCCGCCCGCCGCGCCGCGCAGGGGGAAACCGATAGCATCCGCCAGCGCGACAAAGCCGACCAGTCCCGCCCCAGCGCCCCTCTTGTCATTCCCTCCGGAGCCGCCCTCATCGACAATTCCTCGCTCAACCCGGAAGAAACCTTCGCAGCCGTCTGCGATGCCCTCGCCAGCCGAGGGTTTCCAGGCCTCTGATCCACCCGCAGCCCCCGCTTTCCCATTCCCCACCCATGAAGATCACGATCGAATACTGCGGCATGTGAAACTACCTTCCCATGGCCACCCGTGCGGCGGCCGAAATCAGGGAAGCTCTCAACCTCGAAACCACCCTCATCGAAGGCAGCCGGGGAATCTTCGACGTCAAAGTCGATGACACCACGGTCTACTCCAAGCACGCCACGGACCGCCACGCCCGCCCGGGCGAACTCGTCCCGCTCATCCGCGCCGCGCTTCAGGGCAAACCCGCGTCCTCATAAAGGCGTGCCAGCCGGCGCGCATGTTCATCGTACGCGGATTCAAAGAGTTCCGTCGCCCGCTCGGCCCCAATCACGGCCCCGGCCGTGAGAACCTTCGGCGGTTGTCCCGCCGCCACCAGACGCGCCGCCGTCTCAGCCTTCAAGGCATTGATGAGCAGACAGCCACCCACCGTCGACCCCGGTGCCACCCGCGTCTCCAGCCCAGGCACAGTCACCATGGCGTCACCCAGCGGAGCTCCCGTGTCGAGCACCAGATCCGCTACCTGATCGAGCCGCTTCCCCGCCGGATGACGGCTCACGCTGGCCTCGGCATGACGACGACTCACCACTCCCACCACCCGCACGCCCGCGGCCCGGAATCCCTCGGCCATCTCCACCGGCACCACATTGCAGCCACTCGACGAAATGATCAGCGCGGTGTCGTCGCCACTCAGCCGGAAATTCCGCAGAATCCGGTCGGCCAGCCCGCTCACATTCTCCAGAAACATGGCCTGACGCTGCCCGTTCGCCCCCACCACCAGATTGTGAAAGGTCAACGACAACTCCACGATCGGATTGAACCCGGGAAAGGATCCATAACGCGGCCACATCTCCTCGACCATGATCCGGCTGTGCCCGCTCCCGAACACATGCACCATCCTCCCCGCCAGTATGGTCCGGCTGAACCAGTCGGCCGCTTCGGCAATCTGGGAACTCTGCGCCGCCACGGTCTCAATGATCTCATGGCACTGCTGCAGATAGGAATCGGCAAAGGGTGTGGATGACATGCTGCCGCCCCCCATGGAACGAAGCTCACCCGCGCGCAACGACTCTTCCACTGCCCCCGCTCTCGGATTCAAGGCTCGCCATACTGCCCTTCACTCACCGTCCAGCCACCATCGACGGCCAGCACCTGCCCAGTGCAGAACCGCGCCGCATCACTCAGCAGATACACAGCCGCCCCATCAAGATCCCCAGGCAACCCCATGCGACCGCCATCCAGCGGCTGCTTGGTCCGGATAAAGGACTGAATCGCTTCATCCCCCGCCGCCCGCTGCGCCATCGGCGTGTCCACCAGAGCCGGAGCCAGCACATTCACCCGGATGCCCTCGGCCGCATAATGCGCCGCCGCCGACCGGCTCAGCCCAATGATCGCTGCCTTGGCCGCCGCATACACATGCGTCGCAAAATACCGCGGCGATGGCGACCACGCGAGCACCGATGCCATGTTCAGAATCACCCCGCCCCCACCCTGCTCCCGGAAAACACGCAAGGCCGCCCGATTCGAAAAAATCACACTGTCCAGATTAAGCGACAGCGTCGCCCGCACGCCTTCGTCGCTCACCTCATGCAGCGGACCATCCCCAAAACGACGACCACTCCCGCCGGCCACATGATACAATCCATCAAGTCGGCCGAATTCCCGCACCGCCAGCTCCACGGCCCGCTCGGACGTGGAACTCACGGCCGCATCGCCACTCAGGGCCCGCGCACGATCCCCCATCAGTTCCAAAGCGGACGCCACACTGGTCTCACTGCGCCCCACTACCATAACCCGCGCTCCCGCCGCCACAAAGGCCCGCGCCGCGGACAGGCCGAGCCCGGTCGTCCCCCCGATCACCGCAATCACTTTTCCTTCCAGCATAACCCCTTCCTCACGCTTCTGCTCCTGACCCGCAAGCCCCGATCCACTGCGCGGCCCGCCACGCGGCCCCCGCGGCTCCCGCCCATTCCCCCAACTCTGCCGCCACCACCGGCACTGCCATCCCCGCAGGCCGCCACTCCACGGCCGCCAGCTCCCGCTCCAGCAACGGAAACAACTGTTCCCCAGCCACCGCAATTCCTCCCCCGATCACCACACGCTCGGGATCGACAATGTTGATCACCGTGGCCACCCCGCAGGCCAAGGCCCGCACGGATCGTTCCCAGACCTGACGCGCCACCGCATCCCCAGCCGCCACCGCCGCCACCAGCGCCCGCGTCGATTCCCACCGCCCCCCACTCCGCTCCCGCACACTGAAATTGCCCACGAAATTCTCAAGTCCCCCAGGCATCCCCGCAATCGTCGGCTCCCCATCCAGATCCAGACAAAGATGACCAAAATGCCCGGCCCGGCCAAGATGACCGCGCAGCAGCCGACCCCCGCTCCAGATGGCCCCGCCCACTCCCGTTCCCAGCGTGAACATGACCGCATCCCGACACCCACGCGCCGCCCCACACCACACTTCCCCCAGCAACGCGGCCTGCGCATCATTCACCACCGGAACGCCCTCGCCACGACCCAGCCAACCGGACCATTCCCATCCCTCCAACCCATCCATCCGGCCAGGCATGCTCAGCACA
>Ga0315909_10008637_pt1 | contig 11133 bp, 8 predicted proteins | sample LakEriMetagenome_11_FD_203527 | JGI IMG/M metagenome (GOLD analysis project Ga0315909, IMG submission 203527) | Freshwater fungal communities from buoy surface, Lake Erie, Ohio, United States - Buoy 2 MA125 | ecosystem: Environmental > Aquatic > Freshwater > Lake | place: USA: Lake Erie, Ohio...
AGAAGTAACTTTTTGTTTTTGTGTTGATTGTGAAACCTCTTTTTTTTTTAATACAGAATCAAAAGACACTTCGTTTTTGTATTCAGGATACTTTTCAATCATTTTTTTTGCCAAAGTTAAATCATCAATATCATTGTACTCTGGATATTTACTTTTAATTTTTTTAGCAAACTCGATATAATCTAATGGCATAACTTATTTTTTTTATTAAATTCCTAAACCTAATGGATCGTTTGATTGACCACTACTTTGTCCTTGTTTATATGTACCTGGTAATGTATAGTTATTCAATTTAAAGAAATCATTCTTACCACTATTGTATATGGATGTAGGTAAATTCTTTTGTTTATCCATTCCTTTAATGTATGAAGCTAAACCATCAGCTGAATAAACTCTTATAACTTTAGCTTTTGGATCATTATAATAAGTTTTGCTTCTTTCATCGTATGCTCTTTTAGATACCTTAACAAACTTTTTACCACTCGAATCAGTTCCTTGACTAAAGTTATATTGATCGTTATCTAAGTTAGAAAAATCACCTTGCTCTAATGCTTTATTTGCTGCTATATAAGTGGAAACTGCAAAATTATCTGACTTGGTAGATCCACCACCTGCACCACTTCCACCTGTTCCACCTCTGTAAGGTTCGTCCATTATCTCCTCCTTGCCCATTCTTATTTCAATCTCAGCATCAACGGTATCAAGAGCAGCTTTTCTTTGTGCTTCAGTCGGTTGAGGTTGCAATATACCTTGATCATCATGCGTTAAAAGTATAAATTTGCTTTTTTGAGATTCAATAAATTTATTTAACTCATCTTCTGTCATAGGTTGCTTATTATTAAGCTCTCTAGCATAATTTTCAGTTTGTATTCTTTTTTGAACTCTAGATAAAAAATCATCATTATTTAAATAATAGTCATATTCATCATTTGTGTAATCAGTAAGAACACTCGCTATTGCGCTATTATTGCTTAATATACCATTTATTAAAGAAGCTTTTGCTTTAGCGTAAGCATCTTTGTTTTGTCTAATATCATTAACTGTTCTTTGACCATTTTCAATTTTAAATGTTTTCCAACCTTCAGTTCCTGCATCAACTAAACTAGCAAGCTGAACTTTGTTATCAATTATATTAGCGAAATTATTTAATGCTCTAGGATCTGTTACTGAAGTAGGATCTAATATACCTTCATTATTAATTTTAGCTAAAAATATTTTTCCTGTTGGATCATCGAACATCAATGTTTTATTTTTTAAATCTTGATATTGAGCTAATTCATTTGCTCTTTCTAACTCAAGTGCCGAACCTTTAACCACACCATTCTCATCAGGTTGCTGATTTTTAAAAATCTCTTGCATCCTTTCATCATAGGTCTTAGTGGTAATTGCAAGTTGATTCCAACTATCCATTAAGTTATTAATTCTATTTTTATATTCCGATGGGTTTAATTGACCAGATTTTAATAACTTATTCCATTCATTTAGCTTAGATCTACCCATTTCAGTACCCCTTAGAATGAATTCATTAATATTAGGGCTTTTGCCAAGTTGAGTTGCTTGAAGTATCTTACTATTTGTATCAACTAATGCATCTAGTGCTTCTCTTTGACCCTCTCTTTCTTTTTTTATAGTCCTATATCTAGTAGTCAAGTCACCTATTACAGTATTCCAATCAATAGGCTCTGCCATTTGACTTTCTTGTTGTATGTAGTATGGATTTCTAGTAGCCATAATTAAATTAATATGTTAATGAATTCCACCATTGATTTTGTTGAGGCTGTTGATTTTGATTAGATAGAACGCCATAACCTGCTTGACCTTGACTAGCAGTATCACCTACATTAAAATTTGTAGTTTTATTTTTTTTATACAATGCGCTATCTTCAAAAGCACCAAGAGCAGCACCTCCAAGTGCGCTAACTGCACCTGCAATTGCTTCATTTCTATTCTGTTTAGCTTGATTTTCTCTATCTGTTGCATCTTGCAAATTATATGCGCCTATAGCAAAATCTCTTTCTGCTTGTCTTGACTGAATTCCTTGTTCAGCCTCAGCTTGCATTGCATCTCTTCTAAATTTAGCTTCACCTGCTTGTGCTGCTATATCTAAATCTTGCTTAAATCCAGCTTCAAGTATACCTCCTAAAGCCGCAACACCTTCAGCTCCTGCTGCTTTTGCAGCCTCTACCGCTTGAGTGGTTGCTTGAGCTTTTGATTGTTGTGCCAAATCAAATCCCAAAGTGGGAACTTGAACTGCTTTAAAAGCGTTAAACTCTTTAATGTTTTTTAATTGCTGTTGCGCTTGAGATTTAGCCTGTGCAGCTTGTTTCATTGCTTTTTGAGACTGTATAGCTTGAAAAGTATTTAACCCAGCTTGCAATAATCCCAACCCTAATCCAACTCCAACCATGATTTTATTATTTGAATATATACAAATTTACAGAAAACTTTTGAATACTGAAGTGCCTATTGCAAACAATTTAACTTGCTCTATTGAATCGTTATACAAATACACATTCATATAGTACCCTCTTGCTCCAAATGATTCAGCTTGACTATTTTTAACGCATATTAAAAAGTCAGTTGTTACAGGGATAGTTCCAATAGTAGTGTCAATAGTCATAGAATTTGTTGATATATCAGTAATAATTCCAACCAATACTAAATTAGAGCCTATATTCTTATAAATTTTATCACCTACACTAATACTTGAATCTAAATTAAATGAGAAGTCAAGTACAACCGCAGATGGTGTTGTTGAGTCAACACTATCAGCAGACCCAACTCCTTGAGTAGACAACGCTTTTACGTCAATTGTATTATTGAATCGTCTGACATAAGCGAACCATTGCCCTTCCTTCTCAACAAAATATGTATAGTCGATTGTACCTGCACTTATGTTGGTATATAGGTCGGCAGTCCAAGGATGCGTGCTGTTAAGTGACAATGTGTTGAATACCTTGACTGTTAACGGATCAGCATTAAAAATTGTTCTAATGCTTGATTGGTATTGTTGGCCATAGAAATTGTTTCTAGTCGTATTTACATTATGCTTCCAAAGCTCTCCATTTTTAAAAGTATAGAACGTGCTATTCATCTCTGTCATCCAATCAGGCTGATAAGACCAAAATGAATTCCAACCGGTTGATACCATAGAATAAGATACAGTTTTTCTAGGCATGCATTCTTCTATACTAAATGCAGAGAAGTATGTAGTGTCATCATTATTTACCCAATTACCTATAGGACATTCAACATCATCAGCCAATATCCATAAATCAGTACCTAGATAAACTCCCATTACCCAAACTACTCCACCCCAAGCAATTGTTAATGTTTGGCTATCATAAGTAAACTCATAATAGTTTTTAGAATTAATTACTCCTGTAGCAGTAACTTCAATAGATACAGGTTCTTGACCTATTGGAGTGTAGTTTATTTTTATACAATCACACATATTACAAAATTATAATTCTTCACCAGGTGAACCATTGCCTTCCTGAGTCAATGTAAATGTTATAGTTTCACCATCGCAATATTCAACAACAAAATCAACACTTCTTGGATTAACACTATCATTACTATCAACATCAGATATTATGTCTTGATCACCATAACCTGAAGCAACATTCAACGTTAACCAATTAGTTCCATCTCCAGTATCTTGCAATGTAACAGTCCAAAATGTACTTGACATTATTGAGAACATATTGAATGGAAACCCAAATGTATTCCAAGCTAATGTTAGCGTGCTTTGACTAATAGATAATTCACAAGTGCCTTGCCTAACATCAGTAAATGCCAACACGTAAGTTTCATTATATGGATCATATACTCCTAACTTCTGAGTGTTTGGATTGTCTTTTAGCTCATCTCTAAAGTAGTTCTTCATACCATTTGCTGATATCTCAACAACTTGATCACCTGTCATCTGAAGTACAGCTCCTCGTCTAGCATCTGTAAAGAAAACAGAGTTAGCGAACTTACCAAAACTCTCAGGGTTGTTACTAATACCATACTCAGATGGATGAACAATTTGATTACCTAGTACTTCCGGCACAGATGCCACTTGACCACCACCAACAGCATCAACTAACAAGTTCTTTCCATAAAGAACTGCCGTTATTTTGTCCTGCTGTAATACCATTAGATTGGTATCTTGAGCATACAACTTTTGTATCGGTCCGTACTGCTTATCTAAATTCTTAAAGTTCGCTTGTGATAAATTAAAAGAGTTAAGTCTGTTTGTTGATGTGTCTCCTTTAAATATACCACTATAGCAAAGTGATGAGAACTTTTCTTCTTGTTTATAGTCCTCAATAACACTTGTTGCTCTTGGACTATATCTCATCGTTGGCCTCAAGAAGTTGTCATAAATCCTATATGATTCAACTCCATTTCCAAATGCAAAGGCGTTGAAGTCTGAGTTGTCAGATGTTACATTGTTTAGTTCTACTACTAATGGTGTAGGACTTGGAGAAGCATTTAAGTCCTGATCGCTTTCCCATGACTTATAGAATACTTTTCCTGGAAATGTTGTTCCTGCTACAAAAGGCCAATCTATTACAATAGCATAGTCAGTTACATATAATATAGTATAAGGTCCATCAGGAGGCCCTTCTATTGGAGGAACTGTATCTGAATTTTTTACATAAACTACTTCTCCTATATTAAAAGAATGCATTAAGTCTGTCGATGTAGGCAATAACGGATTCAATGGACCAAGTGCTGTTTTGCCTGCTGCTGCTGGAACTAAAGGAAATGAAGCACCTGCATCAGTAAAGTCAGCATAAGGCCACGATACCATATGATTACCATTCTCTATTCGATATGTCTTACGCATTTCATAGAATACATCAATATCTGATACTATAGGAACTGTTTCGGCAACTAATTCAATAGACTCATTTTGAGATACTTTTAATTCTGCATCAATAATATTTCTATCGCAAGAACCACCACCAGGAGCACCTATACCACGAATCATCATACAAGTAATACCATTTACACCTCCATCGGTAATATAATTACTAACTCCAGAAGAATATCCTACAGGACCTGCTGAATTCCTAAATGTTATATTATTAGAAGAAGTCTGTAATGCATTAGAAAAATCTATGTATTGAAAATTTTTATACGCTCCTGACTTCCAAAACCACTCCTCTAGGTTTTTGTAATATGCATCATTATTGGTAAAAGAATTAGACTGAGCCCTATCTCCAATATTTACTCCATCAGTAAGTATATTTATTTCAATACTTGCGCCTGGATATATAGGTTGATTAAATTGCAAAATAGAGTGACCACCATAATCGTCTGGATCAAAATCATCTAATGTACCTCCGATTGGAACACCACTTGTACCTGAGCCATTTACAGTATCTATAACAGTACTTGTGTATGGACCATCAGTAGCTCTAACGTTAAACACATAAATGTCTCCAACATTGTAAGCAGATGAAGTATCAAACAATAACGAATAATCACCAGAAGTGTAAGGAGTAAATATGGTTACAGATGAAGCAATAGAAATACTAGAGCTATAACCTGAATTTGCATCTGGCTCGATAGTCCATTGAAAACTATCTGCAATATTTGGAATTAGCACATTTGTTGATACCATTTTTACAGAAATTCTAATATCATTCCCTGGTGTAGAAAGAGGCATAGGTGGGTTATACTGAATATCTACATTTGGCGAACCAGACATATACGGTTCTGTAAGAGTGTTGTCTCCAGTACTTGAGTAAAAAGATTTATTGATATAGAATAATGCATTTAACAATGGAATAAAATAAGCAGGATCATTACCACAAACATCTCTTTTAGGTCCATTACCTAAACTACTCTTATCAGTATAAAGCAAATTGTTTTCTAAAAACGTATCAAAAGGATCTGCTTTAATTTTAAAATACACCCCTTCAATTGTAAATGGCGAACTAGCTGTTTTATACTCAAGTTCAAGAACTTTAAATTGCTTATTTGAATAAGTGGCTACAGCATTTGAAGTTTTAAATATAATATATCCACCGATAGTTATTTTATCTCTATCTGCCTCATTAATTAAGAAGTATCTAAAATTACCATCCACAACCACTAATCTCGGAAATATATTGTAATAATCACCTTGAGCTTGTTTTATCACAAATCTATAGTTGGTAGCCCAAAATGGTGGCTCATTATTTAATGTAAGTTTAATTGAATTAGCTGTATCTGAATTAGCAGATGGTATATACAATACGTTTTCCTTGCTCGTTAAAGCAGTTGTCATTCTACCATACTCATCCAAATATACAACCCCTATTTCATAATCACGATCACTTCTAAATGTTTTTTTTGGTGCAGTTGTTATAGCTTCAGAGCTAAGCTCTAATGTGTAATTAGGAATAATCTTAACACCATTTGAATTTACAATATCTCTAAATTGAACGTAGTTACCATAAACCAATCTGTTGCCAATTATCTCTTGAGCTTTAGCAGTTAATGGAACATTGTCAAATAGTCTTGTTACCTCACTTGACTCAATTGGAGTGTATATCTTATTAGCATTAAATGTTATAGTATACTTTGAGTTATCAGATATTGGAATGTCTGATTTGTTGTAATTATCAATTATATAAACATTAAGCTTATATGTATCAAAATATAATGCTTGTATCTCTTCAACAAATTCACTACCTGTATCAAATGTTACATTAACTTGATTATATTTATTAAGCATACCCTTGTTATCGCCTGTATTATAATCATATGTAAAAGAACTTGCATGAAAAGCAACAGCTGAAAATGGTGCTAATGAACTATATTGATTGTCTTTATATTTAAATCGATATGAAAAATAAATAAATTTATCTTGAATATTATTAGATATGTTTAAAGATGAAACTAATTCTAAATCAATCTTAGGCGAATATAAAGGTGGCCTAAGAATAACGTCAATATCATCAACTATTTTTGCATCATCTGTCGTATAACCTTTACATCTTGATACATTTATTCTCCTTGGTGGATTTAACCCATCTGTCCAATATATGAATGGTCCTTCACCTTTAGATGCAGGAATAAAATTAATGCCAGTTACAGGGTAGTTCTTACTAAAATTAAGTTGACCTTGAGTACATAATAATACTATGCTTGTTAATTGAAATACTTCACTATACTCAAATATAGCATCAAAGTTATCACTAGTAACCAACCAATATATTAAGTTGTCAGCCTCATAAGTAACAGCACCGATAGTTTTAGCGTTCGAACCAACATACACTACACCTCTATCCTCAATCAATTGCTGTATGTTAGTCACTAATGTATTGCCAAGTGAGTTTGATACAGCACCAATATTAGATCCTGACGTTGTGTCAATCGTAACATTCAATGCATCTATAAATTCACCATCAGGAACAAGTCTCTCGTCAAGATCCTTATTCATCTTACCGGCAATAAAAGTCTTTTTTAATTCCATTATTTTATAATTTTATCACGACCTCTTAATGACATAAGTAGTCTTGCTGGATGTAAATTACTTAATCTTATTTTTGTATTTCTTAAAGAAGCTGTTTTGTCCTTTCGAACTCTATTTATTATGAATTCTTGAACCATAGTTTTATTGTTCAATATAGCCCACTTTAAATAGTTGTAAATGTATTCCTCAGCTAACTTGTTGATTGTGATGAGAGAATCATCACCATTTTCCATTCCATCTGAAATGTACTCAAGCACAACATAACCATCCTCAACACCACTAGAAAAATCAATAACACCTGCTGCTTTGTTTATAGTAAACTTAGGATTCCCATTTGCTTCATCAGTAGCCAATCCATATCGACCACCCATGTTATAACCAAAATACCAATCACCATTGTAATTCCAACCATAAGTACCATTGTAAGGACCTGGGCCTGTGTAAAGTTGTTTGTCAAGTCTCATCATGTCCACCTTTGATGTACCTGTAACAACTTCACCATTTAAGTCAAAAATGATGTTATAGTTATTATCTTGTAAATATGCAGTTGCTGAAAGTATTGTTCTATTCTCAGTTAATTGTAGCAATACGCCATCTCTTAATAATGATATTCTGACATAGTTAACATAATCAGGAGGTAATACCATCTTTAAGCTGTCATCTAAGTGTAATTCCAACACTTTAATGTTTCTTAATGCATCATAGTTTAATTCTTGAATAGCTCTCTTTGCATGAAACAAGACAGTATATCGCTCAACATTATTGACAAGTTTATCGTTGCCAACATACATAAGCATGAAGTTGTTAACTATATCAGCAAGGCTAACGTATTGATATGAACCCCAATTCGTGTCCTCAGGTATTACACCATTGTTAGTATAATATTGATAGTTAGTAATGTATGCCATTTATTATTGTTTTTGTTGTATTTCTTGTAGTTCTTCAGTCTTAGCAGCTGCTATTACTTCTTGTTCTCTTATTGATACACCAGCGTATTGTAATATCTTAACAACCAAGTCAGAGAAGTCACTCATTGGCATTTCAAAATCTTGATAGTCAACAGCAGATGGATTAAATAATGGATCACCACCTACAGATGTATAGGTCCACTTAGGCTCTTTCGGATACCTTAAATAATGAGCATCAACACTAGCATTTATCGTATTAGGATAAACCATAAAGTTTGCTCTTGCTGTAGTTGTTCCATCATTATCCATTAATGTATAGACAGGGTAAGAAACCGATGGTGCAGTTAGATTTGATGCCAATAAATAAAGAGCTTTTTGATGACTAACTTTTTCTATTTCTTTGTTATTCAAAACTAATTTCTGAATAAAATAACTATCTGCCGGAGCTTCAAAATATGGAGATGTATAAGTCAATGTATCTACCTTATAAAAGGTATCCAAAACTTCAGATAGTTTTTTAGGAACATCAGAATAGCCTTCACCATGCATTCTTTGATTTTGCTTGATGATTGCATTGCTATATAGATAGATATATCGTTCAAACACTTCCAATTGTGCTTGCTTAGCATACAGATTGAATTCAAATGGAGTGATGTATCCTCGGTTGTCTTTTGCTAATATAGACAGAACTGTATTTCTAACTTCGTTTATCATACTTACAAAGATAAATAAAAAAAGGCACTTACAATAAGTGCCTCTTCCTTTCTAGTTTGATTGCTATTAAGCGATAGCAACAGATGTGATTAATTGCTGTGTAGCACCAACTAATGGTAATGCAGGTACGATAATAGCATCAGGATTTGAAGCTGCGCTATTAGCTAAAGCTAATGCATTAACAACTGCATAATGAGATGCGTAAGTAGCATCAGCAGTAGTAAATGTAATTGTAATTACATCAGCAGTAGCAACACCACCAATCGCAGTCAATACCAATGTAGCATTAGTTGGCATTGTAATTAAATAATCAGCATTTGCTGAAATCAACGCCTTTGGAAGTGCATCAGCAGCTCCAATCGTAAATTGTAAAAATTTTCTGTTCATCTTAAAACGTTTTAATTATTAATAACAACGCAAATATACTAATTATTTGATAATTTATCTTCTAAGAATTGATACAGTTCTATACCCTCATCTGATTGTAAATATGAAGCCAAAATAGAAGTAGCATTAGCACCATACGGAACTGTTAACAATTTCTTTTTATTTTCTTTTAAATTGAAATACATGTCTTTACCATGATTCTTCATTACTAAATAACCATCAGATATCGCTCTTGCAGCTATGTTATTTATTTTTAAAGATGGATCATTTACAGCTTCCAAGAAATCTTGCGGATATCTCTTTGCATACATCATCATATCTCTCTTTATTTCAGAACTGCTCATTTTATCAGCTCTTGAACCAATTAAAATTCTAGCAACAGCTTCTAATGTATTAAAATCATTTGCAGCCAAATCTCTAGCAGCCAACTGTGCATCAAGTTCAGAATACATTGATTGAATATCTTCCTCAGCATCTTTTTCGTTATCAAATTCAAAAAACTCACTACCATTACCAGGATGATAATATAAAAATTGTTGTAATACAGGATTTGTTTTAGGTACTGTTAAAATACCATCTTCAAATACAATTGGCTCAACTATTACATTTTGGTCTTGTTCTTCTTGAAAAGGACTTTTTGAATTACGAGCATAACGTAATGGGTGATTTGAGTTTGTTTCTTCACAATAATAAAGTAAACGTTGTCTTGGTGTATCCTTTGAAGCTATGTAATAAGACAAAGGTGACTGATTGTTTCTTAGAACGTATGTTCTGTCTTTCGGTTCGAGATTTACTCTCTTAATTTGTAACTTTTCCATTTTATATAATTTAAATTTTTAAAAAAATAGAGAGGGCTTTTACACCCTCTCTGTATTTATTCTTATCCTTTGAAGATAAAGAAGTTGTTAGCTCCAAGTGTACAAAGTGCTCTTTCAGATAAGAAATTAACTTCCATTGCATCTAAGTCACTAGTAGAAGCACCACCAGCAGAACCAGTCATCCAAGTTTTGTAACGACGATTCTCAGTCTCAGAAGCTCTGAATCGAACGTGTAAGAATGGACGTTTTGCGTTTTTACCAAGAACTTGATCATAAACTGTAGTTGTACCAGCAGGAACTAATACTCCATTAACAGCTCCACCAACTAGACCACCACGAAGAGTAGCATCGTTAAGATATTTCCAGTCAGTTTTGTAGAACTCATAACCTCTTCTGAATCCAGTGAATCCAAGGTTCAAAGCCATTTGCTCGCTGTTATCGAACAATCCATAAGATGTTCCACCAACTCCATAAGAGTTTTGAGCAGCTAACATATCATCGATATCAAAAGAGAATTGACGATTCAAGAACAATGCGTTCTCAGCAATAGCTCCTTGCTTGTCAAGACGTTGTACGATAGTATCAAAGTCAGCCAAAGCAGATGGATTACCACCAGACCAAACATTTCCTCTTGATTCAATAGCATTGAACATACCTTGAGTACCAGCGTTGTAAGGATTTGTAGATCCAGCAGGATAAGCACCAGAACCAAGTTGAGCAGCAGCACCTGAATTTACTTCAGCAGGAACACCTTCAACCATTGCCATTTCAAGATAATCTTCAAAACGTAGACGAGTTTCGTGCTCTGACTTCATGTACCATAAGTAACCTGTAGCACCGTTCTCAG